>Ga0160464_101204_pt1 | contig 10506 bp, 7 predicted proteins | sample HID1971I_E11MG_FD_108275 | JGI IMG/M metagenome (GOLD analysis project Ga0160464, IMG submission 108275) | Enriched millipede-associated microbial communities from UW Madison campus, WI, USA - HID1971I_E11 MG | ecosystem: Host-associated > Arthropoda: Insects > Digestive system > Unclassified ... | reverse complement strand
TAGTTTCGTTTTTGTTACGCTCATGGAGGATGAGGGAAGGAGTGGCAGACGATGCCCAACCCCAAAAAAGTAACGCTCCAGCATCTCGCTGCCGAGCTCGGACTGTCGGCGCACACCGTGTCCAAGGCGCTGCGCGGACTGCCCGGCATGTCAGAGGAGACGCGTCATCAGGTGCAGGAGTTAGCGAGACGCAGAGGCTATCGGACCAAGGAGCAGGAGAACAGCGCGCTATTCGAACGGACGCCGCTCTATGCCAATCGGTCGCGCCGCTTCCTGTTTGCCCTGCCGTCGCAGGTCGGTCTGAAGTCGGCGCTTCATCAGGCACTGCTTGAGAGTGTGCAGCAGCGGCTGACCGATGCGGGGCATAAGGTCGAGCTGCTGTTCGTCCCCGATACGCTGGATACGGAGCAGGCATGGGAGGATTGGACGGCGAAGCATGAGCTGACCTATGCCGACGGCCTGTTCCTCAGTCCCAATCTGAGCGAGCCGCTGGAGCGACGGCTGATCGCCCTGCCGATCCCGACGATCATGCTCAACTTCCCGCCGGTCGGGGCTGGGACGGACAGCGTCATCTGGAACATCGCCGACAGCATGCATCAGTGCATCCGGCTGCTGGTCGCCATGGGACACCAACGCATCATGTATGTCGGGCCGACCGATACGGTGCGCGGCTTCGCGGTGCGATGGCAGGCTTACGTGGCCGCACTGGAGGCAGCAGGGCTGCGCGTCGACGCAGCGGACTGCTTGCTGGACATGGATGGCGAGGCCGAGCAATGGAATCGGCGCTGGCTGGAGACGGTCGAGCGGGTGCGACCGACCGCACTCGTATGCGCCGTCCAGGCTGCGGTCGTGCGCGTCTATACGGCATGCAACGCCGCCGGCCGGCGCATCCCGGACGACTATTCGCTGATCGCCCTGGAGCCGGAGCCGGCATTGCAGGGCATCATGCCTGACGTCGCGCGCCCGCTGCTGCCGGTGCAGGCGACAGGCTATCGCGCCGTCGAGCGGATGCTGTGGCGGATCGCCAACCCTGACGCGCCCTACGAGCAGATCCTACTTCAGGGCGAGCTCCACCAGGGCGCGACAGCCCGTCCGCCCAATCAACCCACAGGCTGGACGGTATTCAGCCCAATCGGCTCAGACAGCCCATAGACAGCACGACAATCAGCCCGCCCAGATAATTCCTGAGCGGGCCGATCCCAATCTATCCCTTTAATTCAAATACACATTATCGACATAGACAGCCGTCGTTCCCGAGGAGCCGTTGGCGCCGATGAACTGGATGCCGTACTCTCGGATATTAGCCTTGTCTACGCCCGACAAGTCGAGCGTAAGGTTGATCGTTCCGTTTTGGCCGATCGTTGCCCAGCCGCTGTCCTTCCATGCGTAGTTGCTGCCGTGCTTGACATATAGCTTCACGCCGAGGCCGTTGCCATAGTTGCCCCAGTTCGCCCCTTTGACCGTCGCCTTGAGCTGCGTCGCCGTGCCGAAGCTCGTATTGCCGCTCTTGAACATATAGTGCTGACTGGCATTGGTCATATTGATGTCGATCTGCAGCGAGCGCGAGCCCTTCGAGCTCCAGGCTGTCGTCGACCATGGTCCGCCTGCCGCGTTGGTGCCGCTCCAGCTCTCCGTGCCGGACTCAAAGTCCGCCAGCTGTGTGACGGTGCCCGGATTGCCCGGGTTGCCCGGATTACTGCCTCCCAGGTACGTTCTAAGCCACTGCAAGGCCGGACGCTCGGTGCCATTGCTGCGGATCAGATGGGTATTGGTCGCCCATGTCTGTCCCTCGATATAGCCCCACAGCGTGACCCCTTCGACAGCAGGGTGGTTCCAGAGCACAGGGAATTTTTGCTGGTATCTCGCTAACTGGGTGTTATCGTCTCCCGTCATATCCAGCTCGGATACATAGATCGGCAGCCCCGTCGCAGCCAGCGTATTCAGGACGTTGTTCATCGTTGTCGTCGAGACGGTGTCCATATTGAAGTAGTGGCACTGGATGCCGATACCATCGATCAGGCCTCTGTTTTTGAGGATATTGATAATGTTGACATACTGCGCGGCCTTAGCTGGATCGCTGATGATCCCGTATTCATTAATATGCAGCTTGGCGTTAGGGAACGCCAATCTCGCCTGCTCGAACGACCAGATGACCCAGTCCCAGCCGGTGACGCCATCGCCGCCGATTGCATTGCGATAAGACGGCTTCGCATGCAGCGGCTCATTGACGACATCAACGTACTCGGCATTCGGATACCGTTGACCGGCCGCCTGGATCCATTGCAGCACCTCGGCCCGCTGGTTCGTAGCCGATAAGCCGCTGACCCAGTTAGGCTCCTGGCTTCCCCAGACGAGCGTGTGGAACTTGAACGGGAAGCCGTTCGTTTGCGCATAGTTATACGCTGTATCTGCGCCTCCCCAGTTCATGACATTGCGGGTGCCTTCCACCGCGCCCCATTTGGTCGAGTTTTCCGGCGTCACCTGGTTCCAGTATGTGGAGAAGTTCGACGGCGGGTTATTAGCGATAATATTGCCCAGGAACTTGCTGCCGCTAGCCAGTCCCGCATCCGCGCTTCCAGCCATGCTCGTGGAGACGAGCGCAATGAGCAACAGGAACAACGATACCTGCTTGAACCATTTGTTGTTTCGCATTATTGTTAGCCTCCTCTTCAATATAAAAGTAAGTCTGCCGACGCATGCTGCCCTGACTTGCCGTTAGCAATCGCAGTGCTGTATGCCGCTGCTTTTTCGGAGAACGAATCACCCCCTTAGTTCCATAAATGTAATTTAAAGCGTTTGCAATTTCAATTATACACGAATAAGGGATCGATTAGATACCTGTCTAATTCTAGTATTCGCCAAAAAACAACCCGTCCAATTATTGGACAGGTTGCGGATTTTGCATTGCGCTATGGCTAACTACTCCTTGACGCTGCCGAGCACGATGCCCTTGACGAAGAATCGCTGGAGGAACGGATAGACGAGCAGGATCGGCAGTGAGCCGACGAAGATCTGGGCGGCCTTGAACGTCCGATTGGACACATCGGCCAGCATGGCTGCCTGATCGGCGCTGATCTTGTTCAGATTCTCCTGGACGATCACCGTCTGCAGGTACGAGGAGAGTGGATATTTCTCTGGCGTATTCATCAGGATCAGGCCATCGAACCACGAGTTCCAGTGCCCGACGATCGTGAACAGCGTCACCGTCGCCATCGCCGGCAGGGAGAGCGGCGCGTAGATGCGCCACAGACTGCTCCAGTAGCTGCCGCCATCCATGAAGCACGACTCCTCCAGCTCCTTGGGCAGTCCGCGGAAGAAGTTGAGCAGCAGGATGACGTTGAACACCGGCACCGCGCCAGGGATGACGAGCGCCCAGATGCTGTCGATCAGGCCGGTGTCGCGGACCGTCATATACCACGGGATCAAGCCGCCGCTGAACAGCGTCGTGAAGACGAAAAACCAGGCGTAAAACGTCCGCAGCTGGAATACCCTCGCCTCCTTGGACAACGGGTAGGCGATGATCAGCGTCAGGAACATGCTCAGCGAGGTGCCGAGTACGACCCGTTGCGCCGTCACCCCCATCGAGGTCAGAAACTGCGGCTTGGTCAAGACATACTGGTAAGAGCTCCAGGTCAGATCGACCGGCCATAGCCCGACCGCTCCCGCAGTCGCCGCGCCCCGCGAACTGAGCGAGACCGCCAGGATATGGATGATCGGGAGCAGGCACAGGAGGCCCACTCCGATCAGGAAGACATAGTTGAAGATAAGGAACACCCTGCGGCTCGCCGAGATGCGCTGCATATGGCTGCCCCCTTTCGATGCTTCATCTTAGAAGATGCGGTAATTGGCAAAACGGTAAGCGAGCGTATACGACACGGCGATGAAGAGCAGCGAGACGACAGACTTGAACAGACCAACCGCCGTGCCGACACCGTACTGCATCCCCTGCATGCCGATGCGATAGATAAATGTGTCGAGGATATCGCCGCTCTCGTACACCATCGGGCTGTACAGATTAAACACCTGATCGAAGCCCGCATTGAGCACATTGCCCAGACTGAGCGTCGAGAGCAGGATGATGATCGGCAGCATCCCCGGCAGCGTGATATGCCACGTCTGCTTCCACCGGCTCGCGCCGTCGATCATCGCCGCCTCGTACAGCGACGGGTTGATCGCCGTCAACGCGGCGAGATAGACGATCGTGCTGAAGCCGAACTCCTTCCACGTATCCGTCGCTACCAGCGTATAGGGGAACCAGCTGTTGCTGCCCAGGAAAAAGATCGGGTCGACCCCGAACCACCCAAGGATCTGATTGGCGATGCCTGTCGAGGGGGACAGGATGTCGATGAAGATGCCCCCCAAGATAACCCAAGACAGGAAATGCGGCAGGTAGATCAGCGTCTGCACGCCCCGCTTCACCAGCTCGCTGCGCACCTCGTTGAGCAGCAAGGCGACGGTGATCGGTACGACCAGGCCGGCAGCGATCTTCATAAAGGCGATATACACAGTGTTCCAGATGATCTGCCCCGTCTCCGGCAGCGCGAAGACGAAGCGGAAGTTGTCCAAGCCCACCCAGCGGGAGCCGAACAGCCCCTTGAACGGCTCGAATTTCTGGAAGGCCATGGCGATGCCGATCATCGGCCAATAGCTATAGATAAGCACGATGATAATCCCCGGGACGATCATCAGATGCAACGGCCATTGGCGGCGGAAATTGCGTCCGAGCATTCGGCCGTCCTCCTTTCCTGTCATCCGCGATCAATTATTGGTTGCCTTGATGCCACGCGTTGACTTCTTCGGTAATCGTGTCGCCGCCGAGCTTCTTCCAGTCGCTGACGAACTTGTCGAACGAATCGAGCGGGGCTTCGCCGAGGATAATCTTGACGAACGTCTCCTGCTCCAGCTTGTCGAGCGTCGCCTTGCGCTCCGCCATCGTCTCGGTCGGCGCGCCGACGAAGCCGTTGCTGACGACATGCCCCTCATCGTTCAGCAGACGCAGCTGCTTCATCGCTCCGTCCGGACCGTTGGCCTTGTAGCCGCCCCAGCCCATCGGGTTGTCGCCGCTCAGATACGTCTGGAACTCGGCGAACATCAGGCGCGTCTCGGCGCTCGAGATGTCTGCGTCGCTGCCGGACGCCAGCGCCTGCTCCAGCTCCTCCTGGCGGATCAGGTCCTTGTTCGGATTGACGACCTCGACGAGCGAGTATTTGTTCACGCCATACTCCACCTCATCCTGCAGGACCGAGCCGTACGTGTCGAACTCCGCCCGCTCGCTATAGAGCTTCTCGTAGTAGAGATTGGCCAGCTTGACGATCAGCTCGGGATGGCTGTAGCCCTTCTTGACGACATAATAGTGCGAGACGGCGAATGGCATCTGCACCGTCGCCTTGCCTCCGTCCGCGCCAGGCACGGGATAGGATACCCAGTCGATCGAGTCGTCCTCCTTGACCATATCCCAGAACGGCCACGCCGGGTACCAGCTTGGTCCGAAGATCATGCCGAGCTTGTCGCTCGTGATCGACTCGAACACCTTGACCGTATCCTTGACGCCGAACTCGGGGTCGATCAGCTTGGCCTGATACATCTCCTGCAGCTTCGCCAGCGCCTGCTTCATCTCCGGCTGGATGCTGCCGTACTGGAGGCCGCCGTTGCCGTCGCCGATCCAGATGCGCGGATAGCCGCCATAGCCGTTGAAAAATCCGACCGACGAGGCGCTGCCGCCGATATCCTTGTTGAGCGCCAGCCCGTAGGTGCCGCCGCCGCCCAGATCGGCCTCGGCAAAGGCTTGTGCGATCGCAGCCACATCCTCCATCGTCTGCGGCGGCTCCAGCTGCAGCTGCTCCATCCAGTCGGCGCGCACCCAGAGCAGCGGCGCCGAGCCGCCGATGACCGGCTGCGTCGACGGGATCGCCAGCAGCTGCCGTCGAAGGTGGCCGACTTCAGCGCGCCTGGCTCTAGCGACATCACCTGCTTCAGATCATCGCTCGCATAATTGTCGTAGGCTGCTGTGAGATCCGCCAGCTGCCCCGCATCGGCCAGCTGGCGCAGCTGCGTCTCGTTGACCTGCATCAGCTGCGGCAGATCGTTCGAGGCGATCGCGATGTTCAGCTTGGACTCGTATTGCTCGCTGCCGGTGACGATCCACTTGTAATTGACCTTGATGCCCATCTCCTCATAGAGCGAGGCCCACACATTCGAGTGGATATCCTGGCCGGGCGGGAACTTCACTTCCTCGCCGATATAGCGCACCACATCGACATTGATCGGCGGATCGTAAGCGCCGAGCGGATCGCCCGGCCCTTCGGCGGCCTGAGACGGCGCCTGCGCATCGTCAGGCTCGTTCGTATCGTTGCCGCACGCGGCCAGGATCAGGGACAGCGCCATCAGACAAGCGAGCAGACCGGACCATTGCTTGGTGTTCTTCAATTCGATAACCCCTCTCTGACATTCATTGACTCATGTCTTCAAGTCGATTGTAGCCGATGGCTGGAAGCGCTCTCTACTGAACGCTCTTTACTTCGCTATCTTCTGTTTACGAGTTCATCCGATCGCGATACTCCTGCGGGGTCAGATCGGTCGCCTTCTTGAAGAAGCGGTAAAAATACGGCGGCGAAACGAAGCCGACGCTGGCCGCCACCTCGTGAATCCGCGCCGTCGTCTCTGTCAGCAGACGCTTGGCTTCGGCGAGACGCGCGGCGGTGATCGTCTCCGACAGTCCTTCGCCGGTCGCCTGCTTGTAGAGACGGGAGAGATACGACGGATTGTGTCCTACCGCCTCGCCCAGCTGGGTGAGCGACAGATCGCCCGACAGATGCTCGTGGATATAACGCCGCACCTTGACGATGATCGCATGCTCCTGGTCGCTGCGCCCCTGCTCCTGACCTGCGAAGATTCGCTCCGCGACAGCGATTAGGTAAGTGCAAGCCTCCTCCCAGCTCCCATGCTCCTCCAGCCGCGTCAGCCTCGACAGATCCGTCGTCTCGTCAGCGCTCTGCTCCTCTCGCTGGAGCCGGCCATAGCACGGCAAGTAGAGCACGACCAGCGCATAGTACAGCTCCATCCGGCCAAGCAACGAGGCTGCCCCTTCGGATGATGCCGCCTGCAGCGTCTCCGTCAGCTGCGCCATAAACGCCTCCCTCTCCCCGTGGTCCAGCGCGGAGCGCAGCAGCTCCAGCGTCCGCGGCCGCAACAGCGACGCCCCGGGCTGCGGCTGCTCCGTCTCTCGCGCGCCTGGTTGCGGCGGCTCGATCAGCAGCGTCTCCTTGCCGATGCCCAGACCGCTGCTGAACAGCTGCCGCAGCGACTCGAATCGCGCAGCGATCCCCGCCCAGGGCGTCCACTCGCGCGCCGCAGCGAAGGAGACGCGCAGCTGCAACAGCTCCCTGCATGCCGACTGGATCTGCTCCAGCGTGCCGTGCACGAATCGCAGCGTCCGGCGGCGCTGCTCCTCCGTCGGCTCCCGCTCGGCGGCGAGCGGGTGCTGGATAAGCCAGACCATCCGCGAGCGGTCATACTCGATCGCCATCGTCAGCGCGCCTGGACGGAGGAACTCCTCGACGATGTTCTGCATCGCATACAGGAACAGCGATCGATCCGCCGACGCCGAACGGCCATGCCAGTCATCGACCCGGCATAGCAGGACGAGACAGGGCTCCTCGGCGTGGAAGCCGATGTTCAGCTCGGCGAACTGTCGGCGGACCGCTGACGCTGACGCTCCTCCCGAGCGCAGCAGCTCCAGCATATATTGTCGCTGCAGCTGCGGCAGCGCCGCCTCCAGCTGCTGCTGGGCCCGCGCGATCAGATCATGGACCTCGAGCTCGTCCTGCAGCAGGCCGATCGCTCGCTCGAGCGAGGCCAGCACCTTGTCATTGCCCTCGGTCTTGAGGATATAGTCGACGCTGCCGCTGCGGGTCGCCTCCTGGATGTAGGCGAAGTCGTCATAGCCCGTCAGGAAGATCAGCTTGCAGCGCGGCCACTGCCTGACGATCCGGCGCTGCAGCTCGAGACCGCTCATCCCCGGCATCTTGATATCCGACAGCACGATATCGATCTTGATCCGCTCCAGCCAGCTCAGCGCCTCCGAGGGCGTATAGGCGCGATACACCTCCAGCTCCAGATGCTCCGCCTGCTCGCAGCGGTCCGCCAATCCATTCACGATAAATGGCTCGTCATCGACGATCAACAGTCGAATCATGATGCTTCCTCTCCTTCCCGTATCGCAATCGCACATCGACCCGCAGCCCGCCCAGCGCGCTGCGCGCGAGCACGAGTCCGCCCTCGGGGCCGTAGCGCAGCTGCAAGCGCCGATGGACATTGTACATCCCCGTCACTTCGCTGCCATGGCCGGCCGTTTGCTTCAAGACGTGCTGCAGCTGCCGCAGGCGCTCCTCGGAGAGTGAGTCGCCGTTGTCCTCGATGGCGATCCGCAGCATGTCGCCCTCCAGACGACACGAGATCTGGACCCGCCCGCTCGCCTCCTTATGCTCGAGTCCATGCTCGAAGGCATTCTCGATGAGCGGCTGAAGGATGAGGACAGGCACCGCGAGCCGCTCTACATCCGCCGGCAGCTCGCCCCAGACGGTCGTAATCCGGTTGTGGAAGCGGATCGACTGGATTTCCGTATATGCCTGGGCATGCGCCATCTCCGCAGCCAGCGTCACATCGTCGCTCGCGCTGCGGGTGATGAAGCGGAAGTATTCGCCCAGATGCCTCGTGAAGCGGGTAATGTTGTCCACGTCGTAGGCCTCCGCCATCTGATGCAGCGTGAAGAAGCTGTTGTACAGGAAATGCGGATTGATCTGCGATTGCAGCTGCTTCAGCTCCGAGCGCTGCGCGTGGATCTTCTGTTCATACACTGCGCCGATCAAGGTCTGCAGCTGCTCGACCATCTGATTGAACTGGGCGTACAGATAGCGGAATTCATCCCGATGATGATGCTGCAGCGAGACCTGCAAATTGCCCTGCTCAACCTTGCGGAAGGCGCGGACGATGCGATGGAGCGGCTGGTGGAAGCGACGATAGATCCAGTAAGAGAACAGCGCCACCGCCATCAGCGAAAAGGCGGACAAGCCGATCAGCAAGTAGCGATACGCGCCGAGCCGTCCGGTCGTCTGCGCCTCCGGGCTGGAGACGATCAGCATCGCATTGAGGAAGGGCGACTGCTCGATGCTCACCCAATGCTGGCGGTCGTCAATCGTCATTCGGCTGATCCCGGAGTTGGGCGCTCCATTGGCCAGCACCGGCTCCGTCTCCGCTACGAGACGCCGCCCGATCGCGGACGCTTCGTCGCTGCTGGCGATCTGCCAGCGCGCGTCGGTGCTGATCAGCACGGCGTCGCCCCCCGCTCCCGCCAGCTGGCGCAGCGCCTGACCGATCTTGTCAGAGGAGAGCGCGACGCCGACGGCAAAGCTCGGTTGGCTCCCCTCGCGGAGGATGTCCGGATAGGTCTGTCCGAGCAACAACAGGTCCTCCCATTGCGACACGACCTCCTGCGAAGCCCGCTGGAGCGCGGCGATCTGCCCCTCCGTCATCGCCTTCTCGTAAGAGGTCGCTTCGATCGTCTTGCCGATCAGCGGGATATACGCCTGGGCTTGCGTAATATACTGGTTCGAATGCTGGAGCAGCCTCATCCTGCTCTGCAGACGCGTCACCGCCTGGATCTGGTCGAAGCCGCTCATCGCCGGCGCGATCGTGCTTAGCTTTTGCAGATCGGTATCCAGGGCCATGTCGCTCAGCAGCAGCGAGGTGCCGCGCAGCTCCTGCTCGAACGTCTGCATAAAAAAATACGTACGCGCTTTCAACGATTGCGAAATCTCATGTCGAACACTGCGAGCGCCCTGTTCATTCATGTAAAGTCCGGCCGCATACATCGGCGTAATGACGAGCAGGAACCCCAGCACGAGACGAGGATACATGTTCATGGACCGCAGCCGCAGCCACTCTTTCATTATCGCGCGCTCCCTTCTCTAGAAATTCTCAGGCAGCCCTCTATAATGGCCTACGGTCACGGGATCGATCTTCCGATCGCTGTTGTCCCCAGATTTCTTGGTTATAACCGCATTAGCGGTTGAAATCCGGGGACAGCGTATGTTTTCGAAGCTAGCTTTTCTAGCGAAAAGCTCTCAGGCGAACGCTTAAACGCTTTCTGAAAGAAAGCGACATCGGAAGCATAGGATTTTCTACAGATTCGATTCCGTGCCTCTTCGGCATTAGAGGGCAGCCTGAATTCTAGCACGGTTGCGCGCTCGAATATAGAACAAGATTGCGATATCGCACATATTTGAAGCGGCTTGGCTGTTGCTTTGCTCAGACATTAGTCGGCTCCAGCGACCACGTCATTCGGGCCTGTAGCGATAGAAACTTTCGCTAGAGTGTCGGGGACCGCGCCATTCGGGCCTGTAGCGATAGAATTGGATGTAGAATGAAAAGTGGACACCCTCGAAGAGTAAGTAGATAATAATGAGTAACGAAGGAGAGGTGTCCGGTATGGGTGAGATCCGACAGCAC
>Ga0160464_101200_pt1 | contig 10613 bp, 10 predicted proteins | sample HID1971I_E11MG_FD_108275 | JGI IMG/M metagenome (GOLD analysis project Ga0160464, IMG submission 108275) | Enriched millipede-associated microbial communities from UW Madison campus, WI, USA - HID1971I_E11 MG | ecosystem: Host-associated > Arthropoda: Insects > Digestive system > Unclassified ... | reverse complement strand
CGAGCGCCTCCTGGAACCACTCGTGCTGGTCGGAGGAGTGGTTCGGGACGATGTCGACGATCACCCGGATGCCGCGGGAGTGCAGCGCCTCGACCATGTCGTCGAAGTCGGCGAGAGTGCCGAGCCGCGGGTCGACGCCACGGTAGTCGGCGACGTCGTATCCGCCGTCGGCGAGCGCAGACGGGTAGAACGGGCTGAGCCAGACCGCATCGATGCCGAGGCCCTGGAGGTAGTCGGCCCGCGAGACGATGCCCGGGATGTCGCCGATCCCGTCGCCGTTCGCGTCGGCGAAGCTGCGCGGGTAGATCTGGTAGACGGCTGCCTGACGCCACCAGGCGGCGACATCGGCGGTGCGGGTCTCGGCGAGAAGCGCGTCGGTCATGAGAGGAGAACTCCTTCTTTCTTTCCGGTGGTCGGGTGCTCGGTGAGCGTCAGCCCTTGACGGCGCCCTGCGTGACGCCCTCCATGACCCATCGCTGCGTGAACAGGTAGGCCACGATCGCGGGTGCCATCGCCATCAGGTACGAGGCGAACGCGACGTTGTAGTTGTTGCTGAACTGGGTCTGGAACAGGTTCTGCCGTACGGGGAGCGTCTGCAGCGCCGGGTCGGCGATGATGAGCGACGGCATCATGAAGTCGTTCCAGGCGTACAGGAACGCGAAGATGCCGACGGTCGCGCTCATCGGGGCGAGCAGGGGGAAGATCAGCTTCCAGAACGTCTGCCAGGTCGTGGCGCCGTCGATGCGTGCGCTCTCCTCCAGCTCGATCGGGATCGACCGCAGGAACGCCGTGAACAGCAGCACGCTGAAGCTCAGCTGGAACATGGTCGCGAGGATGATGACCCCGAGCGGGTTGTCGAGCCCGACGCGTCCGGTCAGCTGGATCTGCGGCAGCGCCACGACGGGGAACGGGATGAACATCGCCGCGAGCAGGTAGAAGAACGAATACCGGAACAGCCGGCGGTCCCAGTTGCGCACGATGGCGTAGGAGGCGAAGGCCGCCAGCACGATCGTCGCGATCACGGTGCCCGCGGTGACGAGCAGCGAGATGCCCGCGCCGACGGGGAACTTCGTCAGCGTCCAGGCCTGGACGAAGCCGTCGATGCTGAACGGAGCCGGGAGCGAGAAGGCGTTGCCGTCGACCGCCTGACCCGTGGTCTTGAGGGCCATCGAGATGGTCACGTACAACGGCAGGAGCACGGTCACGGCGCACAGGATCAGGATGATCGTGCCCGACCAGTTCACGCGCTCCATGCGCACGCGGCGCTTCTTGCCCGATGTGGGGATGGTGGTGAGTGTCTGCGTCGACATCAGAGTGCGTTCCTTCCGCGCGTCAGCGACAGCTGGAGGAGGGAGATGAGCACGGCGACGATGAAGAAGATGGTCGCGTTGGCCATCTGGTAGGCGTAGTCGCCGCCGTTGAAGCCCGCGATGATCGTCATGGCGACGCTGCGGGTCGAGGTGCCGGGGCCGCCGTTCGTGAGGCCGACGATGATGTCGTAGGCGTTCAGGAATCCCTTGAATCCGAGGATCACGTTGATCACCACGTACCCCGCGACGAGCGGGAGCGTGATCCGGGTGAGCTGCTGCGTCTTGCTGGCGCCGTCGATGCTGGCTGCCTCGTAGACCTCGCCGGGGACCGAGAGGAGCCCGGCGATGTAGATCAGCAGCGTGCCGGGAACGGCCTGCCAGGCGGTGACGATGACGATCGCGACCCAGGCGAGGTCGGGGTTGGCGAGCAGGCTCGTCTCGAGCCACGGGATGCCGGCCGCCGCACCCGCCGCCGGGATCGAGTTCGAGAACAGGAAGTTGAACACGTAGGCGATGATGATGCCCGAGATCACCATCGGGATCACGAAGATCGTGCGCAGGGCGGTCTTGAAGCGGATGCGCGAGGTGAGTCCGACCGCCAGCAGGAACGCGACCACGTTCACGACGATGACGGTCGCGATCGAGAATCCGAACGTGAACAGGTAGCTCTGCAGGATCGACGGGTCGCTGAACAGCGCGATGTAGTTCGTCAGCCCGTTGAAGTTCCACTCCCCTATGCCGATCGAGTCGGTGAAGCTGAAGAAGATGCCGATGACCCCGGGCACCGTGATCGCCAGAGTGAAGATCACCAGGGTCGGCAGCAGGAACAGGTAGTAGATCGGCTCGACGCGACGCGTGTGCCGCCGGAGCTTTCGGTCGCCGCCGGTGACGATGAGGGTCGTGCTGTCGCCGGTCGTGGTGGGGGTGGTGGTGCTCATGGCGCGGACTCCTCTGTCTCGCCGGAAGCGGATGCGGTGTCCTTCGTCGAGGGGATCGGCGCACGGAAGGCGATGCGCGCCCAGTCCGCGTCCATGGTGCGCAGGATGGAGGTGGGAGAGGCGCCGAGCACCATCGCCTGCGCGTAGTTCATCATCGGAAGCGTCTTGGGAACGAGCACCGAGGGACCCTGATAGATCTGCCCGTTGTCGTAGTACTCGATCATCCCCTCGACGCGGGGGTCGTCGGGGGCTGGGGCACCCTTCGTGGGGGTGAAGCCGAGCTGCGAGGCGTTGTACTCCTCGATGTTCTGCGGCTCGTAGAGGAACTCGAGGAAGTCGCGGGCGGCCTCCTGATGGTGCGAGCCCTCCGGGATCATCGCGGCGAGGTCCATGTTGACGCGCACGCCGAGGTCGGCCGGGTCGTCGGTCATCGGCAGCGGGAAGGTGCCCAGCTGCAGGTCGGGTGCGGTCTTCGCGATCTCGCTGAAGGCCCACGGACCCTGCAGGTACATCGCGGCCTCGCCCTTGCCGAACGCGAGGTTGCCGTCGCCGTAGCCGCGGCTCGGAGCATCCTCGTTCGTGTAGTCGTTCGCGAGCTGCAGCATCCGGTCCATCGGCTCGGCGAAGTCCTTCGAGAACGAGACCTCGGAGTCGGGGCCGACATCCGCACCCTCCGCCGCGAGAGCGTCGAAGAAGTCGATCACGTCGACGGAGCCGCCGGCCGTGTAGTCGTACCAGCCCTGCCCGACGGTCCAGTCGTCTTTGAAGGTGCCGTAGAACGGGTCGATGCCGGCGGCCTTCAGCTGGTCACACACGGCGAGCAGCTCCTCCCAGGTCTGCGGCACCTCGAGCCCCTGCGCCTGGAAGATCTCCTTGTTGTAGATGACCGACGCGGCCATCACCGAATACGGCAGGGCGCTCGTCCGGCCCTCGCAGGATCCGTACTGATCCATGAGCGGCTGCAGGTCGTCGCGGATGTTCGCGGCCGCGTCGGTCTCGGAGAGATCGGTGAGGGCGCAGCGCTGCACGAACCGGGCGATCTCGTAGTTGTAGTTGGCGAGCATGATGTCGGGCGGATTGCCCCGCACGAAGCTCGCCGAGACGACGTCGACGCCCGAGGTGTCGATCTCGACCTTCACGTCGCTCTGCGAGGAGTTGTACTCGGCGACGAGGGCGGTCATGAACTCGATCGCCTCGCGCTTGCTGAACGTGAAGCGGATGGTCTCCGCCCCCGTGTCGGCGGCGCAGCCCGCGAGCGCCGTGCCGACCAGGGTGACCCCCAGGGCTGCGGCCACCGCTCGCACCGCGCGTGTTCGTCTCTCAGACACCGTCGTCCTTTCCTCGTATAAATCCATGCACTAAATCTAGTGAGCGAATTTATTCTGTCGAACGGTACTCTCTCATTGGAAGACAGGGAGGTCAAGCGCAATGACAGAAGTCTCCGCAGACCTGGGAACAGGGCGCGCGAGCGTCGGAGCAGTGCTCGACTTCGCCTGGACGGCGGGCGAATTCACCGCGACCGAGGCGATGGCCGGCACCTCCCTGACCCGCTCGACCGCGATCGACGCGATCGACACCCTGGTCGGCGCAGACGTGCTGCGCGAGCTCCCGAACGCACGGGCCGCCGGCACCTACCGCTCCGGTCGCCCCTCTCGCCGCTTCGCGCTGGCCCCCGACCTCGGCGTCGTGATCGGGGTGGACGCGGGAGACACCCACCTCGCCGTCACCGTGGCCGACCCCCTCGACCGGACCCTCGTGCATCACCGCGTGGAGTTCGAGCCCTCGCAGTCGGCCGAGGAGCGACGCGCGACGATCCTCGAGCGCCTGGACGGTGCGCTCGCCGAGGCCGGGGTGACGCGCGACCAGGTGCTCGCCCTGTGCGTCGGCGTCGCCGCACCCGTGAACCGCGACGGCATCTCCCCACCTCACCCCGACGGGTTCTGGGAGCGCACCAACCCGGGCCTCGCCGAGGCCCTTCGCGACTGGGCCCCGGTCGTCCAGATCAAGAACGACGCGCAACTCGCCGCCATCGCCGAGGGCGCGGAAGGTGCGGCAATCGGATGCCGCGACTACGTGGCCCTGCTCGCGAGCGAACGGTTCGGTGGCGGCGTGGTGGTCGACGGGCACGTGCTGCACGGTGCGCACGGCGGGGTCGGCGAGGGCGTCGTGTTCGACCACATCGTGGGCGTCGGCTCGGCGTTCGGCCTCCGCTACTCGGTGCAGGATCAGGTGCGCGCGGCGCTCGACTCCGGAGAGATCGCGCAGGACAGCGTGGTCGGCCGCCTCGCCGAGACCGACCGCATCGACCCGCGGCTCGTGCTGACCCTCGCCGCATCGGGCGACCCCGATGCCGTGCTGGTCACCTCCCGCGTCGGGGCCACCGTCGCCCGCATCGTCGGCGTGCTCGGCAGCATGTACGACCCGACACGCGTCATCGTGTGCGGAGCGGTCGCCGAGAGCATCGAGCCCGTGTTGACCGCGGCCCGACGCATCCTTCCCGAGGAGCTGCACCTGCCCGCGCCGGAGATCCTGGCCTCGACGCTCGGGGCCGAGGTCGTCTCACGCGGTGCCGTGGCGACCGCGCGTCGTGCGGCCAGGGAGCACGCCGTGCCGCTGTTGGCCGAGGAACGTCTGCGCGCGAGCGCCTAGCGCGGGGTCAGTCCACCAGCAGTGCGGGCTCCTCGAGCACGGAGGCGACGTCGGCGATGAAGCGGCTCATGCCGTCGCCGTCGATCACGCGGTGGTCGAACGATCCGGCAACCGTGGTCACCCAGCGAGGGCGCACCTCGCCGTCGACGACCCACGGCTTCTGGCTGATGGTGCCCATCGCCACGATGCCGGCCTCGCCGGGGTTGATGATCGGGGTGCCGGCATCCATCCCGAACACACCGATGTTCGTGATCGTGATCGTGCCGCCCTGCTGATCGGCCGGCGGGGTCTTGCCCTCGCGCGCCGTGAGCGTCAGACGGTTCAGCGCCCGCGCCAGGTCCTTCATGCCGAGGTCCTGGGCGTCCTTGATGTTCGGCACCAGCAGGCCGCGCGGGGTGGCGGCGGCGATACCGAGGTTCACGTAGTGGCGCACGGCGATCTCCGCACCAGCTTCGGTCTCGATCCAAGCCGCGTTCACCATCGGCGTGCGGCGGGCGGCCCAGATCACGGCGCGGGCCATGATCAGCAACGGTGAGACCCGGATGTCGGCGTAGTCAGGCGAGGCCTTGAGGCGCTTGACGAGCTCCATCGTGCGGCTGGCGTCGATCTCCTTCCACACCGTCACGTGCGGGGCCGAGTACGCGCTCTGCACCATCGCCGAGGAGGTGGCCTTGCGCACACCCTTCACCGGAATCGACTCGGTACGGTCGTCGCCGGCGGCCGAAGGCTGGGTCGGAGTGAGTCCGCGTGCGAGCCCTGCCGGTGCAGCCTGCGGTGCGGGCACGGTCTCCTCGCGCACCGTCCCCCACTCGGGAGTCTCGATGTTGCGGAAGACGCTCGCCTGCGAGGCGTGCTTCATGACGTCGTCCCGTGTGACCTCGCCGTCGGCACCGGTCGCGGCGACCGTGGTCAGGTCGACGCCGAGGTCGCGCGCGAGCTTGCGGATCGGCGGCTTCGCGATCACGCCCACCGACGAGCGCACCGGCCGCTCGGCCGCACGCTTGCGACGCGAGGTCGCACCGCCTCCCGTGCCGTACCCGACCAGCACCGAGCCACCGCCCTCTTCCGCGGCAGGAGCCGCGGCGACCGGAGCCGCCGGAGCACCCGCCGCAGGCTCTGTCACGAAGGTGATGATGGGCGTGCCGACCTCGACCGTCGCGCCCTCTTCGACGAGCAGCTCACCCACCACACCGGCGTGCGGCGAGGGCAGCTCGACGAGCGACTTGGCCGTCTCGATCTCGCAGAGCACGTCGTTGATCGCGACCGTGTCGCCGGGGGCGACCTTCCAGGCCACGATCTCGGCCTCCGTGAGGCCTTCCCCGACGTCGGGGAGGGTGAAGTTCTGCGTGCTCATGACGAGTCCTTTCGGCCGAGCGGAGATGTCAGTATGCCAGCGAGCGGTCGACGGCCTCGAGGATGCGATCGGCATCCGGGAGGTACGCGCCTTCGAGCTTCGCCGGCGGGAACGGGGTGTCGTAGCCGGAGACGCGCAGCACCGGAGCCTCGAGCGCGTAGAACGCCCGCTCCATGACGGTCGCGGCGATCTCACCGCCGATGCTTCCGAAACCCTGCGCCTCCTGCGCGTAGACCATGCGTCCGGTCTTTCGCACCGAGTCGAGGATCGGCTCGTAGTCCACAGGGGAGAGCGAGCGCACGTCGACGACCTCGCAACTCGTGCCCTCGGCTTCGGCGAGCGCTGCGGCCTGCAGGAGCGTGGTGACCATCGCGCCGTGTCCAACGAGCGTCACATCACTGCCGGTGCGCACGACGCGTGAGGAGTGCAGCGGAACGGCGGACGCGTCGAGCTCGACCTCGCCCTTCTGCCAGTAGCGGCTCTTCGGCTCCATGAAGATCACGGGGTCGTTCGACGCGATCGCCTCCTGGATCATCCAGTACGCGTCGTTCGGTGTCGACGGCGAGACCACCCGCAGACCCGGGGTGTGTGCGAAGTACGCCTCCGGACTCTCCTGGTGGTGCTCGACCGCGCCGATGTGTCCGCCGTAGGGGATGCGGATGACGATCGGCATGCTGATCGCGCCCTCGTGCCGGTTGGTGAGCTTCGCCAGCTGCGTGGTGATCTGGTCGAACGCGGGGAACACGAAGCCGTCGAACTGGATCTCGATGACGGGACGGTACCCGACCATCGCCATGCCGATCGCGGTGCCGACGATCCCGGATTCGGCCAGCGGGGTGTCGAGCACCCGGCGGTCGCCGAAGTCGCGCTGCAGGTGCTCCGTCACACGGAAGACGCCACCGAGCTTGCCGATGTCCTCGCCCATGAGCAGGACCTTCGGGTCGTTCTCCATCGCCTTGCGCATCCCCGCGTTCAGCGCCTTGCTGAGCGGCATCGTCTCGAGAGTCACCGGGCTCCTCCTTCGAACGACGCGTCTTCGAACGACGCTTCGTACTTCGCGCGCCAGGCTTTCTGCTCGTCGATCAACGGATGCGGCTCGCTGTAGACGTGGTCGAACATCTTGTCGGCGTTGGGGGCGGTGAGCTCGACGGTGCGGGCGCGCAGATCCTCCGCGGCATCCGCGGCCTCGGCCTCGACGTCGTCGAAGAGCTGCGCCGATGCTCCGCGGCCCTCGAGGAAGGCGCGCATCCGGACGATCGGATCGCGACCGGCCCAGTACTGCTCCTCGTCGCTGCCGCGGTACTTCGTCGGGTCGTCGCTCGTGGTGTGCGCGCCGAGCCGGTAGGTGACCGCCTCGATCGCCTGCGGTCCGTTGCCGGCGCGGGCCTCGTCGAGAGCTGTGCGGGAGACCGCATAGCTGGCGAGCACGTCGTTGCCGTCGACCCGGACACTCGGGATGCCGTAGCCGGCGCTGCGCTGCACCAGCGGAACACGCGACTGCGTGGACACGGGCACCGAGATCGCCCAGTGGTTGTTCTGGAGGAAGAAGACCGTCGGCGCCTGGTAGCTCGCAGCGAAGACCATCGCCTCGTGCACGTCGCCCTGGCTGGAAGCGCCGTCGCCGTAGTAGGTGATGACGGCCTCGTCGCGGTCGAGGTCGCCCGTACCGGTGCGGCCGTCGAAGACGAGACCCATGCCATAGCCTGCGGCGTGCAGCACCTGCGATCCGAGCACGAGCGTGTACAGCCGCGTGTTGCCGTTCTTGGGGTCGGTGGGGTCCCACCCGCCGTGCGAGACACCGCGCATCAGTTTGATGATGTCGACCGGGTCGACGCCGCGGATGCGGGTCACCGCGTGCTCGCGGTAGGAGGGAAAGATCGTGTCCTGGGCCCGGGCCGCACGACCGGAGCCGACCTGCGCCGCCTCCTGCCCCCGGCTCGGCGGCCACAGCGCGAGCTGTCCCTGCCTCTGCAGGTTCGTCGCCTGGGTGTCGATCGCGCGGATGACGACCATGTCCCGGTAGAACTGCTCGAGTTCGGCGTCGCCGATCGCTTCGATCAGGGGAAGGTACCGTTCTGCGGCGGCGGACGGGGCGTACCGTCCGGTCTCGTCCAGAACGCTCACAAGGGGTGTCTCGGAGGTGGTCACGCTCTCACGCTACCCGCGCCCGCATGCTTGGTCACGCATACCTAGGACGCCCTTGTAACTGCCCGGAACCCGGAGAAAACCGCGGAAAACCGCCTCGAGCCGGTGCAGCGACGACTCAGCGGACGGAAGCTGCGACCTCGAGCACGCGTGCGATGGAGTCTTCCTCGCCCACCGAGATGCGGATGCCGTCCCCCGAGAACGGACGGACGATGAGGTCGTTCTCGACGAAGGCCGCAGCCACCTCGTCGGTGCGCTCCCCTGCGGGCAGCCAGACGAAGTTCGACTGGGAGTCGGGGACGTCCCAGCCCTGCGCACGAAGGCCCTCCACGAGGCGACCGCGTCGCTCGACGATGACGGCGACCCGTTCCAGGAGCTCGGATTCGGCGTCGAGGCTCGCGATCGCGGCGTTCTCGGCGGCGGAGGTGACCGAGAGCGGGATGCCGGTGGTGCGTGCGGCGTCGAGCACCTTCACATGTCCGATCGCATAGCCGACACGGAGGCCGGCAAGACCGTAGGCCTTCGAGAAGGTGCGCAGCACCACCACATTCGGGTGCTGCTCGAACACGCGCTCGGCGAGACCGTCGACCGCGTCGGGCGCCGTGACGAACTCGGTGTACGCCTCGTCGAGGATGATCAGGACGTCATTCGGGACGCGCTCGACGAAGGCGGCGAACTCAGCGGACGTGATGATCGGGCCGGTCGGGTTGTTCGGTGTGCACAGGATGATCGCGCGGGTGCGCTCGGTCACGGCATCCGCCATCGCGTCGAGGTCGTGGCGGGAGTCGGCGGTGAGCGGCACCTGCACGCCGGTCGCCCCGGCGACGAGCGGCAGGCTCGGGTACGCCTCGAACGAGCGCCAGGCGTAGATGACCTCATCGCCGACGGATGCGGTCGCGAGGATCAGCTGGTGCAGGATCGACACGCTGCCGGAAGCGACGTGCACCTGGTCGGGCTCGACCCCGTAGCGGACGCCGAGACGTGCGCGCAGACGTCCGGCGGTGGCATCCGGGTAGCGGTTGATCGGCGTCGTGCCCTGCAGCGCTTCGAGCACCGACGGGAGCGGATCGAACGGGTTCTCGTTGCTCGACAGCTTGAACGCATCCGGCCCTGCCTGCTTGCCCTGGCGATACGGCGCGAGGGCGGCGATGGCGGGTCGGATGCGGGGCAGGATCGGCTCGGTCACGAGGTCGAGTCTACGAGGGAGCTCCGGGCGGCGACGGGCTCGGACGCGGCCTACCGAGGCGCGATGGGCGGTGGTACCATTCTGGTATGGCGATGACGGTGCGACTCCCGGAAGAACTCGATGCGCAGCTCGAGGCGATCGCGCGCGCCCGGCATACCTCGAAGCATGCGGTGATCATCGAGGCGGCGGCGCGGTTCGCGAACAGCGAGTCGAAAACAGACCGCGTGCTCTCGATCGCCGACGAGGTGACCGAACGCTACGCCGAGACCCTCAAGCGACTCGAAGACGCCTGAGCGATGGCGACGGAATACATCGAGCCGGAGCAGTCCCTCGCCCTGATAGCGAAACTCGGACTGCACGTCCGTGACGAGGGGTTGCTCTTCTCCGCGCTCGCTCGCCCCTCAGCGGGGATGTTCGGAGTCGATGCCTATCCGTCCTTCGCGGAGAAGGCCGCGGCGCTGATCAGTTCGGTCGCACAGAACCACGCGCTGTTCGACGGGAACAAGCGGATCTCCCTCTACCTCACGTTCATCTTCATCCGACTCAACGGATACGAGGTGACGTTCACGAACGACGAGGCATTCGACTTCATTCTCGACGTCGCGCAGAGCCGTTTGGATCTGAACCAGATCGCACAGGTCATCACCGCACACATCGTGGAAGACACGGCAGGCTGACACCGTCGGGTGTCCGTGGGACACTGGTCGGACTATGCGCTTCATCATCCGCGTCGTCGTCAATGCCTTCGCCCTCTGGGTCGTCACGCTGATCCCTGCCCTGCAGGTCGTGATCACCGCCTTCCCGCCCGGCGAGACGCTGCAGCTGGTGCTGACCCTGCTCGCGGTGGCCGCGATCTTCGCCCTCGTGAACACGATCATCGGCACAGTCGTGAAGATCGTCGCCTTCCCGCTCTACATCATCACGTTCGGGCTGATCGGCTTCCTGATCAACGGCTTCCTGCTGTGGCTGACGGCCTGGATCACGAGCGGCTTCGGATGGGGTCTGACGGTCGGCGACTTCTGGTGGGGCGT
>Ga0160464_101198_pt1 | contig 10619 bp, 7 predicted proteins | sample HID1971I_E11MG_FD_108275 | JGI IMG/M metagenome (GOLD analysis project Ga0160464, IMG submission 108275) | Enriched millipede-associated microbial communities from UW Madison campus, WI, USA - HID1971I_E11 MG | ecosystem: Host-associated > Arthropoda: Insects > Digestive system > Unclassified ... | reverse complement strand
GTCGTCGCCTCGCCGAGCCACAGGTTCGCGAGCGCGAAGGAATCGGCGAGCGAGGTGCGTGATCCGGCGGTCACACCCTGGTCGTCGCGGTTGGCGATGAACAGAGCCTGGCGCAACGCGTTCTCCCAGGGATCGCCTCCGAAGGCGCCCTGGAGCTGCGACATGATCGTCTGCATCATCGCGGGATCGAATGTGAAGCCGTCCATCCCCTCGAAGGCGCCTCGCAGTGCTTCGGGGTCGATGTCCCCACCGCCCTGATTCGAGAGCATCTTCCGCAGGAACTCCTGGAAGTCCTCGGGTGTCGGGTCGTTGTCTGCCATGTCGCTCGCCCTCTCAGCACTTCTGTTGCCGTGGCCTCTACGCTAGTCACAGGTTTCTGCGCGCGAACCCGATGCGGGCAGATCGGTGTACGCCGCTCGCGAACGACGGAGGAATGCAGTGGATCGAACGCGGTCTAGGAAGCTCGGACTCGGAGTCTGGGCGCTGATCGTCGCGCTCATCGCGCTGGTCGTGCTGACGTTCCTGCCGTCGCCCTACGTGATCCAGCGGCCCGGTCCGGTCTACGACACCCTCGGCACCGCGAAGGGGGCAGACGGCGAGCAGGTTCCGCTCATCAGCGTCGAGGGCGCCGAGACGTTCGAGACCGCAGGCACGCTCGACCTCACGACGGTCCAGGTCGTCGGCAACCGTGAGCGCACGCCGAGCTGGTTCGAGCTCGCCCTGGCATGGATGGATTCGTCCAAGGCGGTCGTCCCGCTCGACTCGGTCTTCCCCCAGGGCGTGACGAGCGAGCAGCGCGACGAGCGCAACGCCACGCTCATGGTCGATTCCCAGCACGAGGCCACAGCGGCCGCGTTGAACGAGCTCGGATACGACACCGGCGCCCAGGTCGTGGTCGTGGATGCCGTGGCGGACTCTCCGGCGGACGGCATCCTGGAAGCCGACGACGTGATCACCGCGATCGACGGCACTCCGGTCACGTCCGCCACCCAGCTGCGTGAGGCGATCCAGGCCGCGGCGGGATCCCCGGTGCAGCTCACCGTGCTGCGCGACGGCGCCGAGCAGACCGTGGAGGTCACCCCGGAGAAGCACACCGAGGGCGACGCGACCGCATGGCTCATCGGGATCACCCTGCGCACCGACTACGACTTCGAGATCGACGTCACGATCCAGCTCGACAACGTCGGCGGCCCCAGCGCCGGGATGATGTTCGCGCTCGGGATCATCGACACGCTGACCGAGGGGGAGCTCAACGGCGGGAAGGACATCGCCGGCACCGGAACCATCGACGCGGCGGGCACGGTCGGCCCGATCGGCGGCATCCGTCAGAAGCTCTACGGCGCGCGAGACGCCGGAGCCGACTACTTCCTGGCTCCCGCGGCGAACTGCGACGAAGTCGTCGGCCACGTGCCGGACGGGCTTCAGGTCGTCCGCACGGCGACACTCGAGGAGTCGCTCGCCGCGCTCGAGGTCATCGCGGACGACGGCGACGTCTCAGCGCTCCCGACCTGCGACCTCGCAGGGAGCTGAGCGGAGAGGTCACCGTGACCGCGCCGTGATCGGGATGACAGCCTGCGCACAGTGAGCGATGCCTAGGATGGTGGGGTGACCTCCTCGCCTTCAGCTCCGAATCCGGCCACGCCTCGAACCTCACGACGCATTCTCGGCATCTCCCTGGTGATCATCGCCGCCTTGATCGCGGTGTTCTTCGTGTTCGCCTCCCTTTACACCGAGTTCCTCTGGTTCGACCAGGTGGGCTTCACCGGCGTCCTCACGACGCAGTGGATCGCCACGGCGGTGATGTTCGTGGTGGGCTTCCTCGGGATGGCCGTTCCGCTGTTCGTCGTCATCCAGCTCGCGTACCGGCTCCGTCCTGTCTACGTGCGGCTCAGCTCGCAGCTGGACCGCTACCAGGAGGTCATCGAGCCGCTGCGTCGCCTGGCGATGTGGGGCATGCCCATCTTCTTCGGACTGTTCGCCGGCTTCGCGGCCGCGGGGCAGTGGAAGACGGTCTGGCTCTGGGCCAACGGTGTGGCGACGTCCGACGTCGACCCCCAGTTCGGCATCGACACCGGCTTCTACATGTTCGCGATGCCGTTCTACACGATCCTGCTCGCGTTCGTCTCCGCCGTACTCCTGCTCTCGCTCCTGGTCACCGCTCTCGTGTCGTACCTCTACGGCTCGGTGCGCATCGGTCAGGGTGAGCTGCGCATCTCGAAGCCCGCGCGCATCCAGCTCGCGGTCATCGCGGGTCTCTACCTGCTCGTGCAGGCGGCGAGCCTCTGGCTCGACCAGTACAAGACTCTCGTCGAGCCCGACGACCGCATCACGGGTGCGGCGTACACGGGCGTGAACGCGACGATCCCCGGTCTCGCGATCCTCGCGATCATCGCCGCTGTCGTGGCGATCCTCTTCTTCGTCACGGCCGTCATCGGTCGCTGGCGCTTCCCGCTGGCTGCGACCGCGCTGCTCATCGTGGCCTCGCTCGTGGTCGGCATCGGATACCCGTGGGTGGTCACGACCTTCCAGGTGAAGCCGAACCAGAACGCCTACCAGGCCGAGTACTACCAGCGGAACATCGACGGCACGAAGGAGGCGTACGGGGTCGCCGACCTCGAGACCACGCCCTTCGCCGCCAAGACCGATGCCGAGGCCGGTCAGCTGCGCGCCGACGCCGAGACCACCGCCTCCACCCGCATCATGGACCCGAAGGTCATCCCGCCGACGGTGCGTCAGCTCGAGCAGTACCGCGGGTACTACCAGTTCCAGAAGACGATGGACGTCGACCGGTACGAGATCGACGGGAAGATGCAGGACACCGTGGTGTCGGTGCGCGACCTCGACATGTCGGGCCTGGGCGACGGCGACAACTGGAACAACCGCGTCGCGGTCTACACCCACGGCTACGGCCTCGTCGCCGCTGCGGGAAACCAGCGCACCACCGACGGCGAGCCGGTGTTCCTCGAGCGCGGCATCCCCACCTCGGGGTTCCTGTCCGATCGCGAGAACTTCGAGCCGCGTGTCTACTTCGGCGAGAACTCGCCCGAGTACTCGATCGTCGGCGCCCCCAAGGGCTCCGAGCCCGCGGAGATCGACTACCCGCGCGGTAAGGACGGCTCGAGCGAGACGAAGACCACGTTCGAGGGCGACGGCGGTCCGAAGATCGGCGACACGTTCACGAAGCTCCTCTACGCGCTGAAGTTCCAGTCCGAGCAGATCCTGTTCTCGAACCTCGTGAACGAGGACTCGCAGATCCTCTACGACCGCGACCCCAAGACGCGCGTCCAGAAGGTGGCCCCTTACCTCGAGCTCGACAGCGACCCGTACCCGAGCGTGGTGGACGGGCGCATCGTCTGGATCGTCGACGGCTACACGACCAGCCAGACGTACCCGTACTCGACGAGTGTCAGCCTGTCCGACGCCATCGCCGACTCCAACATCCCGTCGCCGACGCTCGCGATCGATGACATCAACTACATCCGCAACTCGGTCAAGGCGACCGTCGACGCCTACGACGGTTCGGTGCAGCTGTACGCATGGGATGCCGAGGACCCGGTGCTCAAGACCTGGCAGAAGGTCTACCCGTCTACGGTGAAGCCGATCAGCGAGATGTCGGGTGAGCTCATGAGCCATGTGCGCTACCCGACCGACCTGTTCAAGGTGCAGCGCGACATCCTCGGCGTGTACCACGTCGACAAGGCGGGATCGTTCGCGCAGCAGGACAACCGCTGGCAGACGCCCAACGACCCGCGCAGCGAATCGATGCTGCAGCCGCCGTACTACCTGACCATGCAGATGCCGGGGCAGGATGCTCCGAGGTTCTCGATGTTCTCGACGTTCATCCCGAACTCGCAGGGTGCGGGCGGAAGCCGTGACGTGCTGATGGGCTACCTCGCCGTGGATTCGGACGCCGGCTCGGAGAAGGGCGTGAAGGCGGAGGGCTACGGCCAGCTGCGCATGCTCGAGATCGACACCGACACCACGGTCCCCGGTCCCGGTCAGGTGCAGAACACCTACAACTCGGACACCTCGGTCGTGCCTCAGCTCAACCTGCTCCAGCAGGGGGAGTCCGAGGTCATCTACGGCAACCTGCTGACGCTGCCCGTCGGTGGCGGTCTGCTCTACGTGCAGCCCGTCTACGTGCAGTCGTCCGAGGGAACGCAGCTGCCGCGTCTGCAGAAGGTGCTCGTCGCCTTCGGTGATCGCGTCGCCTTCGAGAACACGCTCACCGAAGCCCTCGACACCCTCTTCGGAGGTGATTCCGGTGCGACCGGTGGTGATGACACGGTCGAACCGGATCCGAACGCCGAGGTGCCCGACACCGGCGAGGTGCCGCCGACCGACACCACGCAGCCGACCGGGGCCGAAGCAGAGGCGCTGGCGGCGGCCCAGACGGCCCTGGTCGACCGCGAGACGGCACTGAAGGCGGGCGACCTGGCGAAGTTCGCCGAGGCCGACGAGCGCCTGACAGCGGCGGTCCAGAAGCTGATCGAGCTGGACTCCGCAGCGGGCAACTGATCCGCAGCACCGAACAGAATGGGCGCCCCCGAGGGGGCGCCCATTCTCGTATCGTGGTGACGCGCGGCATCGTCCGGGCAAAGCGAAAGGCCCTCTGACTTGGATTTCTCCATCCGTGAGCTTGACGCTTCGGCTGGGAGCCGGGCGAGAATCGATCAAACCGACGATCGCGGGGCCGATACTTGAAGCATGGTGTCCTTCCGAGATCCTGAAAGTCAGCTCGGCGCAACAGGACGTGGATCGACCTGGTCGCGGGCCGAACGTGATCTGCTCGACACTCTCGCGGTCGTTCACGCCGAGGCAGCGATGGTTGGCTGGGACTTCTCACGCCTCGATGAGCGATGGTCGGTTGATGAGCCTTGGTGGGATTTCGAGGACGATTGTCTCGAAGCGATGCGTGCGACCCGCCAGGGCATTCTCGATCTGGGAACCGGTGGAGGCGAGAGGCTTTCGTCCCTCGTCAGCTCGCTTCACGAGCCACCAACTCCCTTGCCTCAGATTTTCGCTACGGAGGGGTGGGCGCCCAACATCGCCGTTGCGCGAAGCTCCCTTGCACCATGGTCCATCCCCGTCATGGAATATGACTCAGACGCCGGGGATGTCCTACCCTTTGCTGAGCGGAGTCTCGGTTTGGTGATGGCTCGGCATGAGAGCTACGAAGCCGCCGAAGTCGCACGAGTCCTCGCACCTGGCGGCCGATTCCTCACGCAACAAGTTGATGGCTACGATGCTCCCGAGATCCACAACTGGTTCGGAGACGACTTTCGGTACCCGGGCGTCACCGCAGACGCCTACGCCGTGCGCCTGCGGGATGCCGGAATGCGAATCGACCACGTCGACGAATGGTCGGGGCAAATGCGCTTCGCTGACGCCACCGCTCTCGTTACTTACCTTGCTCTCGTGCCATGGGACGCTCCGGACTTCTCCGTTGAAGCGCACGCGCAACGGCTCTTGGACCTCGAAGCCTCAGCGCCCATCGTCGTGACTCAGCGTAGATTCCGGATCTACGCCACCGTCGAATAGGACGGCCGCAAGCCACCGCGACCTGAGGAATCACAACGAGTTCGCATGTCGGCCGACATCGAGGATGTTGAAGGGCTGCTCAAGGGAGCCACGGGCTCGTGGTGGGGGAGCGCATCGCGGCATCCCCCCCTCACGGGACGAGGCGAGCTGAGCCACGAGAGTCTTTATGCCGAGGCGCCTGGTTTGGTGGGACTCCGTGTGATTCGAGACACGGTCGTAGTGCTGACGTCAAGCGCCTTCGCGATGTCTGTCACGCTCTCATCGGAGTCTCGGAGAATCTGGGCACGTCGTGCGGTCGGGTTGTCAGCCTTCTTCGGTCGCCTCCGAAACGTCCCTGAGCACGGGCTGCCTCAAGGCCGGCCATCGTTTGCTCCTTGATGAACGATTGCTCCAGTTCAGCGAAGATCGCGCGCATCTGGAGCATCGTCTTTCTGGTCGGCGTCGGCGGCTCCGTCGCTCGTGCGGCGAATGTGGATACCCCGATAAGTGAGGCCCTCAGCGATAGATGCGACGCGTGCTGTCGAGCGTCCGATGCGGTCGAGCTTGTAGACCGTGATGATATGCGCGGCCAAAAAAGGACAAGGCCCCGAGATCGTGATGATCTCGGGGCCTTTCTTGTTGCGGGGACAGGATTTGAACCTGCGACCTCCGGGTTATGAGCCCGGCGAGCTACCGAACTGCTCCACCCCGCGTCACAAGAAGTAACTTATCACGGATTCCGGAGGCGGGCGAATCGAGGGGGCCTCCAGGCGACGTCCCGGGCGTGTCGATGCGAGAGGATGGAGACATGTCCGAGACCGCAGCCGTCCCCGTCGCCGTGTGCCAGTTCGCGCCGACCGCCTCCCGAGCCGAGAACCGGGAGCGGATCGCCGCGCTGACGGCCGACGCCGCCGGGCGGGGGGCGAAGCTGATCGTGTTCCCGGAGTACTCGAGTTACTTCGTCGACCCCATGGACGAGAGCCTGGCCGCCAATGCGGAGGACCTCGACGGGGAGTTCGTCGAGACCCTGAGGGCACTGGCCGCCGAGTACGCCGTCGTGATCGTCGCGGGTCTGGCCGAGCGGGCGACCGACGGGCAACGAGTGCGCAACACCGTGGTGGCCGTGCGGGGTGACAGCGTCCTCGCCGTGTACCGCAAGCAGCACCTGTACGACGCGTTCGGCCAGACCGAGTCCGACTGGGTCGAGCCGGGTGAGGTGGGAGAGGCCGCGACCTTCGAGCTGGGGGGCCTGCGTTTCGGGCTCATGACCTGTTACGACCTCCGCTTCCCTGAAGTGGCCCGTTCCCTGGTCGATGCGCAGGCCGATGCCCTGGTCGTGCCGGCCGAGTGGGTCAGGGGTCCGCTCAAGGAGCACCACTGGACGACGCTGCTCGCTGCTCGTGCGATCGAGAACACCGTCTACGTGGTCGCGGCAGACCACCCGACCCCGATCGGGGTCGGACACTCGCAGATCGTCGACCCTCAGGGCGTGGTAATCGCCGGAGTGGGAACCGCTCCCGGGATCGCGGTCGCGGTCGTCGAGAGAGAGGCGATCGAGCGGGTGCGGGTCACGAACCCGTCGTTGCGCGTCAGGCGGTACTCCGTCATCCCTCGTGAGGTCGTGGCCTGATCCGAATTCAGACCGAGAAGCGGGCGAGGCGCGTCGCTGCCTCTTCGAGGACCTCGACGCGCTTGCAGGCGGCGAAGCGCACCAGGCCCGCGTATTCGCTCCTGTGCTCCTCGGAGACGAAGGCCGTGAGCGGGATCGCCACGACGCCCACGCGCTCCGGCAGGGCCCGGCAGAAGGCCGCGGCGTCCTCTCCGCCCAGCGCGGTCGCATCCGCGACGGTGAAGTAGCCGCCCTGCGGAGCGTGCACTGTGAACCCGGCGGCCCTCAGCCCGTCGCCGAGGATCCGGTGCTTGTGGGCGAGCACGGCGGCGGCGTGCGCGAAGTACGAGTCATCCATCCGCAACCCCACGGCGACCGCAGGCTGGAACGGGGAGCCGTTCACATACGTGAGGTACTGCTTCACCGTGAGCACGGCCGTGATGAGCGCGGCCGGGCCGTGCACCCAGCCGATCTTCCACCCCGTCGTGGAGAAGGTCTTACCGGCGGAGGAGATGGTCAGGGTGCGCTCGGCCGCGCCGGGGAGCGTGGTGGTCGGTGTGTGCGGCGCGTGGAAGGCCAGATGCTCGTACACCTCGTCCGTGACGATGATCGCATCGTGCTTCTCCGCCAGGCGCACCACCTCTTCCAGAACCTCGCGCCCGAAGACGGCGCCCGTGGGGTTGTGCGGATCGTTGACCAGGATGATCCGGGTGCGATCGGTCACCACCGCCGCGAGCCGCTCGAGGTCGGGCTGGAAGTCGGGAGCGCGCAGCGGTACCGTGCGAAGCCGTGCGCCGGCGAGTGCCACCGCGGCGGCGTAGGAGTCGTAGTAGGGCTCGAACACGACCACTTCGTCTTCCGGACCGTCGATCAGCGCCAGCAGGGTCGCCGTCAGCGCCTCCGTCGCACCGGCCGTCACGATCACCTCGCTGGTGGGGTCGACGGACAGCCCGTAGAAGCGACGCTGATGCGCGCTGATGGCCTCGAGGAGATCCGGGACTCCGCGACCGGGAGGGTACTGGTTGGCGCCGTTCGCGATGGCGGCCCGCGCCGCCTCCAGCACCTCGGTGGGGCCGTCCTCATCGGGGAAGCCCTGGCCGAGATTGATCGCTCCCGTTCGGGCCGCTGCGGCCGACATCTCTGCGAAGATGGTGGGCGCGACGGTTCCGTCCGCAGCGAGCAGACCTGCACCCGCTGCCGTGCGACGCCATGCGCCGGGAATGACACTCATGAAGAACAGGCTAAGGCCATAGCGGAAACTCATCTTCGGCATAAGGAACGCACAGGCAGAGGCGTCATTCTGAAATGGTCGTCGAAGGAGCACACACCATGAACGAAGACAACCCCCAGGACCAGTCGGTACCCGCGTCGAATGACGCCGTGCCGTCCACCGAGGCCGCAGAGGTCGCCGCTCAGCCGGTGACGGATGCCGCCGCTGACACGAACACGCCTGCCGTAGCCGCGGCGACACCCGTCGCACCGGCAGTCCCCGCGACGGTGCAGGGCCATGAGATGCCGTCGACGCTCACCTCGCAGGCCCCGGCCGCGCCCGTGATCGCCCCGGTTCCTCACGGCTACGCGGCACCGGCCGACACGGCGCCTGGCGCGGCCACCGCACAGGGCGCCGCTTTCGGCATCCCCGCTGCGGCGTCGTACACCCAGCCCACGCAGCCTCTCGGCGATGCATCGATCGGCACGTCGGGTGACGGCACCAAGATCAAGGAGCAGAAGCCTCGCAGCGGTGCGAAGTTCGCCGCCTTCATCGTCGCAGCGGCTCTGGTCGGCGGTGTCGCAGGTTTCGGCGGCGGTGCGCTGCTCAACGGAATCCAGGACCGGCCCTCGTCGGGCACGGCCGAAGGCCCGCAGACGGTGACCGTGAACAACGCGGGCTCCGTCAACGAGACCACAGCGGTGGCGACGGCCGCACTGCCGTCGGTCGTCACCATCGAGGTGGCGGGCTCCGATCAGGCGGGCAGCGGATCCGGTGTCATCATCAGCGACGACGGCTACGTGCTCACCAACACGCATGTCGTGACGCTCGGCGGGGCGGTCGCCGATCCGTCGATCCGAGTGACCACATCGGACGGGCGCATCTTCGAGGCGACAGTGGTCGGCACCGACCCGATCTACGACCTCGCCGTGATCAAGCTGAAGGATGCCAAGGGGCTCACCCCGATGGACTTCGCGGATTCCTCGAAGCTCAACGTCGGTGACACCGCGGTGGCGCTGGGCGCTCCGCTCGGGCTCGCCAATTCGGTCACGACCGGCATCGTGAGTGCTCTGAACCGGAGCATCCAGATCGCGTCCTCCGCCCTGCCCGACTCGTCATCCGAGGACGCCCCGAACCAGCAGCAGACGCCGGATCAGGGCCAGGGCCAGGGACCCTTCCAGTTCGACATCCCGGGAAGCGGCACGCCGCAGACCTCGAACTCCATCTCCATCGCCGTGATCCAGACGGATGCAGCGATCAACCACGGCAACTCCGGTGGCGCCCTCGTGAACAGCAAGGGCGAGCTGATCGGCATCAACGTGGCGATCGCCAGCTCGGGAAGCTCGGAGGAGTCGGGCTCGATCGGCATCGGGTTCGCCATTCCGTCGAACATCGCCAAGCGGGTCTCCGACGAGATCATCGCGGACGGTGCGGCGACGCATGGCCTGCTCGGCGCCTCTGTCCAGGACGCTTCGAGCGTGCAGGGCGCGACCGTCTCCGGGGCGTACATCGCCAAGGCGACGGACGGTGGCGCCGCCGCAGCTGCGGGCATCCAGGAAGGCGACGTCGTCACCGAGTTCAACGGAGTGCCGATCACCAGCGCGAGCGATCTGACCGCTCAGGTGCGTGCGGCGGCGGCCGGCAGCGATGCCAAGGTCACCTACGTGCGAGGCGGCAAGGAATACGACGCCGAGGTGACGCTCGGCGAACTCGCAGGCTGACAACCACTGCGCACAGAGAAGGACGCCACCCCGCGATAGGCTCGCGGGGTGGCGTCCTTCTCTTTCGGCACCGGCAATGCGGCCAAGCTCCTCCGCACCCCGCTGTATGTCGTCGGACGCATCGGCACTCTTCTCCTTCCACGCGGCCGTCGCTGGGTCTTCGGGTGCGGGGCCGGAGTGGGCGACGGCGCTCTCGCGCTGCAGCGCTACGCGTCGCAGGCCGGTCACGACACCGTGTGGCTCACATCGTCGGAGCGCGAGGACCGGGAAGCGGCCGCCCTCGGCATCCGTGCCGTGCGCAAGCACGGACTGCGTGGCTAGTGGGCCACCGCGCGGGCTGGCGTGCTCGTCGTGACCCATGGGCTCGGCGACGTGAACCGCTATGCGAACGGCGGCGCGTTCGTCGTCCAGCTCTGGCACGGGATACCCCTGAAGCGGATCGGCCTCGATTCGCCGGCGACGACCCAGGTTCCGAACGTTCCCGGTGCGGCGCTGCTTCGTCGTGCTGTCGGCATCCTCTACCGCGCGGCGGCTCAGCGGATCCGCGTGCTTCCGGCGG
>Ga0160464_101197_pt1 | contig 10627 bp, 9 predicted proteins | sample HID1971I_E11MG_FD_108275 | JGI IMG/M metagenome (GOLD analysis project Ga0160464, IMG submission 108275) | Enriched millipede-associated microbial communities from UW Madison campus, WI, USA - HID1971I_E11 MG | ecosystem: Host-associated > Arthropoda: Insects > Digestive system > Unclassified ... | reverse complement strand
GAATTCTTCGGCGAGGCCCTGCGTGAAAAGTTGATCTACTACCCCACCGTGACCCGCGAGCCGTTCGAAAACGAAGGCCGCCTGACCGACCTGATGCGCAGCGGCAAGCTGTTCAGCGACATCGGCCTGCCGCCGATCAACCCCGAGGATGACCGCGCCATGCTGTGCGGCAGCCCGAGCATGTTGGACGAGACCAGCGAAGTGTTGAACAGCTTCGGCCTGAAAGTTTCGCCACGGATGCGTGAGCCGGGTGACTACCTGATCGAGCGTGCGTTCGTAGAGAAGTGACTTCGGGTCACTTGTAGGAGCGAGCTTGCTCGCGAAGGACGTCAACGATAACGCTGGCATCTTGATTCAACGCGGTGCCTGTTCGTTTTTCGCGAGCAAGCTCGCTCCTACAGTTGAATGCGTTTGCAAAGAAAAGCCCGCGTTGCCTGTGAAGGCAGCGCGGGCTTTTTCGTTTATGCGATTTACTGCGCCGCAACCACTTCCAGCACACAAATCAGCCCGGGTTCCGGGTAGTGCCAGCGCACATCCACATCCCAGAATTGTGCTCCATACTCCCGTTCGGACGTAGGCACCTGGTACGCCGGCCGCGGATCCTGCGCCAGACACTGCTCAATCAGTTCCACCAACGGCTCGCCGAGGCGCTGAGCGTGGCCTTGCGCCTGTTGCAGCGCAGTCTTGAGCCACTGCACAGCAATCAGCTGCGGCGCGCTGCTGGCGATGCTGTTGGTGGCGCTGTCGATCATGTCGGCATAGGGCACATACGGTTTGATATCCAGTACCGGAGTGCCGTCGAGCAGATCAATCCCGGATATCCACAGCCGCCCCGGCTCCACCTTGTCCAGCTTCACCACCGACTGCCCAATGCCATTGGGCCGATGGGTTGCACGGGTGGCAAACACGCCCATGGACGTGTTGCCACCCAAACGTGGCGGGCGCACTTTCAGGCGCGGCTTGTCTTCCAGGGCCTGGTGAAACAGAAACAGCAGCCACACATGGCTGACCTGCTCCAACCCCTGCACCGCCTCACCCTGGTCGAACGGCGCCACCAACTCCAGTACGCCACGGGCAGCCGGTGCCAGTTGCGGTTGGCGCGGGATGGCGAACTTCTCCTTGAAGCAGGAGCGTACGAAGCCGACGGGCGAGACCTGGTAACTCATGGCTTAAGCGCGGACCCGCAGGGTCAGGCCCTTGAGGAAATTACGCAGCAACTGGTCGCCGCACGGGCGGTAATTGGTGTGACCGAACTTGCGAAACAGCGCGCTCAGTTCAGGCTTGGACACCGGGAACTCGGCTGCCTTGAGGATTGCATGCATGTCGTCTTCTTTCAGCTCGAAGGCCACGCGCAGCTTTTTCAGGATGATGTTGTTGGTCACCGGGGTTTCAATCGGCTGCGGCTGACGGCTTTCGTCCTTGCCGCGCTTGAAGATCACCAAGCCATCGAGGAAGTGGGCCATGACCTCATCCGGGCAGAACACGAAGCCTTCTTCCTCATCTTTCTTGAGGTAGGTCAGCAGGTCTTCCTTGGTCACGTCCATGCCGCCGAGCTTGATGATCTCGACCATCTTGTTGTCGCTGATGTCGAGCATGTAGCGCACGCTGCGCAGTACGTCGTTGTGAATCATGGTGGGCAATCCTGGTTTTCAACGGTGGACACCGCCCAATCAGGCGGTGTCGGGAAAGGGCGAACGACTTAGAACTTCTCTTTACCGGACAAGTAGCGCCATTGGCCAACTGGCACCTTACCGATGGACACGCCGCCGATGCGGATACGGCGGATGGCGATGACTTTCAGGCCAACCGCTTCGCAGAACAGCGCAATCACACCGGGTTGCGGGTTTTTCATCGCAAAGCGCAGGCGGTTTTCGTTCTGCCAGCTGGCTTTGACGGCCGGTAGCTCTTTGCCTTTGTAGGTCAGGCCATGGTTCAGGCGGTTGAGGCCGTGGGCAACCATGTCGCCTTCGACTTCTACCACGTACTCTTGCTCGATCTTGGCGGCATCGGCGGTCAACTTGCGCAAAATCTTCCAGTCCTGGGTAAACACCAACAGGCCGCTGGCCTTGGCTTGCAGGTCGGCGCTGGCGGTCAGGCGCAAAAAATGCCCCTTGAGGGGGCGCTTACTGAAGCGGTGTTCTTCGGACAGTGTTTCAGCGCTGATCGAGGCCATGGCGGTTTCAGCATCCATGCCTGCCGGTGCATGCAGCAGGATAGTGACTGGCTCCGGAGTGGTGGCTTTAGCCTCCGGATCCAGCTCGACTTTCTCGGTCGTGACCTTGAACTGCGGCTCGTCGATCACTTCGCCGTCCACCGAGACCCAGCCGCCTTCGATAAACAACTCAGCCTCCCGACGGGAGCAACCGACCAGTTCGATAAGGCGTTTGGAGAGGCGTATGGGGTCAGTCATGACAAGGGCCGTAACAAAAGGGGGCGGCTATTGTACCTGCCTGGCGCCGGTTAATCCCGAGCCCATTTCATTTAGCCCTGGTGCGCCTGTTGTTGCGCCTGGCGCAAACGCATATGCAGCAGCGGGTAAGGCTGGCCAAGGCCGTCATGCTCAGTGCGTCCGATCACCTCAAAGCCTTGCTTTAAGTAAAACCCCAGGGCCTGGGGGTTTTGTTCGTTGACGTCCAGTTCCTCGGCGTTCATATGTTCGATCGCATAAGTCAGTAGTTGGCGGCCCAGACCCTGGCCTCGGTGTTGCGGGTCGATAAACAGCATCTCCACTTTGCCCGCCGCCACGCCCGCGAACCCGGTGATGTGTTGGCATGAGTCCTTGGTGCAGACCAGCATCACCGCATCCAGGTAGCGGGTCAGCACCAGGTTTTTCAGCAAGTCTATATAGCTGTCCGGCAGGAAGTCGTGGGTGGCGCGTACCGAAGCTTCCCAGATCTGCGTCAGGCGCGCGTAGTCGCTGTTTTTAGGTGTGTGGATAACCGAATGCTGATGCATGCCCGCTGCCCCTTGCCGTAATTGGCGTTGATGGGCAAAACGATAGCCCGAAAAAAGCCCCGCATCTTGTCAGAAACGGGGCTTTTTCAAAATATTGCGCAAACCCGATCAGTCGCGCTTTTCAGCCCACAAGTCATACTCGTCGGCGTCGGTCACGGTGCACCAGACCTTGTCGCCCGGCTTCAAGCCGCTGGCGTCGTCGATAAACACGTTGCCGTCGATTTCCGGCGCATCGAAGAAGCAGCGGCCAACTGCGCCTTGCTCGTCGACTTCGTCGATCAGCACTTCGATTTCCTTGCCGATACGCAGTTGCAGACGCGCCGAGCTAATTGCCTGCTGGTGCGCCATGAAACGCTCCCAACGGTCTTGCTTAACGTCGTCCGGCACCACGGCCAGGTCCAGCAGGTTGGCGGGAGCGCCTTCCACCGGCGAGTACTGGAAGCAGCCAACGCGGTCCAGCTGCGCTTCGGTCAGCCAGTCGAGCAGGTACTGGAAATCTTCTTCGGTCTCGCCGGGGAAGCCGACGATGAAGGTGGAACGGATGATCAGTTCCGGGCAGATCTCGCGCCAGTTCTTGATCCGCGCCAGGGTCTTGTCTTCGAAGGCCGGGCGTTTCATGGCCTTGAGCACTTTCGGGCTGGCGTGCTGGAACGGGATGTCCAGGTACGGCATGATTTTGCCGGCGGCCATCAACGGGATCAGCTCGTCCACGTGCGGGTAGGGGTAAACGTAGTGCAGGCGCACCCACACACCCAGGCTGCTCAAGGCTTCGCAGAGTTCGGTCATACGGGTTTTCACCGGCGCGCCGTTCCAGAAGCCGGTGCGGTATTTCACATCGACGCCGTAGGCGCTGGTGTCCTGGGAGATCACCAGCAGTTCCTTGACGCCGGACTTGACCAGGCGTTGGGCCTCGTCGAGCACGTCACCGACCGGGCGGCTCACCAGTTTGCCGCGCATCGACGGGATGATGCAGAAGCTGCAACTGTGGTTGCAGCCTTCGGAAATCTTCAGGTACGCGTAATGGCGTGGGGTCAGCTTGATGCCTTGGGGCGGCACCAGGTCGATCAACGGGTTGTGGTCCTGGCGTGGCGGCACCACGTCGTGCACGGCGTTGACCACCTGCTCGTACTGCTGCGGGCCGGTCACGGCGAGCACGCTCGGGTGCACGTTGCGGATATTGCCTTCTTCCACACCCATGCAGCCGGTGACGATGACCTTGCCGTTTTCCTTGATGGCTTCGCCAATCACTTCCAGCGACTCGGCTTTAGCCGAGTCGATGAAGCCGCAGGTGTTGACCACCACCACGTCGGCGTCCTGGTAAGTGGACACAACGTCATAGCCTTCCATGCGCAGTTGCGTGAGGATGCGCTCGGAGTCGACCAGAGCCTTCGGGCAACCCAGGGAAACAAAGCCAACCTTGGGGTTGGCTTTTGCGATGGTGGTGGACATGTCTAACCTCGGTATTGAATGACGCTGCCGGTCGTGCACGACAAGGCAACGGATGGGCGCTTGGTGCGCCTCTGATCAAAAAGTGCGCAATTCTAGCGACGGCCAGCGCACTTGACCAGCTTTATGCAGGGAAATGCGACGAGTGCTGCGCTATGCTTCGCGCCGTTGCACCTGAGTGAATTCCCTCGGTCAATAAATCGTCTGTAACGAGAAGTAAAACAGCGCATGCTGTGGACAGTTTAGGCGCCCGCAAGGCGCGCTGTTTATAAAAGACCGCAGGTCAAAGGGCAGGAGTGGTTGATGGGTCAGGCAAGTAGTCAGGCAGCGGGTTCCGAGCATTCCAACGCGAAGCCGATTGGCATGCTGGTAGCGGCAGTGGGGGTGGTTTACGGCGATATCGGCACCAGCCCGCTCTACACCCTTAAAGAGGTGTTCAACGGCGGTTATGGGGTGCAGGTCAACCATGACGGTGTCTTGGGGATTCTGGCACTGATCTTTTGGTCGCTGATCTGGGTGGTGTCGATCAAGTACATGCTGTTCGTGCTGCGCGCCGACAACCAGGGCGAGGGCGGCATCATGGCGCTCACCGCACTGGCGCGGCGAGCGGCCGGGGAGCGTGCAAAACTGCGCAGTTTCCTGGTGGTGTGCGGCCTGTGTGGCGCGGCACTGTTCTATGGCGACAGCATGATCACCCCGGCCATTTCCGTGTTGTCGGCCATCGAAGGCCTGGAGCTAGCGTTCGATGGCCTGGAAAAATGGGTGGTGCCCATCGCATTGATTGTGCTGGTGGCGCTGTTCCTGATTCAGAAGCACGGCACCGATCGCATCGGCAAGCTGTTCGGCCCGGTGATGGTCACCTGGTTCCTGGTGCTGGGAGGGCTGGGTGTGTACGGCATCCTGCAGCAGCCCGAAGTGCTGAATGCACTGAACCCGGCATGGGGCGTGCGCTTCTTTATGGTGCACCCCGGTATCGGCGTGGCGATTCTCGGCGCGGTGGTGCTGGCCTTGACCGGTGCCGAAGCGCTGTATGCCGACATGGGCCACTTCGGCCGCAAACCCATTGCCCGTGCCTGGTTCATCTTGGTGCTGCCGGCGCTGGTACTCAACTATTTCGGCCAGGGCGCCATGCTGCTGGGCGATCCGGAAGCCGCACGCAACCCGTTCTACCTGCTGGCGCCGAGCTGGGCGCTGATCCCGCTGGTGGGCTTGTCCACACTGGCTACGGTGATTGCATCCCAGGCGGTGATCTCTGGTGCGTTCTCATTGACCCGCCAGGCGATCCAGCTTGGTTACATCCCGCGTATGCATATCCAACACACCTCCAGCGCCGAGCAGGGCCAGATCTACATCGGCGCCGTGAACTGGTCGCTGATGGTGGGGGTGATCCTGCTGGTGTTGGGCTTCGAGTCCTCCGGCGCCCTGGCTTCGGCCTACGGCGTAGCGGTGACGGGCACCATGCTGATGACCACGATCCTGGTGTCGGCGGTCATGCTGCTGCTGTGGAAATGGCCACCGGTGCTGGCTGTGCCGGTATTGCTTTGCTGCCTGTTGGTGGACGGTCTGTTCTTCGCGGCCAATGTGCCCAAGGTGATCCAGGGTGGCGCCTTTCCGGTGTTGGCGGGGATCGTCTTGTTTGTGTTGATGACCACCTGGAAGCGCGGCAAGCAATTGCTGGTCGAGCGCCTCGACGAAGGCGGTTTGCCGTTGCCGATTTTTATCAACAGCATCCGCGTGCAGCCGCCCCATCGCGTGCAGGGGACTGCGGTATTCCTCACCGCACGCCCGGATGCGGTGCCCCATGCGCTGTTGCACAACCTGCTGCATAACCAGGTGTTGCACGAGCAGGTGGTGTTGCTGACGGTGGTCTACGAAGACATTCCAAGGGTGCCCGCCGCACGGCGCTTCGAGGTGGATTCCTACGGCGAAGGCTTCTTCCGCGTGATCCTGCACTTCGGTTTTACCGACGAGCCGGATGTGCCCGAAGCACTGAAGCTGTGCCATCTGGATGAGCTGGATTTCAGCCCGATGCGCACCACCTATTTCCTCAGCCGCGAAACGGTTATCGCCTCGCGTATCAAGGGCATGGCCCGCTGGCGCGAAGCCCTGTTCGCCTTCATGTTGAAGAACGCCAACGGCAACCTGCGCTTCTTCAAGTTGCCGGTAAACCGCGTGATCGAGCTGGGCACCCAGGTCGAAATGTAAGGCGCTGCACTACGGGAGCCGGCAATCGGCTCCCGCTTTCCTTTCTGAACCCTGTGCTATCGATAGTTGTCGACTAGGCTGGTAGGAGCGAGCTTGCTCGCGAAAAACGTCAACGATAACGCGTTAATGCTGGATAAACGCAGCGCCTAAGAGGCCTTCGCGAGCAAGCTCGCTCCTACAGAAATGTCTAGAAACCCAGAAGAGGTGCGCCATGAGTCAGCTGCTCGAACCCTATACCCTGCGCCAATTGACCCTGCTCAACCGCATCGCGGTCTCGCCGATGTGCCAATACTCAAGCGACGATGGCCTGGCCAACGACTGGCACCTGGTGCATCTCGGCAGCCGCGCCGTGGGGGGCGCCGGGCTGATTTTCACCGAAGCCACCGCCGTGACGGCCGACGGGCGCATCACCGCCCAAGACCTGGGCCTGTGGAATGACGCCCAGATCGAACCGCTGCAGCGCATCACGCGCTTTATCGCGGCCCAGGGGGCGGTAGCGGGTATTCAGCTGGCCCATGCCGGACGCAAGGCCAGTACCCATCGGCCCTGGATCGGCAAGCATGGGAGTGTCAAGCCGGGGGAGGGCGGCTGGGTGCCGGTGGGCCCATCACCGATTGCCTTCGACCCGAATCACACCCAGCCCAAGCCACTGGACGAAGGGCAGATCCAGCAAGTAATCGCCGATTTTGTCGCTGCCGCCAAGCGCGCCTTGACCGCAGGCTTTGAAGTCGTGGAGATCCATGCTGCCCATGGATACCTGCTGCACCAATTTCTCTCGCCGATCAGCAACCAGCGGCAGGACCACTACGGTGGGTCGTTCGAAAACCGCATTCGCCTGGTGCTTGAGGTAACCCAAGCCGTGCGCGCCGCATGGCCTCAGGAGTTGCCGCTGTTTGTGCGGGTGTCGGCCACCGATTGGGTAGAAGACGGCTGGAACCCGGATGAAACCGTGGAGCTGGCGCGCCGCCTGAAAGACCTGGGCGTCGACCTGATCGACGTGTCGTCCGGGGGCACCGCCGCCAATGCCGAGATCCCCACCGGCCCCGGCTACCAGACGCGCTTCGCCGAGCGGGTACGCAAGGAGTCGGGCATCGCCACCGGCACGGTCGGCATGATCACCGAACCGGCCCAGGCCGAGCACATCCTGCGCACTTGCCAGGCTGACATTATCTTCCTGGCCCGTGAATTGTTGCGCGACCCGTACTGGCCGCTACATGCCGACGATGACCTGGGTGGGCGCAAGGCCATCTGGCCGGCGCAATACCAGCGGGCGACCCATCGCGACCAGCCGATCCATGAGTCGGATCTGCGCGACTGATCTTGCACACGGCCCTGCCAGACCCACCCTGACACGGTGGGTTTTTTCTTGCCCGCGTTTGAAGGAAGGCTGATCCTTGGTGGTCGTGAAGCAGGAGACCCCTATGCTGGTGGAACGCGCATTAACCGAAAACGATATCCCCTTGCTGGCAACCATCGACCGTACGGAACTGATCCAGGCGTGCTATCGCATGGATCGCGGCGAACTGGTGTTATATGCCGCGCACCATGATATGCGCGGCTGGCCCGAAGGCGAGGCCGAGCAGGATGCAGTGGCTCTGCGGGCCTGCCTCCAGCGTGGCGGATGGTTGTGGGGCGTATTTGACGGCCAGGCGCTGGTCGCCGCAGCGGTGGTGGATAATCGGACTTTCCATCATCAAGGCCTGCTGATGCGGCAGTTGAAGTTCCTGCATGTCAGTCACGCGGCCCGTGGCTCGGGCCTGGGCAGTCGATTGTTGGTGCTGGCCTGCGAGCACGGCCGGCAAGTGGGAGCTCAAGCGCTGTATATCTCGGCCACGTCGTCGCGTAACACCGTGGACTTTTACCTGCGCCATGGTTGCCGACTGTTGCAGCAACCTCATGCTGAGCTGTATGCACAGGAACCGTTAGACATTCACCTGTATCGACCACTGTGTGAGTAACGGCTGTAGGGTTTTATTACCCAGGCTATTTTTTTAAGTTAATACTCTAAAAAAATCCCACGTGCGACGAGATAGTTTCTAAGATTAGGGTAAGTCTGGTTCCTGGCCCAGGGAGGCAGGTTGCTTGTCCACGAAAGCGTTGCGCTTCGGGGAGTTGGTAAGTGGGCACCAGGAGTATTTGACTGATATCAGGAGTAACAGTCCATGGCCAAGTCCTATGGCGTAGCGGGTGCGGTGGCGTCTTTCCTCAGCCGCCGGATGTCCTTGCGGGATCGCAGGTTGAGTTCGGATGAAATGGAGCTGCTAGCCCAGTATCGGGCGCTGACCGAAAGCGATCAGGTGGCGATGCGGTACTTGATTGGTGCGATGAAAAGCGTATCGCGCTTCTGAGCTATATACGATCACTCCCACGTTCTCGCGTGGGAATGATCGCGAAGCTCACCTCAGGTGTACTTGCGCTGCTCCGGCGCAGGCGGGAAGTACTGGTAGAGCCAGGTTTCGCTCAAGGTTCGGTCCTGTGTGCGAATAAACAGGCGCAGCTCCACCGGCTCCACGCTGTCGCTGGTGGGGTACCAGTCGAACAGGATGCGATAGCCCTTGATATTTTCCAGCACCAGCACGCTGAAATCCTTTACCTCACCATGGGAGCAGGTCACCACCGGTTCGATGCCGGTGCCCGCCGGCAGGCGATCCAGGCCGCCGCCCTTGAAGTCGACGGCGAAACGCCGTGCCCACACCTGCGGGTAATGCTCGCCGGGCGCCCAGCCCTCGGTAAATCCACCCATGCCCGAACGAGTCGCGTCGACCTGTGCCAGCGGCGTGCTCACCGGCGGCAATGCGCTCCAGTACAGCTTGTAGCCATAATTGAGCGAATCACCGGCGGCCACGGGATTTTTCGGGGTCCAGAAGGCCACGATGTTGTCCAGGGTTTCTCCGGTGGTGGGGATTTCCAGCAGGTCGATCGAGCCTTCGCCCCACGCAGTGGTAGGTTCTACCCATAGGCTGGGGCGCTTGCTGTACCAGTCGACGGTGTCCTGGTAGCTGGCGAATTCATGATCGGTCTGCACCAGGCCGAAGCCTTTGGGGTCGGTGTCGGCGAATGCATTGAATTGCAGCTTGGCCGGGTTGTTCAGCGGGCGGCAGATCCACTCGCCATTGCCGCGCCACATGGCCAGGCGGTCCGAATCGTGGATTTGCGGGTGGATGGTGTCGCACATGCGCCGCTCGTGGGTACCGCAGCTGAACATGCTGGTCATCGGCGCGATGCCCAGTTGTTCGATGGCGGTGCGGGCATTGATATGCGCATCGATCGCCATCACCACCTGATTGGCCTGGCAGTCGATATCGAAACGGTAGGCGCCAGTGGCGCTTGGCGAGTCGAGCAGGGCATAGACCACAAAACGCGTGGCGTTCTTGTCCGGGGTTTCGAACCAGAACTGCGTGAAATCGGGGAATTCTTCGCGTTTTTTCGCGTAGGTATCAATCGCCAGGCCACGAGCCGAGAGGCCGTATTGGCCGGTGGAGTCCACTGCGCGGAAGTAGCTGGCGCCGAGAAACGACAGCACGTCATGGCGGTCCAGTTCCGGCGCCTTGAACAGCTTGAAGCCGGAAAAGCCCAGGTCGCCGGTCAGTTGCTTGGTGTCCACCGTGGTTTTTTCATAGTTGAACAACGAAGGGCGGAAATGCACTTCGCGGGCCTCGCGGGTCTTTGGATCGACACTGTGCATGCGCACCGGCGTCTTGAAGCCCATGCCGACGTGGAAGAACTGCACGTCGAGTTGGCCGTTCAGCTCTTTCCACAATGAATGGTTGCCGTCATAGCCAATGGCATTGAAATTCTGCGGGGTCATGCTTGCCAGGGTCGGTGGCAGTACCTGTTTAGTGTCCTGATAGCCACGGGTGGCCAATTGCTTGGCTTGCGCCTTGAGCGATTCGAAATCGAACGCCACGGCCTTGCCATCGGCGGCCCGGTTCCCGGCCCAAGCCTGCGCGGCCAACAGGCCACTGGCCGACAAACCGGTGTAAGCCGCAATGGCCATGGATGCTTTGAGCAAATTCCTGCG
>Ga0160464_101195_pt1 | contig 10637 bp, 8 predicted proteins | sample HID1971I_E11MG_FD_108275 | JGI IMG/M metagenome (GOLD analysis project Ga0160464, IMG submission 108275) | Enriched millipede-associated microbial communities from UW Madison campus, WI, USA - HID1971I_E11 MG | ecosystem: Host-associated > Arthropoda: Insects > Digestive system > Unclassified ... | reverse complement strand
TCAGCAGCAGCGTCTGCGCCGTCTCGAAGACGACCGGCTCAGGGTCGCCTGGCAGCTGGGCCGCCAGCTGCGTCCCGCGCTCCACGACGACCGGGTCCACGGTGCCCTCGCTCAGGTAGAACGTGACCTGGGCCAGCGCCGGGCGCGCCGGAGCCAGCTCGACGTGGAACTGATTGAGGAAGGCGAGGAAGCTCTTGAAGGGCACCTGATTGAGACGCCGGATATTGCCCTCCAGCAGATGCGCGAACATAAGCGCAAGCGCCGTGCCGGGGTCCGGGTCCTCGGGACTGAACCGCCATTCGGGCGCATAGAAGGGCGCCATTTTTTTCAGTTGTTCAATGAGCTGCTGCTGCGTTCGCGTATCGATAACCGGGTAGGACTGCTCCAGCATCCCTCCCATGCGTTGCTCCTTCATGCCATTCTCCCCGACTCGTTAATTTGATCCCTCGAATAAATAGAACGGATAGACCTGGTTGTACAGATTGTTCGTATGCCGGACCTCGTACTGGACGTGGATCAGCAGCTTCTCCGGCTTGGCCGCATCCCGCTCCACGCGTACCTCCACCTCATGCACGCGCGGCTCCCAGCGCTGGATCGCCTCGCGGATCTCGGCCTCGATCAGATGCAGCGTCGCATCGTCATTGCCCTCGAACAGGTAGCGCTCGATGCCGCAGCCATAGTCGGGCCTCATGATCCGCTCGCCCTTGGGCGTCCAGATGATGATGCGGATCGCCTCGGCGATGTCCTCCTCATGCTGCACCTGCCGGATGCGGCCTGTCGCCGGATCGACCTCGATTGGGAATTTCCAGCCCTTCCCCAAAAATGCTTTGGACATTCGTCGTCCCTCCTCGTGAATCATCCGACCCAAGGCGCTAGTTGATCTTGACCATCGAGCCTTTGATATTGACGAGGCCGTCGGATTGCAGATCGAGCGAAGCGCCTCCCTTGAGCTTAAGCGCCGCCGTCGCCTCCAGTGTCACCTGGGTCGACTTGATCGTCACGGCCTTCTGGCTCTCGATCTTGACGTCGCCCTGCTGGGTCAGCGTGATCTTGTTCGTGCCTGCCTTAATCTCGACCTGACTGCCGCCTTTGATCGTCACCGTGACTTGTCCGTCCTTGTCGTTCAGCTCGATCGTATTGGCCTTGTCGTTGAGCGTCAGATGCTGGCCCTTGTTCGTCTTAACCCGGATCTGACCGGCATTGTCCGTATCGTCGAACTCGAGCTGGTGTCCGGCGCGCGAGGTCATTTTGCGAATATTGTTTTTGTCGTCCATCGCATGCGGAGGCTTGTCCTTGCTGTTCCAGAGGCTGCCGATGACGATCGGCTGGCCGATGTCTCCCATCTGAAAGGCGATCAGCACCTCGTCCCCCACCTCCGGCACGAAAAACATGCCCCGCTTGCCGCCGGCCATCATCGTCGTCACACGAGCCCAGTCGAGCGCGTTGTCATCGTCGATGACCGGTATTTTAACCTTGACCCTCCCCAGCTTCTCCGGGTCCTTGTTGCTGGTGACGACGCCAATGTAGACGCCGTGCACGACGCCCATCAGCTGCTCATTCATATTGGAGAAGGAGTCATACATCGCTACACCACATTTCCTTGAATGTTGAAGCGCGTCTTGTACCCCGAGCTGTCGATCGCATGGGAGGCGCTCTGGATATAATACGTCTGGTTGAGCCGCTGACCGAGTCCATCCAGCTTGATGTAGCGGCCAGCGCGCAGCTCCGGCAGTCCGATGCATTCGGCATTGCCGCTCACCAGCTGCATCGCACGCTCGTTCATGACCGCCTCGGCCTTCTGCTTGGCCTCCTGGGCATCCGTGACGTTCAGATACAAGGTCTCCTCGAAGCTGCCCATCGTCTTGAGCAGATCGGCGCCTGTCCGGGTTCCGGAGCCCACCTTATTCACCGAGGACGAAGCGCCTTCGATGACTTTTTGTGTCTTCGGGTCCCAGCCCCGCACCTTCACTTCGGTCACCTGATCGGCGAGATTTTGCTCCAGATGGACGCGCGACAGATGTTTGCCCCAGGAGAGCGTCATGAGCGGCGTCTTCTGCTGGTTTTTTTTGCGGAAATACATCGTCTTACCCACCACGAAAAACTCGTAATTCAGGCCTTTGGCCAGACCGAGCAAAAACTGGTAGTCGTTCACCGGCTTTTTCGGCAGGCTCGTCACGGTGTTCGTCGTCGCATCGATGACGAAGCTCGTAGCGCCGTGCGTCTGTCCGATTTCCTTGGCGACGTCGGTAATTTTTTTGTTGGCCCACGTCTCGGCCTTGCTGCCGCGCATCATCTTGAACGACAGATCCATGCCGGTGACGCCGATTGTCGGCGCCTCGCCGCTGGAGAAGTCGATGTTGACCGCAGTCACATAGCCGAAGAAAATCGGCTCCAGCCGGTCCGTATAGCCCAGATGGACCTCCAGCGGCTTGCCCGGCACGAGCAGTTGGTCGAGCCACTGGAAATCGCGGCTGACCGGATCGTACGCATTGGCAACGACGAAGCTGACCGTATCGGCAGCAGGGGACGTTGTCGTCTCCACCTGCACCTCGGTAATCGCCATTCCTTCGCGCACGGCGTCCTTGCTGTTGATGAACAGCTTGAAGCCGGGCGCGATGAAGTTGCGGTATTTGGTTTCCAGCGCGTCGAAGGTGAACTTGTCGCTGTTCAGCTTGATGTTGCTCATCGCATTCCTCTTCCTATCCGTACAAACGAGGGATTTTGATCACGCTGCCCGGCTCCAGCCGCTTCGGGTCGCCGATGCTGTTGGCGCGGGCGATCTCTCGCCACAGGCCCGGGTCCTCGTACTCCTCGGCCGCGATCTGCCAGAGCTGCTCGCCCTGTCTAATCGTGCGCTGCTTGGTGCGGTCGGCGGATTGGCGGGGGATCTGCTTGAACTGATCCTGGATGCTCTGCACCGCCTTGAAGCTGACGTTCAGCGTCGCCCGCACCGGGATGCCGGAGTCGAGGAACATCGTGAAGTTTTGCGATACCTTCTCCGCCACGCCGCGGAATTGCAGCGAGCCCCAGATGAACTTGCAGAGCGGCGGGGCGTGCAGGTCCTTGTCGACGTCGAGCAGTCCCGTAATCTTCGCCGTATGCGTGCGCACGTCCTTGCCTGCCTCGTACGTATCAAAAAACAGATCCATCGACAACGTCGTCGCTTCGCCGCTGACGAATTGGGCGATCGGTTGGGACAAGCCGGGGATCGTCTGCCACGAGTAGCTGTTCGACGATTCCAGATGATATTCGCTCGGGTTAAACAGCACCTCGACCCGCTCGGAGCTCGAGCCGCGTTCGATCATGATCAGTGCCTTCTTCAACGCCATAATGGCTTCCCTCCCGCTGCTAATGCGTAGTAATCTCGGCGTTGCTGGTCAAACTTCAAAAGCTGGCGCGCAGCTGTAACTATAGTTTGCAGAATTAGTCCGTTCGTCGGCTACCCAGTGGCCTAAACTGGCCCTCGGTGCTGAGCGCGACACGCTACAGTCCTCGGCGCTGCTGCTCGAAGCGCATGCGCCTAGTGATCTCACGATACATCTGATCGGTGACGGCGCGCACGTCCAGCGCAGATGCGCTCGGCTGGGTGCGCAGCTCCTTCAGCTCGCTCTCGAGTCGCGTCAGCGACTTGTGGATCGCGCGCTCCTGCGCCTGCTGCACGCCAGCGCCAGCGCGACCGCGTATCGCCAGCTCCATCGGCACTGGCCGGGGGGCGGGACGAGACTGGCGGGCGATCGAGCCCGCGTCGATAGCCGAGGCGGGACGCTCAGGCGGCGCGCTCTTGTGCTGCAGCAGCGTCTGCTGGGCGGAGCGCGTCATCGGCTGCCCGGCAGTTAGCCGGGGCGGTCCGCCCGCTCGACTGGACGGAGGCGGAGGACCGACCTGGAGCGGCGTGAGTCGTGTGTCGCTGCCTGGCTCGAGCTCTATCGCAGCTGCAGCCTGCACCATCGCCGACGCCGTCAGCGACATCAGGCGAGCCGATGAGAGCAGACGCGGCGTCAGGGCGAGCGATACATTGCGCAGACGCGCAGCTGCCGACGGCGCCGCGACGCTCAGGCCAGGCGACTGTCCGGGACGTCGGCGCGCGGTCGCGAGTGTAGCGGCGACACGGCCGGACGGCTGTGCGGGACCTCGGCGTGCGGTCGCGAGTGTAGCGGCGACACGGCCGGGCGGCTGTGCGTGATGGCGACGCGCAGCGGCCAGGACGGCCGAGGTCTGGCTGGGCGACAGCATGGAGCTGCGACGCAGCGCCTGCAAGGCCGGACGCGACGGTGTCTGAGGCTGCCGCGAGACCTCGGCCGTAGTTGGCGGCTGGACGAGCGGCGACGACGGCAGCAGCGAGGCATCGTCAACAGTCGGGCGCGATGCGGCAGGCGATGCACCAGACATAGGGGTGCGCGACGCGGCAGGAGTTATGCCAGACGTCGCGGCGAGCGACGCTGCGGATCGACGGCCTGAGATATGGACGGTCACCGGCAGGACGGAACGTCGTGCTTGAGTCGATGCTCCCTGCGGTCCGGCAGCTCCAGGCGTCGCAGATGCCGAGGTCGCGTCAGCTCGGGCAGATCGCGGGCCGGATTGCGACAAAGCTATCGTACGCGGAGCCTGCCATCGCGCCAGTCGCGATGCCACAAGCGCGAGCGACGCCGCCAGGCGACTGGCCCGACGGTCGCCTGTTACGCTCGCATTGCGAGCGACCAGGGCCGCCGAGGTTCGCGTTGCGGACGTTGTTGCCAGCGCAGGCGCAGACGTTGAGAGCGTCGAGCCAGACGTGGCTAGCACAGTCGCGGACGTTGAGAGCGTCGCGGCGGACATTGAGAGCCTCGCCGCTGACGTTGCTTGGTTCGGCTGGACAGCACCTGGCTGGCCTGAGGTGCGCCCAGAGTCTGGCGAGCGCCCCGCCTTGAGCGCATTGCTGGGCGCATCCTCTTCGCCCCAGGCTGCTTCACGGCCGGGTCTAGCGACGACTCGGGACGACGGTCTGGCGCCCGCCCCGCCCGTGCGTGCTCCCGCTCCGCCAGAGGCGGATGGCGCAGCGTTGCTTGCGCGACCCTCGCGTGCGATGCGATCCAGCTTGTGGATGAGCCGCTCCGCCAGCGAAGCACGGAGCAGCAGCGGAGCCCCTCGCTGGCTGTCGCCCCGCGCGGACAGCTCGTCGAACGGCAATCGTCCGATCGACTCCACTGTCGTCATCAGCCGATACCTCTCGGCATACGGCAGATGAAGCATTTCGCGCCAGGAGATCTTGCCGCCCGATATCGATAACCGGGATGGGAGCAGCCCTGCTGTCAGCGGCCTGACTCCCTGCCTTGCGCCAGCGGATGCGCTACGCGGAGTTGCGCTACGCGGGGACGCCGCCGTCCTGCTGACTGTCGCTGCGCGTCGCCCCGGGGCTCGCGCTTGGCGTTGGATGCTGCTTGCGACGACAGACGCAGCTGTGCCTGTCGGTCCAATGTTAGCGGGACGAGTGTCGCTAGCCGTTGCGGATGCGCGGCGCGGCGCAGATTCCGTCGGCATACGCTCTCCCGAGCGCACACCCAAGTGCGTTGCCGTATCCTCGCCCATCGCCCTGGCATGGCCCGTTGGGACGCTCGCCGAGCGTCGGTGAGTGATGCGCAGCGTACCTCTAGCCGCGATGTAGTCACTTGAGGAGGGCTGTCTCCGCGACGGGCTAATCGACGATAGCAACCGGCGATCCGTCTGCGGCCCAGCAGGGGGCGATGTCGCGGCATTAACCTGCGGTCCGCGAGCTTGCAGACGCCGCAGCAGGGCATTGCTCCCCACCGCGTGCTTCGCATGCACCTGCGAGACCGGACCTCCGCTGAGGCGCGGCCCGGGGACAACTCCCGCTGTGGTACGGATAAGCCAGTCCCGGATGCGGGCGCTGTCGCTGACGAGCATGCCTTTCGGATTCGCAAGCTCGGCCGAAAGCTGTGCCTGCGGCGCATTGCTTCTCGCGCGTGCCGACTGTTCGTCTTCCTCGTTGGACGAGACGTTCCGCGATGCGTTGTCGGTGATTGGCGAAGCCTCAGCTATCCTGCGTCTATCGGCAGCAGGTCCTCTGGCGTTCCCGGTGACGCTATTCTCTAACACAGCGCCATCGCCGCCTGCGCCTGTTCCGCCCGGGGACGAATCACTATTGTGCTTAACGCCCGTGCCTGTCCGCCGCGTGTCGCCGCCTGCATTCGATACACCAAATGTCGAAGCCGCGCTGTGCGGACCCGCCGTGTCCGACTGTTGTCTACCGCCAGCACTCGTTGATTCGGAGGATGGCGCATCATTGCGTGAGTTAACCGCACTTGACAGCCATATACCGCCAAGCGCACTCTGTCTACCCGAAACCGTAAAGTTGTTGCCTGCCGTTCCTTGCGGATTTGGCTCGCTGCGCCTGCTCGTCTGACCGGATGTCAAGTTGTTGTTCACTGGTCCGGACCGCTCCCCGGACTGTCTGCCGGAGGCGGACTGCTTGCCACGCGAGGTATAGATCAGTACGGCCGATTGTCTTCGGGAGCCGCCCGACGCCCCGCGCTCAGAAGCCGCAATGGATGTACTCGCCTTAGTGGAGTCTAGGTCGGCTGCGAGCTGGGTACGCAACGGCAGCGACGTAATGCGGATCGAGGCCGCCAACGGGCTGGCTTGAAGTCTGGAGCGGACCCTGTCAGCCAAGCCGACCGAACGAGCATAGCTCGACGGAAGTCGCCCCGCACTTCGAACGTTAGCGACAGCAAAGGCGCGCGCGGCTGATTGACCTGATACAACCCCGCCGGACTCGCCACCAATGCCGCCCACCCTGCGCTCGGTAGCGCTCTGCGCTTCATCCAGTCGACCATCCTGTGCAGCGTTGCTGCCAGCTGCTCCTCTGCCTGGCCCTGGAGGCCGTACCGCAGGAGTCTCCGTCTGACGTTGCCCGTTCAGGCCCGTCAATGACGGCATCAACACTTGCCCGGTTCGAAGACGCACAGTGCCAAGTCCGCTCGATGTCGACGCTGAAGGCGCCAATGGCGGTTGCAGATTCATCTGCGGCTGACGGGCCGCGCTGACAGGCAGCGACGCTCGACGCGCTTGCAGCTCATGCGGCATTGCATGGGCAGCAGCGTCATCAGCTCGACCGGGATGGTTACTGGCGAATGCTTTCTTGCGGGCCAGTCCTGTCTTGCGGCCCGGCCAAGCAGTCATCCTCAAGTCGCGATGTACCAGCGCCGACATACGAGCGTATGGCTGCAGGCCTGTGCGTCGGATAATCTCTACGCCATTCCCAGCCGTTGCCGGCACTAATCGACTTGGTTGCTCCGCGCTCTCGCTCTCCGACACCAAACTGGCGCTACGGCTACTCCGCTCAGCGGTGCTGGGCTCTGGGGTCGGCCGAGTCCATCGCTCTGCGCCTTCGCTCTCCGACGCCGAGCGGTCGCTACCGCTACTCCGCTCAGCGGTGCCGGACTTTGGGGTCGGCAGAGTCCGTTGCTCTGCGCCTTCGCTCTCCGACGCAGAACGACCGCGACCATTCCGCCCAGCGATGCCGGAGTCTAGGGTCGACTGCGATCCCCGCCGTCTGGCGTCAATGACGCCTTGAGCGCTGCGAGGCAGCGGCGCTCCATCGCCTCCAGCGGCATCGTCTCTTCTCGTCTGGCGATCTGACGCTGTGCGTCCAGGCGACAGGTTGATTCGGCGCATCGCTTCTTCGCCCCCAGACAACCTGCCCGATGCAGAACGGTCCACTGCTTGGCCTTTGCGTACTGCGTCTGTATGCCCGGCACTCCCCTGAGCCGAAGATGACTCGCTGTAAGGGCTGGTCGCGCGGCCAGCGTCTGCCAGCCTCTGTTTCCATGCCTGCATACGAGCGATCTGCTCATACTGTACCCGGATAGTTCGCTCGACCAGATGGACCAGCCGCTCTGGCTGGCGCTCAGCTCGATCCTGACGTTTCCCTTCGGGAGTACCCATCGAAGACGCCGATGCCGTGCCAGGGCTAACCGCCGCAGCCCCCGCTACACTAGCCCCCGGGGCGCGGCCCGCTAGACTTGCATCCCGACCTGGGGCCGCTGCTGACCTAGGAGCAGGCGAGACCGCAATCGGCGCGATCCTGCTTTCATCGCGGCGTCCAGCACGCTTTAGCGGCTCCAGACGAGCCGTCGCCGCCGTCAGCTTACGCACCGTATGCTTCAGCGATTCGAGCTCCAGCAGCGCTCGCTTCCGCACCTGCGTCTCCAGCTCCGCTGCATTGTGACGCGCAAGGGTCTGACGGACGGGCGCATCCCCTGCCTTAGTCTGGCGTGCGCGGCGCTGCTCCCGACTGCTGGCCGCCCTTGGCACAGTAGCCGGAGCGTCGAGTTGGAACGTCTGCAGCAGCTTCAGATAGTAGCTCGCATAGTTGCGCTGGACGCGAATATGCAGATCTCGCCCCGAGCCCGCCGAGGCCCGGCGGCCGGACGGGGTCAGATAGACGAAGCCGGCCCGATGCGCGGAGCGGCCCACCAACCAGCCATATTTGCTCGTCAGACGGCTTGCGAATCGGCTATCGACAAGCGAGATGCTGCCGAGCAGCGGCGGCGGTTGTTGTCGCTTCATCCTCTTCCCCCCTTCCCTCTTCATGGTTACCTGCCCTCTACAATACCTTGAAGCCGTTGTGTGTCAGCTCGATCGACTCGATCGCCACCTCGCTGCTGGAGGCGTTGAAGTCCGGTCCCGACCATTTGGTCGGGTAAGCTTCATAGAAGTTCCATCGGCGAAACTCCTGCTCGAGCTCGTCATACAAGATGACCGAGCCGCTCTTGCGCACGATTTTGCCCTGCAGCACCTGAGCGTACCAGCTCCACAGCTCGTTGGTGAGCGTCATCCCCCGACGCAGCACCAGCGGCGTCAACCGAGTGCGTCCCGGCAGACGATGCACGTATTGATTGAGCCCGCCCTCGGCATGCTCGTACACCTCCGTCTCCACCGACAGGCCGCTTACCTCGGAGAAGCCTGCGACCAGCATGCCATCCAGCTCGACCATAAACCTGTAGGCCCCGACGACATGCGAACGTTGTTGCGAATTACGACTAGCCATGCTGCTCCTCCGTCCCGCGATACCCGCGCTTTCGGCACGATGCCCGAGCGTCGCCCGGATATTCCACGCTTTTAGAAATCAAACACGTTTTTGCGCTCCGGCTCGTCGTTCATCTTGCGATTGATGCGCGAGATCTCCTCGCACCAGCGACGGCGCTCCTTATGCTCCATATTCATAATCTCATCATGCGGCCAATGGAAGTAATACGCGATAAATCCGGTCTCCTCGTAAAGCCGATCCTCCGGATAGAGCTTCAGACTTCCCCCGCTGGCTGCAAAAAAGATACATCGACCTCATGCTCGTGATCGCATTTGGGACAGAATGCCTTGACGGTCAATTGTTCAGTCTCGTTGATTTCGCGATAGAAGTTTTGCAGGAAGGCCAGATCGGCTGTAAACAGTTTCTCGATCGTCTTCGTATCGACGGCGCGCAGATCGCCCAGCTTGGTAATGACCCGCGCCAGCAAAATAATCGTCAGGTAGCCGGGATTTTGCTGCACGCGCGGATCGCGCATCGGCAAAATTTCGTCGGCCGCCGTAGCAAGTCGCATCACGCCCCGGCGATGCAGATTGCCATTTTCATCGACATAACCCCGGGGAAGCTCGAATTCGTACTCGGTTCTGAAAGACATAATAAGCTGCTCCTTTCAAGATGAAGCGTCCGTTGCCAGCCTTTGCTGACTGTCCGCTTGCATATCTCTGGTTTAATGTGGTGCATCTAAGGTGTGTATTCGGTTAGAAGCAAGTCCAAACGTTATGGTGTGCTGCCGTTCTGATAAATGCCTTGGGATTAAGCCGTTGTCAAACGAGCACATCTAAGACTGTCCATTTAGAAAGTGTAGCGCCCCTCGTCCTAGCCGGAAACAAGCGGAGTCTATGTTTGGGAGCACGCCTGATTTAATTTGCGTTTAATGCATGCGTAATCCGGTTAATCATGTGTATTGGCTTGACTCTGGGATCGTTTCTTGTGGAATGAACGACAGTCTCACATCTGCGCGTTAGCAGGCCTATATGCGATCAGATTTACTCACTTTGCTTACGTGAATCGTTTGGTCGTCTGTACTTTGGCCTCTGGCTATTATTAAGAAGGCGGCAGCTGAGACGGCTGGCGGTCCTACGACCGCCAACCGAACCGCGTATTGCGCTGGTGATGCTTCACGGAATCGCGCTGCGCCTAGCGCTCGAACGAAACTTTCTTGCGTTACGGCGCAGTATCGGGCCGCCATCGGCGCTCGAACGAAACTTTCTTGCGCTATGGCGCAGTATCGGGCCGCTGTCCACGCTCGAACGAAACTTTCTTGCGCTACGGCGCAGTATCGGGCCGCCGTCGGCGCTCGAACGAAACTTTCTTGCGTTACGGCGCAGAATCAGGCCGCCATCGGCGCTCGAACGAAACTTTCTTGCGCTATGGCGCAGTATCGGGCCGCTGTCGGCGCTCGAACGAAACTTTCTTGCGTTACGGCGCAGAATGAGGCCACCGTTGGCGCTCGAACGAAACTTTCTTGCGCTACGGCGCAGTATCGGGCCGCCGTCGGCGCTCGAACGAAACTTTCTTGCGTTACGGCGCAGAATCAGGCCGCCATCGGCGCTCG
>Ga0160464_101194_pt1 | contig 10654 bp, 7 predicted proteins | sample HID1971I_E11MG_FD_108275 | JGI IMG/M metagenome (GOLD analysis project Ga0160464, IMG submission 108275) | Enriched millipede-associated microbial communities from UW Madison campus, WI, USA - HID1971I_E11 MG | ecosystem: Host-associated > Arthropoda: Insects > Digestive system > Unclassified ... | reverse complement strand
CATGCTATTTCCTTGTTCATGCGCCAAAAGGGCATTTGAATAAAGTCGCGAGCTTATCAGGCGGCCACGACCAATGGCTACCGGCATGTGAGCAGGAAACTTCCGATAAGTTCACGTGTTTAAAAGCATTTTCATTCATTATGGAGCACCGCGACGGATCGTGGGGGCGCCTGCAACCAGACTACTGGCTACTTGCCGCACCTGTGGTGTAGTGGCATAACAATGCGACAACTCGACAAGGATAGTTATCTTGCGCATTTTTTCCCGTGTTTTACTCCTGATACTCATCGCCCTCGGCCTGATCCTGGCCGTGGTGCTCTATTACACCATTAACCCCAAGCTGCCGGACTACGTGCCAGTGCAGCAGGTGCACTACCAGGATCAATGGAGTGCCGCTGACCGCCAGGTCTATTACTTCACGCCCCAGGGCACCCAGGTAAAAGGCCTGCACTACGACTGGTTCACCGCACTGGAGTTGCCGTTCTCCGAGCAACGCTTTGCCGCGCCGCAGTACCTGGCGCGCTTCGGCTTCCTGGTCGACCCCAAGCAGCTTCCCACCACACAGAACCCAGGCAACCTGCCAGTGGGTTTCGCCCGACACCAGAACGCCGACAGCAAGGTTCAGTACCTGGACATCACCTGCGCCGCCTGCCACACCGGCGAACTGCACTTCAAAGGCCAGGCCCTGCGCATCGACGGTGGCTCTGCGCAACATGTATTACCCTCCAGCGTCCCTACCTTGCGCGGCGGCAGTTTCGGCCAGGCGCTGGTCGCCAGCCTTGCCGCTACCTATTACAACCCGTGGAAGTTCGAGCGCTTCGCCCGCAAAGTCTTGGGTGACCGGTACGACGCCCAGCACGACCAACTGCGCAAGGACTTCAAGCAATCGCTGGACCAGTTTCTCAAGGTCGCCTGGAATGACACCCATCGCGGCCTCTACCCCACCGAAGAAGGTCCCGGCCGCACTGACGCCTTTGGGCGCATCGCCAATGCAAGCTTTGGCGACGCCATTTCCCCAGGCAATTACCGCATCGCCAACGCGCCTGTGGACTACCCGCAGTTGTGGGATATCTGGACCTTCGACTGGGTGCAATGGAACGGCTCGGCCCAGCAACCCATGGCGCGCAATATCGGTGAAGCCCTTGGCGTCGGTGCGACCCTGGCATTCTTCGACAGTGCTGGCCAACCGCTCCAGGGCGATGCCCGCTACCCGTCGAGCGTGCGGGTGCGCGACTTGCACCTGATCGAAGAAACCCTGCAACGGCTCAAGCCGCCAACCTGGCCGGAAGACTTGTTCGGCGCCATCGACAAACCCCTCGCCGCCCAGGGCCGTGCACTCTTCGCCGAAAATTGCGCTGGCTGCCACGTACCGACTGTTACCGAGGAAAACGGGCGCCCAGTACAGCAATTGAAAATGCTGCCTGTGGACTACATCGGCACCGACCCCGGCACCGCCAGCAAGATTGCCGACCAGCGCTACGACCTCAGTGCCCTGCAATGGGACCCGGCCGAACTGGCCCAGCTGGATGTCCAATTGCACCCCACGCCTACCGCGCCGCTGGACCTGAAAAACATGTCCGTGGCCCAGGGCCTGGCCTACGTCACTGCCTTTGTCGAAGAACATGCCTACCGCGCTGCCGGCGTGACCCCAGCGGAGCGCCCACAACTGGACGGATTCGGCCTGCCCATCGGCGTACGTGAATTACGTGCCTACAAAGCGCGGCCGCTGGCAGGCGTATGGGCCACCCCGCCGTTCCTGCACAACGGCTCGGTGCCGACGATCTACCAACTACTGTCGCCCCAGGACGAACGCAGCACCACCTTCTACAAGGGCACCTTCAATTACGACCCTCGCCACCTGGGCTTTGAAAGCGCCGCCTTCAAGAATGCCTTCCTGTTCAATACCCGGATCACCGGTAACCACAACAGCGGCCACGAATTCCGTGCAGGTGCGCGCGGCAATGGCGTCATCGGTCGTGGCTTGTTGCCGCAGGAACGCTGGGCGCTGCTCGAATACCTCAAAGTGCTGGGCGGCCCGCTGGAGCATCAACTGCCATGATTATCCGATCGCAAAACAAGGACCGTTCCATGCTCGCTCGTTTGTGGCTGCGCCTTGGCGCCTTTCTCGGCAAAACCCTGCTGTGGCTGCTGGGCCTGGGCTTGCTGGGGTGGCTACTGGCGACCCTCTGGTTCGCCTGGCGCCACAGCGGCCCGGTGTCACCGGATGAGCAGATCCCACCGGGTGAAGCGGCCATGACCCAAGGCATCATCCAGACCGCAGTCCGCATCGTCGACCAGCATCGCGAAGGCACCCGATACCTGCGCGATGCCCACGCCAAGGCCCATGGCTGCGTGAAAGCCGAAGTCAGTGTGCTGGCCGATCTCGACCCAGCATTGCGCCAGGGAGTGTTCGCCGAACCGGGCAAGACTTGGGAGGCGACCATGCGCCTGTCCAACGGCAACGCCTACCCGCAGTTCGACAGCATCCGCGACGCCCGCGGCATGGCGATCAAGCTGCTGGATGTGCCCGGCAAACAGCTGATGGCCGACCAGCAAACACGCACGGAGCAGGATTTCGTGATGTTCAGTCATCCGAATTTCTTTGTCAGCGATGTAGCGGAATATGCGCAGAACATCGGCGCGCAGGCGGACGGCAAGAAGGTCCTGGCATTCTTCCCCAAGCTCGACCCGCGCAGCTGGCAAGTGCGCCACCTGTTTATTGCCCTGGCCACCCTGGCGCCCGCACCCGCCAGCCCGACGCAGACCACCTACTTCTCCGTTTCGCCCTACAAGTTCGGTGCGGCCAACGCCAAGTTCCGCGTCGCGCCAGACCCGCAAAGCTGCCCGGACTATGTGCTGCCCAAACAGAATCAGGCCCTGCCGAACTTCCTGCGCAGCGCCCTCACACAACAACTGTCCACCGACCGTGTAGCGGCGTGCTTCGTCCTGCAGATCCAGCGGCAGAACCCGCAAAAGTTCATGCCCATCGAAGACACCAGCATCGAATGGAAGGAAAGTGACGCAGCCTATGAAACCGTGGCGAAGGTCAGAATCCCCGCCCAGGACTTCGACACGCCCGCGCAGAACCTGGCCTGCGACAACCAGTCGTTCAATCCGTGGTTCGGTCTAGAAGCACACCGCCCTATTGGCGGCATCAACCGGTTGCGCAAGGCGGTGTATGAAGCGGTCAGCGATTACCGGCACAGCCGCAACGCGCCATAGATCAACCGGGGAAAGCAGGAAATAGACGCCCGGCGACAAAGTCCACGAACACGCGGATTTTTGGTGACAAATGCCGGCTTGACGGCCACAGCGCCCAGAATTGCCCCTGGTCGCTGCACTGGTCGTCCAGCTCACTTTCCAGCCGTCCTTGGGCCAAGGCCTCGCGCGCCAGGAAGTCCGGAACAAAGGCGATGCCGTGGCCATCAATCGCGGCCGAAAGTATGGCTTCCATGTTGTTCAAGGTCATTACGCCAGGCAGGCGCAATTGGGTAAACGCAGGGTTGGCAGATAAGGTCCAGTCCATGAGTTTACCGGTGGTGGCAAATCGATACAGCAGGCATTCGTGCTGCTCAAGATCAGCCACCACCTGCGGCCTACCCTTGCGCTGGAAATAACCCGGCGACGCACACAGCAAGAACCTGAAGGGCCCCAGCCTGCGCGACATCAATGTCGAGTCGGCCAGGGCGCCACTGCGAATCACCACGTCAAAGCCCTCCTCGATCACATCCACCAACAGATCATTGAAATCCAACTCCAATTCGATGTCTGGATAGGCGTCGCGAAACGCCTGCATGTGCGGCATGAGGAAGCGATAGCCAATGGTCGGCAGGCTCACACGCAAGCGGCCACGAGGTTGCTGCACGCTGTCACTGAGCATGGCGCGAGCGTCTTGCAGATCGTCGAGAATTTTGCGACAGCGCTCATAGAACAACTGTCCTTCGGCAGTAAGGCTGACTTTGCGCGTGCTGCGGTGCAGCAACCGTACATTCAGCGAAGCCTCAAGCTTGGCGACATTTTTGCCGACTGCCGACGCGGAAATACCAAGGCCACGGGCCGCCCCAATGAAGCTGAGCGCTTCGGCCGTTTTTACGAACGAAATAACACCGCTAAGGCTGTCCACAGGCCAATTGCATCCTTTTTATCCATTATCATCGGAATATAAGCCTGTTTATTCATGATTACATCCTCAATAGAGTGACTGTTACCTTTCCAAGGACAACAGACATGATCACCTCTATACGACCAGCGCGGGTGACCCTCGCCGCGATTTGCCTCGCAGCGCTGGTGCTGCCCTTAAGCTTCACCGGCGGAGCAGTGGCTACGCCATCCATTGGCCGGGCATTTGCAGCCACACCCACGCAACTGGCCTGGGTCACCAACGCCTTCATGCTCAGTTTCGGCAGCCTGTTGATGGCAGCGGGCACATTCGCTGACCTATACGGACGCAAGCGTTTGTTTATCAGTGGCATGAGCGTTTTTGCAGGCGCCTCCCTACTGCTGGCTGGAGCGCCCGACCTCGTTTGGCTGGACCTGCTTCGCGGCGTGCAAGGTATCGCCGCGGCTGCGGCGTTGGCCAGCGGTTCGGCGGCACTCGCACAAGAATTCGAAGGCCATGCCCGCACCCAGGCGTTCAGCTTGCTGGGCACCACGTTCGGCGTTGGCCTGGCATTCGGCCCGCTCTTGTCAGGACTGCTGATAGAGACGCTGGGCTGGCGCGGGATCTTTCTTTTCACTGGCCTGCTGGCGGTCGTCTCATTGGTGTTCGCCGTGCCAAACATGCGTGAAAGCCGCAACCCCCAAGCCCAACGGCTGGATACGCTGGGGGTAATGACGTTTTCCGGTTTGCTGATCGCTTTCACAACGGCAGTGATTCTGGCCCCGGGGTATGGCTGGGACAATTGGACGATACACACACTGCTGGGCGTATCAATCGTGTGTGCCATGGCGTTTGTCCTCGTGGAAACGCGCACGCAACAGCCCATGCTGGAACTGCGAATGTTTCGGCTCCCACGCTTCGTGGGCGTGCAGATCCTGCCGATTGGTACCTGTTACTGCTACATCGTGCTGATCGTGTTGCTGCCAATTCGTCTGATTGGCGTTGAGGGCGCCAGCCCGTTCCAAGCGGGGATAACAATGCTGGCACTGACTGCGCCGATGCTGATTGTGCCGCTTATTGCCGCGTCGCTGACCCGCTGGCTGCACGCCGGCTCACTGTGCGCCCTCGGCTTTGTAATGGCAGCGGCTGGCCTTGCCTGGATGAGCAACGTCAACACCCATGGGCAGCTCATCGCCGCCATGCTACTGACAGGTGCGGGCACTGCAATCCCTTGGGGCTTGATGGATGGCATGGCGATAAGCGTGGCACCAAAGGAGCGAGCCGGCATGGCGGCGGGGGTTTTCAACACTACACGCGTTGCCAGTGAGGGCGTGGCACTCGCCATTACCATGGCGGTGTTAAGTGCACTGGTGGCCCGCCACTTGAGCGCGGGCACCACGGCCAGCGCTGCCTCGAACATCGCGCAACACCTGGTGATAGGCGATCTGCAACATGTAGGCCAGATCCCACTCGCGCAATTGCGCACAGCCTACGCTTCGGGATTCAATACTTTATTGCAGCTATTGGCGGCGTTCACCTTGATCACTGCCGTAATCGTTTATCTTTTTCTTGGCAGGCAACCTGCAGCAGCGGCCGCCACACATAAAGAATGCGTAACAACCAGCCGGGCGCCGTAAGCATTGCGTCAACTCTATTGAGCGGCCTTCAGCCCGTCTCTACCGTGATGACCTATCCCATCATTGTGTAGGAAGCCACCGTGGAAAGCTCAACCCTCGGCATGATCGTACTGACCATAATCGCCGTGTTTGGCACGGCATCCTTCTGCTTCGAGCACCTGGCAAGGCGCCCGCGGCGCAAGAAAAAAGCTGAATAAACAAATCACAGACGAAAAAAAACCCGCTCAATGAGCGGGCTTTCTGTGGCGACCTGGCGTTCAGTGTTCCAAGTTGCCGAATATGGCGCAGCGGACGGGACTCGAACCCGCGACCCCCGGCGTGACAGGCCGGTATTCTAACCGACTGAACTACCGCTGCGCGTAACACTTGAAGCGAATGGTGGGTGATGACGGGATCGAACCGCCGACCCTCTGCTTGTAAGGCAGATGCTCTCCCAGCTGAGCTAATCACCCTTCGTTTCGGTGTGGGCGGCATCATACACCAAAAATCCGCAATGTCTTGATTTAAATGCACTTTATTTTAAATATTTTCTTGACCCAAGGTTAACCCGAATAAAAACGGGCTTCTGCTCCTGTAAACGCGAGTCTATTGCGTTTACCCAGCGCTTGGCTGCACAATTAAAAACCATTCTCAATAACGCCCGAGCCACGCCTATGCCTGTGGGTGAACCGCCATTCCAACGGGAAATTACCCAGCTCTACAACGAGCATCATGGCTGGCTGCTCACTTGGCTGCGGCGCAAGCTGGGTTGCCGGCAGAACGCCGCCGATTTGGCGCAGGATACCTTTGCACGCATCTTGAACGCGCGTGAAACCGTGGCCGGCATTCGCGAACCCCGGGCTTACTTGAGCACCACCGCCAGGCGCCTGCTTATCGACCAAGCGCGACGCAGACAGATTGAACAAGCTTATCTGCAGGAATTGGCCCTCACGGTGGACGCGCTCGAAGGTGTTCAATCCCCAGAGCAAATCCACACAACGCTCGAGGCCCTTGAGCAGATTGCGTTTATCCTGGAAGGCATGCACGAATATTCACGCCAGGCTTTTGTGCTGTATTACCTCGAAGAATTGACCCAACAGCAAATCGCCCGGCAGCTCAAATTGTCAGAGCGTACTGTGCGCAAATACCTGATCAAGGCGCTCATGCATTGCAGCCACAGTATGGACACCTGATTGAACATGCCCGACCCACAACAAAAAATCGAAGAGCAGGCCGCCGACTGGCTGCTGCGCCTGCACGAGGGCGAACTGAACGACACCCAGCGACTGGCATTTGAACGCTGGAAACAGCAAAGCCCGTATCACGCTGCAACCGCCGCTCGCATGGAGGCCGCCGTGGCCCATATGCAGGCACTGCACGACAAGAAAGCACCGTCCCGAGCGGCGTTGAACGCAGCCTTCGCCCCATCCGAGAAGCGACGCGGCAAAAACACCCTACGGGCACTGTTATTGGTGTGCGGCCTGGCGATTCCAACGACGGCAATGCTCGTCAGCCCTTATCCGCAGCAGTGGCTGGCCGATATACGCAACGGTCCGGACCAATGGCAAACCCTGCAACTGGCCGACGGCTCAACCTTGACTCTCAACGGTATCAGCGCGGCAAACCTGTATTTCGATGGCAAACAGCGCCGCGTCGAACTGCTGCAAGGCGAAATCCTGGTGCAGGTGGCCCACGACAACACTCGACCGTTTATCGTGCAAACCCCTCAAGGTACGCTGCGCGCACTAGGCACGCGATTTGTGGTCAAGCGTGCGGGTGAGGTCACCGTTCTGAGCATGCTCGAGTCCCGGGTAGCCGCACATAGTGCGAACGGCCAACAGACACTGGAGGTCGACGCGGGCTCGCAGGCCACAATGCGCTCGAACGAGGTGCGCCTGGCCGGCCCCATCGATCCAGCGAGCATTAATGAAGCCTGGCGCCGCCATCAATTGGTAGTTGAGAACCGCCCCTTGCCCGAGGTGCTGGATGAAATTGCCAGGCATCGCGCCGGCCGCGTGCAATTTGATCGCCATGCGCTGCAATCCCTTCGCGTATCTGCCGTGATCCCGCTGGATAACAGCGACCACGCCTTGAAACTGCTGGCGCAAACACTGCCGATCCGGATACAGGCCTTCACCCCATGGCTGGTCGTGGTAAGCCCTCTAGACAAGAGCCAATGAATAATTATTCGCATTTGCTTCCGGTTTTTAAGAAGCTGCCCGTCAAGGAGGGTAATTGAACCCATAAAGGACTGCATTCACCATGTACGCCCCCTCCCACCTGCGTGGACGCTTTCGGCTATTGAAATGCGCACCGCTATCCTTGGCCATACTCACCACTTGCACACTCAATACCAGCCTGGTCCAGGCGGAGGCAGCCAGCATCGCCGCCCAGGCTTATGACATTCCTGCCGGGCCGCTGGGCAGTTCGCTCAACCGCTTTGCCCAGCAGGCCGGAGTCGCTATCGTGTTCCAGTCCCACGAACTGGAAGGTGTCAAGGGCCCAGGCCTGAAAGGCGACTACGGGGTTCAGGATGGCTTCGACAGGTTGTTGCGAGGCAGTGGTTATCGTGCGGTAAAAGGCGATCGGGGCTATGCGCTGCAACCTGCCCCCGTTGCGGGCAACGACACACTGGAGCTGAGCCCCACCGAAGTCAGCGCCAACCAACTCGGCAACGTCACCGAAGGCACCGGCTCCTACACGCCCGGCACGATCGCGACTTCCACGCGGCTGGTGCTGACCCCCAAGCAAACCCCGCAGTCGGTATCAGTGGTTACTCGCCAGCACATGGACGACTTCGGCCTGAACAACGTTGACGATGTGATGCGTCACACGCCAGGCATCACCGTTTCAGCCTTCGACAGCGAGCGCAGCAACTACTACGCCCGGGGTTTTTCGATCAATAACTTCCAGTACGATGGCATCCCGTCCACCGCGCGCAACGTCGCGTACTCGGCGGGCAACACCTTGAGCGACATGGCGATCTACGACCGCGTCGAAGTGCTCAAGGGTGCCACCGGCCTGCTCACTGGCGCAGGCTCATTGGGTGCAACGATCAACCTGGTGCGCAAGAAACCTACAGCGGATTTTCAGGGGCACGCGACCCTCGGCGCTGGGTCCTGGGACAATTACCGCAGCGAGCTGGATGTCAGCGGCCCGATGACCGAGAGCGGCAATGTGCGTGGTCGGGCAGTGGCCGCCTACCAGGACAAGCACTCATTCATGGACCACTACTCACGCCAAAGCCCGACGTACTACGGCATCATGGAGTTCGACCTGTCACCCGATACCCTGCTGACCGTAGGCGGCGACTATCAGGACACCTTGCCACGGGGCTCATCATGGTCAGGCAGCTTCCCGCTGATCAACTCCAAAGGCGACCGTAACAGCGTCAAGCGCTCGTTCAATAACGCCGCCGACTGGAGCAGCTGGGAACAATACACCCGCACCGTATTTGCCATGCTCGAGCACGATCTGGGTAATGGCTGGGTCAGCAAATTGCAACTGGACCACAAGATCAACGGCTACCACGCCCTGATGGGCTCGATCCAGGGCAACTACCCGAACCCGGACGGCACCGCCCAACTGACTTCGGGCAAGTACACCGGGGAAACCGTCAGCGATTCTGCCGACCTGTACGTGAGCGGTCCGTTCAGCTTGGGCGGGCGCGAACACGAACTGGTACTGGGCGGCTCCATCAGCGCCTCAGAATGGAAAGGCAAAGGCTACTGGAACCTCTCACCCAATATCGTCGACTTCAACAACTGGCACGGTCACGCAGCCATACCGGATTGGGGCAAGGCCCAATTGTTGATCGATGACACCGTGCGACAGACCGGCGCGTATGTGACCACACGCCTGAATCTCGCCGACGACCTCAAGCTGCTGATGGGTGGGCGCGTGGTCAACTACCAGGTCACAGGCTATAACCCCAACTACCGCGAGTCCGGACGGTTCGTGCCCTACATCGGCGCGGTCTACGACTTGAACGACACCTACGCGGTCTACGCCAGCTACACCGATATCTTCATGCCACAAGAGAATTACAACCGCGATCGCGACAACAAACTGCTTGAACCGGATGAGGGCCAGAACTGGGAACTGGGCGTAAAAGCCGAGTTCCTCGACGGGCGTGTCAACGCCAGCGCGGCCTACTTTGAAATCCATGAATCCAACCGCGCACTCTCGGATGACGAGTACAACAACCAGACGCCGACCCCGAGCAACTACGCCTATAAAAGCAGCAAGGCCGTCACCAAAGGTTATGAGCTGGAAATGTCCGGCGAGATTGCCCCCGGCTGGCAACTCCAGGCTGGCTATACCCACAAGGTCGTGCGCGACGACAAGGACGTGAAGATCTCCACGTTCGAACCCGAAGACCAGGTTAAGCTGTACACCACCTACAAACTCAAGGGCCACCTGGACAAGCTGACCGTTGGCGGTGGCGTGCGCTGGCAGAGCGTCGGCTGGCAGGACATCTACAACGACCCCCACAAGCAATACGAAGAGTTCTCCCAGGACGCCTATTGGCTGGTCGACGTGATGACACGCTACCAGGTCAGCAAGAACCTGTCGGCGACGCTGAACGTCAACAACCTGTTCGACAAGCACTATTACACCAACATCGGCTTCTATAACTCCGCCGCCTATGGCGAGCCTCGTAACTTCATGGTCACCACTCGCTGGGATTTCTAACGCCTCATAAAAAAGCCGCCGATCATCGAAAATGATCGGCGGCGGCGTTCCCGGCTATTTGCAAAAACCCAGACAGCAAAAAGCCCGCTCAATGAGCGGGCTTTTTGTGGAAACCTGGCGTTCAGCATTCCAGGTTACTGAATATGGCGCAGCGGACGGGACTCGAACCCGCGACCCCCGGCGTGACAGGCCGGTATTCTAACCGACTGAACTACCGCTGCGCGTAACACATGAAGCGAATGGT
>Ga0160464_101187_pt1 | contig 10728 bp, 9 predicted proteins | sample HID1971I_E11MG_FD_108275 | JGI IMG/M metagenome (GOLD analysis project Ga0160464, IMG submission 108275) | Enriched millipede-associated microbial communities from UW Madison campus, WI, USA - HID1971I_E11 MG | ecosystem: Host-associated > Arthropoda: Insects > Digestive system > Unclassified ... | reverse complement strand
TTCCATGCGCTGCGTGAACGTCATCCGGTCGCGCACGACCCGCTCCGGATCCCACCCCGGGCCGGGTGTCGACGCGATGAGGAGCTGCGAGTACGGGTGCTGCGGGTTCCGCAACACGTGGCCGGTCTCCCCCTGTTCGACGACCGTGCCGCGGAACAGCACGAGCACACGGGAGCAGAGCTCGCGGATGACGGCGAGGTCGTGGCTGACGAACAGATAGCTCACTCCCGACTCGCGCTGGATCTCGGCGAGGAGCTCGAGCACCTGCGCCTGCACGGAGACATCGAGTGCGGACACCGCCTCGTCGAGCACGACGAGACGGGGAGACACCGCCAGGGCGCGCGCGATCGCCACGCGCTGTCGCTGACCGCCCGACAGCTCATGGGGCTTCGCGTCGGCGTGCCGCTCGGTGAGCCGCACGCGATCCAGCAGTTCGCCGATCGTGCGGTCGGGGTGCGACCCCGTGCCCTGCTCCCGCAGCCTCAGGGTTCGCCGGAGGGCCTCGCGCACGGTCAGCCGGCGATCGAGCGACCCGTTCGGATCCTGGAACACCATCTGCACCGCACGAGCCCTCGCAAGACGCTCGGCTCTGCCGCGCGGTCGACTGAGGCGGTCGACGCCGTCGATCACCGCGGACCCCGCGTCGGCGCGTTCCAGACCCACGAGGATCCGAGCGATCGTCGATTTGCCCGAGCCCGACTCACCGACGAGGCCGAGCGCCTCACCCGACTCGATGGCGAAGCTCACGTTGTTCACAGCGACGACGCGCTCTGTCCCCGGCCCCATGCGAAAAGCCCGGTACAGCTCGGAGACTTCCACCAGACTCATGACGCCTCCTTCGTGTCGAGTACAGGGGCGGCCGCGATCAGCGAGAGCGTGTACGGATGAACCGCGTCCGCGAAGAGCCCCGGCTTCGTGAGCGTCTCGACGATCTCGCCCTGGCGCAGGACATGGATCCGATCGCAGATCGCCCCGGCCAGAGCCAGGTCGTGGGTGATGAAGAGCATGCCGAGACCACGTTCTCTGATCTGGCGTTGGAAGATGGCGATGATCTCGGCCTGCGTGGTCACGTCGAGCGCGCTCGTCGCCTCGTCGGCAAGAAGGAGGGCGGGATCCGTGCTCAGCGCGGAAGCGATGACCACGCGCTGGAGCATGCCGCCCGAGAGTTCATGCGGGTACTGTCGCATACGCCGTTCGGGATGGGTCAAGCCCACCGCGGCGAGGAGCTGGACGATATGCGCCTCTGCGCGGCCTCGCTGCCAGCCGTGCACGCGGATGAGTCGTTCGGCGAGTGAATCCCCGATGCGACGCACGGGGTTGAGCGCGGAACGCGGATCCTGCTGCACCAGCGAGACGGATTCGGAGCGCACGCGCCGCCGGGTCTTCTCATCGGCCGCCACCATCTGGGTCCCGTCGACGCGGATGCTCCCCGCGATCGTCGCCTCATCGCCGTAGAGGGCGAGGGCCGCGCGAGCCGTCGTCGACTTGCCCGAGCCCGACTCTCCGACGAGCCCGACGAGCTCGCCGCGGTCCACCACGAGACTGACCCCGGTGAGGATCCGAACCGCGTCGTCGCCTTCGCCGAACGCCAGATCAAGGTCGTGTATGTCGAGGAGCATCATTCATCCCTTCGCAAGCAGTCGGTCGGCCACGCGCACGCCGGCGACGTTCACCGCGATGACGACGATGGCGATGGCAGCACCGGGGACGAGCGTCGGCAGGAACTCCCCCTGGATGATGCCGGGCTGCCCTTCCTGAACCATGAGTCCCCATTCGGAGCTCGGGGGCTGCGCCCCGAACCCGAGATAGCTGAGGGTGGCCAGGCTCATGAGGGCTTCCCCGAAGAGCACGACGAGGTAGCCCACGAGCGGAGGAAGCAGGTTCGGGATGACCCCGCGCAGACAGATCGTCATGCCGCCGAGACCCTGAACCCGATACGCGTCGATGTAGGGTCGCGTCATCTCGCTCAGCGCCAGGCTGCGCGTGTACTTCGCGATGACCGGTGCGTATGCGAGCGCGAGCGCCACGATCGCCGTGGCCGGCCCCTTGCCGAACACGGCGATGACGAGCACGACGAAGAGCAGACCGGGGAACGCGAACATCACGTCGGTCACGCGAGCCAGGACGGTATCGATCCATCCCCCTCGCCACGCCGCCAGAACACCGATCGCCACGCCGAGCACAGTGGCGAGCGCGAGCAGCGCCACGGGGCCGACGAGCGTCTCACCTGCTCCGATGAGCAGCCGAGAGAAGAGGTCGCGCCCGAGCTGGTCCGTGCCGAGCAGGTGCTGTGCGCTCGGTCCTTCCCAGATCGCTCCGAAGTCGACGCTGTCGGCCTCGTAGGGAGCGAGGAGCGGGGCGAACGCTGCCGCGACCGCGATGAGCGCGAGGAGGCCGCAGGAGATCCAGAACCCGACGTCGGATCCGGAGCGCCGACGGCGGCGCACCCGTGGGAGGAGCACGGAGGTCATGCGGACACCGTCCTTCGTCGGATGCGGGGGTCGAGCACGGGCAGCAGGAGATCGACGATGGTCGTGACGATCATGTAGGCGACGACCATGAACAGGAGCACGGCCTGGACGACCGGGAAGTCGTGCGTGTTGATGGCGTCGACGAGCAGCGACCCGACGCCGGAGATCCCGAACACCGTCTCGACCGCGACCGTTCCGGCGATCATGCTCGCGATGACGAGCGCGACCATGGTGATGATGGGCCCCCAGGCCCCGCGCAGGACATGGTCACGCACGATGTACCGCTCGCGGAGACCCGAGGCGCGGGCGGCCTCGACGTGCTCGGAGGAGAACTGCTCGATCATGGATTGACGCGTGACGCGGCTCACGATGGCGAGCGCGGTGATGGCGAGGGTGAGTGCCGGAAGGGTGAGCGCATACACGCGATCGAGTCCGGCGGAACCTGCTCCGGCCACGGGGAACCACCGCAGTTCCACGGCGAAGAGCGCGACGAAGGCGATGCCCAGAACGAAGGAGGGGATGCTCGCGGCAAGGGTCGTGACTCCGACGATGGCGGTATCGGCTGCTTTTCCCCGACGGACGGCCGCGACGATGCCGAGACCGATGCCGACGACCGTGAGCACGACGGCCGCGTAGGCGACGAGCGACAGGGTGATGGGCACCCTCGCCGCGAGGAGCGCACTCACGGGCTGGTGGTACTGGAACGACTGGCCGAAGTCACCGGTGAGGACTCCGGAGGCCCAGTGCCAGTACTGGACGAGCATGGGCTCGTCCAGGTGGTACTGGGCCCGGACGCTCGCGATCCGCTCCGGGGTCAGGTTCTCGGGGTTGCCGATGAGGAACGTGACCGGATCACCCGGTGCTGCGTACATCGCAGCGAAGATGACGAAGGAGGCGATCACCAGCGTGAAGACCATGCCGGCGAGCTTTCGGAACGCGAATGTCATCGTGACTACCCCTTCGCGCTGCCGAGGTCGACGGCCCACGGATAGTAGATGAAGGCCGCGGAGGACGGGACGCCCGTGACGGCATTCGACATGATGAGCGTCGACGGCGTCGCGACGACCGGGATCCACACGGCGTGCTCGACCCAGCGCTTCTGCAGCTCGGTCGTGATCTCGGCGCGCTCGACGTCATCCGTCGCCGCATAGCCCTTATCGACCAGCGCATCGTATTCCGGATCGGAGAACACGCCGAAATTCACGCTGGCATCGGACGCGCCGTTCTTGTAGAAGCCGAGGGGGTCGTTCTTCGAGATGTAGTACTCGTCGGGCCACAGATCGGCCTGACCCCGCAGCTCGGGGTCGGAGTAGAAGTCGCCGTACTGCACCTGGGGGATCACGGTGATCTCCGCCTCCAGCCCGATCGACTGCGCCGCAGCCACGAGCGCGTTCGCGATCACGTTGTGCGTCGAGGATCCGTTGGAGGCGACGACGATCGGGGCGGACGGGGCGCCGGCTTCGGCGATCAGGTCCTCGGCCGCCGCGAGGTCGGCATCGCTCGGCTTCGCAGGCGCTCCCTCGAGAGCATCGTAGGCCTGCTCGAAGGTGTCGACCTCGTATCCCCATGCCCCCGAACCGACGGGAGTCTTCCATGGTTGGGCGAGCCCGCCGAAGGCTGCGGCGGCGACACCGGTACGGTCGAGTGCGAGCGAGAGAGCCTGCCGGATGCGCTCATCCGTCAGTGCACCGCGATCCGTCGTCTCGAGCACCCACGCGTTCGTCGATGGGCCTTGATAGACGGACACGTCGGCGCTCCCGATGAAACTCCGCGCGGCGCCGGCGTTCTCGAGGAACGACCCCTGGGCCTCGCCCGTCGTGACCGAGTTGGCTATCGCGGTCTCGTCGGCCCATCGGAAGACGACCTCGTCTGCGAGGGGCTCGACGTCGGAGTTCCAGTAGTCGGGGAACCTGGTGATGGTGAGCTGCGACCCCGCCTCCCACGACGTCACCTGGTACGGCCCGCTGCAGGCGGAGGCGGAGCCGGGACTGCCGAAGTCCTCCCCTTCGGCTTCGATGACGCGCGGGTTCCACACGATGCCACCATCGCCCGCCATCGCCTGGAGCAGGATGGCATCGGGCTGCGATGTCGTGACGGTGATCTGGTCGGCACCGGTCTGCTCGATCGAGACCACGTTCCGGTACTCGTCGGATTCGGCAGCACCTTCCACCGAATGACGCTGCATGCTCCACACGACGTCCGCCGTGCTCACGGGGCTTCCGTCATGGAACAGTGCACCCTGCCTGATGGTGAAGACGAGATGGGTGTCGTCGGTCCACTCGGCATCCGACGCCAGCCCGTGGCCGAGGGTGAGGTCGGGCTGCACCTGCATGAGCCGATCGCAGACGTTCGCGAGAACGGTGTCGTCGGCGGTGGTGGCATCGATGTCGGCGTCGAGCGTCGTCGGCTCTCCGCCGAGCATCCACGTCACAGTCTCGAGCGGGCCGGAGGCAGCCGGGGTCGTCGCACCGAAGGGAACGTCGAGCGCGGCGTCGCCGTCATCTCCCTTCGAACCCGAGCTGCACCCGGCGAGGACGAACGCCGACGCGGCGAGCACACCGATCGTCGCGGTGATGGGGTGATGCTGTTTCTTCATTGAACGCTATCTCCTCGGGTTCTCAATCTGTCGGTCAGGGGGAAGGGAGTTCGTCGTGAGGGCCGTCGTAAAGATTCCAGGGCAGCACCTCGTACTCGGTCTCACAGGGGAATCCGTTCGCGACGCGGTACTCGCCGGTGGTGAGATCCACACAGCTCGAGAGGAGCGTCGACCATTGCTTCACCGAGGGGGAGTCGGGATGCGGGTGCGTGCAGACGCCCTCGGGAAAGCCGATGTGATCCGACATCGCCTCACGCACGAGGGCGTAGCTCTGCTCGGGGTTCTCCGCGCGCGCGACCGCAGCCAGCCCGGCCTGGACACGCGGCAGACGAAGCAGCGAATCCGCTGCCACCGGAAGGTAGGACCCGGCGAGCTGTGGCGGCACGGAGGCCTGGAAGTGGTTGGTGTGGGCGATCACGCCCCGCTCGGGGTAGATCCAATCCACACCGCTCGGCGTGGTCTCGAGGTCGATGCCGAATCCGCTGCGGTCGGCGAGGAGCGCATTGCTCGCGATATGGGGACGGGTCTTCACCAGCATCCTGAGCGCGCTCGCGATGTCGCCCTGATCGAGCACGAGTCGGCGGATCAGGGTCTGCGGCACTCCGACCGCCGCCCCGAAGCTCCCCCCGAGGCCGTTGGCGTTCAGCGAGATGCCGGCGGAGTTGGCCCCGTGGCGCCCCACCTGACCGGCCTCGACCTGCATGATCACCGTCGGGAGCGGATCCTGCACGACGCGGACGATGAGGGTCGTGCCCGCGGTGCGCGTGCGCCAGTCCCAGTTCTGTCCGACGAGCGTATGACCGGTGCCGCTGCCCTCACCCGTCAGGAAGAACGACGTGCATCCGTCGACGGCATCGTCGCGCTCGTCATCGACGGCACCGGCCGTCGTGCTCGTGACTCGTGACGGTCCCTGGTGGTCGTAGACGAACTCGCCGCGCACGTTCAGCGTGAGGATCTCGGCGAAGGTGACACCCGCTCCCTCCGCAATTCCTCTCATCTCCTCGACCAGGTGCGGCGCGATCTGCTCGCTGATCGGAACCCACTGTGAGACGGAATCCGTGATCGCGGCCCAGGTCATACCCGTCTGCTGAGTCAGCGCTTCCGTGTAGTACTCGATAGAGCCTGCGATGAGGTCTGCGGCGGCCTCGCCGTATCGGCGCCCCCGTTCACGGGGCGCTCCACTGATCTCGATCGTGCGGATCGGTGTCGTGGCCGCCATGTGACCTCCCTGTCAGCTGCGCCTGTTGCGCAAAGTCGTTGCACCCGAGATGATTGAACCATCCGTTACGGATGATGCGCCTCTCGAACAGAATGATACATCAATGGAACCGTTTGTAACAAGCGATACAGAGAACCCCGCGCTCTCCGGACTCCGCGCGCGCATCGCCAGGACGTGGAACGACCTCTCGAAATCCGAACGTGCCGTCTGCCGCGTGCTCTCATCGACGTCAGCCGAGCACATCCTCTATGCGAGCGCCGCCGAACTCGGCACCCAGAGCGGCACCTCGAACGCCTCCGTCGTGCGCACCCTGCAGAAACTCGGATACTCGGGCCTCTCGCACCTGAAGCAGGAGGTGGCGGCTCCGTTCTCGAGCAGCGTCTCGCCCGAGGTGCGGCTCAAGACCCGCATCGAGCACATCGGCCAGGATCTCGCCCGTATCCAACAGGAGACGTGGGACGAGGCGGCATCGCTCATCGAACTCGCCCGCACCTCGAACGGCGACGACGCCTACTCCGCCGCCATCGCCCTGCTCATGCGAGCGGAGAGCATCTACTGCTACGGCCTCGGTGCCTCCGGGATCGCCGCCGAGAATCTCGCACTGCGCCTGCGACGCACGGGTCTCTCCACTCGGCGGCTCAGCACCGACGGATTCCGTCTCGCAGACGAGATCATGAATCTCGGAGCGAAAGACGTCCTCGTCATCTTCGCGCCCGGGCGAGCCACCCGCGACATTGATGTACTGCTGGATCATGCCCAGCTGATGGGCGCCAGCGTCATCCTCGTGACAGACGAGCTTCACGAGAGGCTCTCCTCTCGCGTCGACGCGATCCTGACCGCGCCGCATACCCCCACGGGACTGACCTCCGAGAGCCTCTCGGCGATCCTGATCTCAGACGTGCTGGTGCAGGGCATCTCCGCCGTCGCCCCGGACGCGGCGCTGCGCTCGTCACAACTGCTCAACGACATCCGGGCCCGGCTGGGCTACTGAGCCCCCACGCAGAAGCTCCGGTCGCACTTCCTGTCGCCCGGCGGACCGGGAAGCGGCAGGAAGTGCGACCGGAGCACACATCTAAGAGGGAATCGGATCAGCCGGTGACGGTCCAGTCGAACTGGTCGCCGTACTCCTCGAGCCAGGCGTCGACGGCCTCTGCTTCCTTGCCCTCACCGTACTCGTTGACCACGAGGTCTTCGAGTGCACCGTACTGCGCGTCGTCGAGCTTGATCTGCTCGATCAGCTCTGCGGCCTCGGGGAACTCGTCGGCGAAGCCCTTGGTGCCCAGGAAGTGCAGGCCCTCAGCCTTTCCCATCGCGCCCTTCGGGTCTTCGAGGTCCTTCACGGGGAAGGCGTCGTTGGCCCAGAACGGACGCCACAGCGTGACGACGATGTCTTCCTTCTTCTCGGTCGCGGACTTCAGCTCGGTGAGCATCGCCGCGGTCGACGAGGTGACGAGCTCGTACTCGCTGTCGAGACCGTAGGCGGGGAGCATCTTCTGGGTCTGGGCCGTGAGCCCCGCCCCCGGCTCGATGCCGTAGATCTTGCCGCCGAGATCGGCGCCCGCCAGGTCCTCGATGGAGGTGAGCTCCGAATACTCCGGCACCGCGATCGTCAGCCGGGCGTTGTCGTAGTACGTGCCCAGGTCTTCGATCGAGTCGCCGTACGTCTTCATGTACTCGGCATGCGTGACCTCGGGCCAGGCCGAGGGGAAGAGGTCGACGTCGCCCTGCGCGAGCCCGGTGTACAGCGGCCCCGCCTCGGTGAGCGTCTTCAGCTCCACGTCGTAGCCGATCTTCTCGAGCTGATCCTGCAGCAGGTACGCGGTGCTGAGCCCGTCGGTCCACGAAGGAAGGAAGCCGAGGGTGATCGTCCCCTTGTCTCCTCCGCCGCCGGTGCTGCCGCCTCCGCCGCCGAGCTCGATGGTGCCGCCGGCACCGTCGCTGGCACAGCCGGACAGAGCGAGGGCACCCGCGGCGCCGATGGCCGCGATGGTCATGATCCTGCGCTTACGCATTCTGGAGCTCCTTCTCTTCGACGGGCGCCTGCGTGCTCGGGGCGGATGCCGAGGCGGCACTCGCCTGGCGCTGCGCGCCGCGACGACGGATGACCGCGAGCAGGGATGCGGGGTTCTGCCCCAGCGTTCCGAGCGCGGCGGTGACGCGGTCGAGGAACACGGCGATCAGCACCACGCCGAGTCCGGCTTCCACGCCCTTGGCGATGTTCACGGTCGAGATCGCTTCCACGACCATCTTCCCGAGGCCGTCGGCACCCGCCATCCCGGCGATGACCGCCATGGAGAGCGCGAGCATGATGACCTGGTTGATGCCGGCGAGGATCGTCGGCATGGCGAGCGGCAGCTGGATGCCGCGCAGAATCTGGCCCGGCTTCGCACCGAAGGCCTGACCCGCCTCGACGGTCTCGGAGTCGACGCCACGGATGCCGAGCTCGGTCAGTCGCACGCCCGGAGGCAGCGCGAAGATGACCGTCGCGACGAGTCCCGGCACCACGCCGATGCTGAAGAACACGATCGCGGGGATCAGGTATACGAACGCAGGCATCGTCTGCATGAAGTCGAGCACCGGCTTGAGCACCGCCCGGACCGTGGCGTTGCGCGCCGACCAGATGCCGAGCGGCACCGCGATGAGCACGGCGATCACCGCGGCGACGAGAACCAGGGCGAGGGTCTGCATCGCGGGAACCCACAGCCCCATCGCGACGATCAACGTGAAGGAGATGATCGTGCCGATGGCGAGCTGCCACGAACGCACCAACCACGCGATGAGCGCCGCGATCGCGATCACGACGAAGAAGTACGGGAGGAGCAGGAGCGAGGTGAGTCCGTCGACGAGGAACGTCACCACGAACGAGATCACGTCGAGCAGGCCGTCGAGGTTCTGCTTGATCCAGTCGACGCCGGACTCGATCCAGGATCCGATGGGGATGCGGAAACCATCCATCAGCGCACCTCCTCCGTGGTCGGGGCATCGGCCGGGTCGGCGGTCCACCCGTCATCGAGCACCGCATCGATCTCCGCCTGCGGCATCGGCATCAGCGGAAGGGTGATCTCCTCGGTCGAACCGGGGCCGGGGCCGAGGGCGGCGAGCAGCGTCACGCGAGGGATCACGCCGACGAGTCGTCCGTCGGCATCCGTGACGGCCAGCGGCACCGGCGATTCCACGGCGGGGACGAAGAGGTTCATCAGCACATCGTCTTCGCGCACGCTCTGCAGCACGGGCTTGATGATCGAGTCGAGGGTGGTCGCGCCGTTGCGCACGAGCTTGACCGCATCGCGGTCGGTCACGACGCCCACGAGCTGCCGGTCACGGCCGACCACGTAGGTCGCCGACATGTAGGCGTCGCGCATCTGGCGCAGGGCTGTGCGGGGGCCGGCGGTGTGCGGCACGACGGGGCGCGGGCGCTCCATCACGTTCGCGGCGGTGAGCACGCGAGCGCGGTCGACGTCCTGCACGAACTGCTCGACGTAGTCGTTGGCCGGATCCATCAGGATGTCCTCCGGCGTGCCGATCTGCACGATGCGGCCGTCGCGCATCACGGCGATCCGGTCGCCGAGGAACATGGCCTCGTTCAGGTCGTGCGTGATGAACACGATCGTCTTCTGCAGCTTCTGCTGCAGTTCGAGCAGCTGCTCCTGCATCTCGCGACGGATCAGCGGGTCGAGCGCACTGAACGCCTCGTCCATGAGCAGGATGTCGCTGTCGGCGGCGAGCGCACGGGCGATCCCCACGCGCTGCTGCATGCCACCGGAGAGCTCGGAGGGCAGCTTCTCGCCCTGGCCCTCGAGCCCCACCAGCGACAGGATCTCCTCGGCCTTGGCGAGGCGCTCGGCCTTCGGTACGCCCTTGAGCTCCAGGGGGTACGCCACGTTCGCGGCGACCGAACGGTGCGGCAGCAGGGCGAAGTGCTGGAAGACCATCGAGATGCGATCGCGCCGGATGTCGCGGAGCTTCGATGACGGGATGCCCGTGATGGGGTCGCCGTTCACGGTGACGGTGCCGTCGGTGACGTCGTGCAGCCCGTTGAGCATGCGGATGATGGTGGACTTGCCCGATCCGGACAGGCCCATGATGACGAAGATCTCACCGCGGTTGACGGTGAAGCTGGCGTCGATGACTGCCGCGGTCCCGGCATCCGCGACAGCGGCGCGGCTCTCACCGGCTTTCAATCGACGGACGGCGGTGTTCGGATTCTTACCGAAAACCTTGTACAGATTGCGCGCTTCAAGAGCGATTTCGGACACGTTTCCCCCGCGGCTCGCCTTCGGGTGGCTGAGCCTGCTTCGGTTACGCCCGGGTGAGGCTCTCGGGGCCGGTCGACATGATCGCTGTGGCGGCACAGACGGCGGATTTCGGATCCGCCGCGATAGAGCATCGACCGTACGTCCACGCCTCTTCGCAGCACAGCTCATCGAAAGAAGGACGTGGTC
>Ga0160464_101184_pt1 | contig 10780 bp, 8 predicted proteins | sample HID1971I_E11MG_FD_108275 | JGI IMG/M metagenome (GOLD analysis project Ga0160464, IMG submission 108275) | Enriched millipede-associated microbial communities from UW Madison campus, WI, USA - HID1971I_E11 MG | ecosystem: Host-associated > Arthropoda: Insects > Digestive system > Unclassified ... | reverse complement strand
TGGCACGGATGCCGCAGTTCTGGATCAGGTGCGCGATCTTGCGGGTGATCACGCTGGTCTTGCCGGAGCCGGCGCCGGCGAGCACCAATAGAGGGCCGCCGACGTAGTTCACGGCCTCTTGCTGCCGGGGATTGAGTCGGGACATACGGAAGTTAAGGAGTCGTTGTTCAAAAGGGCGGGCATTTTAACAGGCTGGAAAGATTCTGCTGCCATAGAACGACGGTGTGACGTACCACTCGATCTAAATTTGCCGGTTTTGCTACTTTGCCGCAGGATGTGGGGAATACTCAGACTATTTTTCACAGTCTGCGTGTTTGATAACACCTATCATCTGCCATGCATTTGTCATGCATTTATCATTGCCAGGCCGCACGTCATAATGCCACCGCCAACGAAATTTTGCCGAGTCTAGGGAGTTTGCGTGTCTACGCCTGTCGAACCCTTGCGTTTGCTGCTGCTGGCCGAAGAGCCAGCGTGGGCAGCGTTGTTGCGCGAGTGCCTGGCGCCGATGGGCGAGGGGGCTGTGCTGATCAGTGCGCCCAACTGGGACTCGGTGAGTCGTCTGTTCGATGACGACCAAGGTGCTGTGCTATTGACCACACCGAGCCTGCAACCCGGCCCCGGCCGCTGCAGCTTGCCGTGTGTATTGCTGCTGGAGCAGGAACCATTGGTTGCGCCGCTGGGTGTCAGCGACTGGTTGATCCTGGATGCGTTGGACGCCGACACACTGCGCCGCTGCTTGCGCCATGTGCGCGAGCGCGGCGTGCTGGAGAACACCTTGCAGCGCCTGGCCGAGCAGGACCCGCTCACCGGTATCGCCAATCGCCAGGGTTTCCAGACCCTGCTGGCGGCGCGGCTGGTGGAAAACGAAGGCCGCGGCCTGGCCCTCGGCCACCTGGACCTGGACAACTTCCGTCATGCCAACGACGCCCTCGGCCATCAGGCTGGTGACCGCCTGATCCTGCAAGTGGTGTCGCGGCTCAAGAGCCAGCTCGAGGCCGGCGACCAACTGGCCCGCCTGGGCAGCGATGAGTTTGCCTTGCTGATCGATACCCGCCGGGCGCCGCAGCGTGCCGAGTGGATGGCCGAGCGCATCACCGAAGTGATGGCCGAGCCGTACTGGGTGGACGGTGAAAGCCTGTTGATCGGCTGTAGCCTGGGCGTGGCCCATGCCCGCGCCCGAGCCGGCGCCGACCCGCTGATGTGGCACGCCCATATCGCCATGCAGCAGGCCAAAAGCACCCAGGGCTGCACCTTTCATATCTTCAACGAACGCATCAACCGCAATGCTCGCAGCCTGGCCGACCTGGAAAGTGAACTGCGCCGGGCCCTGCGCCGCGATGAGTTGGAACTGCACTACCAGCCGCGCCTGGATCTGGACGACGGCCATATCGTCGGTCTCGAGGCCTTGGTGCGTTGGCGCCACGGTGAGCGCGGCTTGTTGCCGCCCAGCGAGTTCGTGCCGCTGGCCGAGCAGAGCGGCCTTATCGTGCCATTGGGCTACTGGGTGATTTCCCGGGCCTTGCGCGACATGCAAGACCTGCGCGAACGCGGTCTGCCGCCGCTGCACATGGCGGTCAATCTGTCGTTCCGCCAGTTCCAGGACAGCCAATTACTGTCAACGCTCAGTCGCCTGATTGCCGAGCGCGGTGTGGAAGCGCAATGGCTGGAGTTCGAGCTGACCGAAACTGCCGTGATGCGCCGCAGCGACTTGGTCAAGCAGACCATGGACGCCCTTGGCCGACTCGGTGTGCGGTTCTCCCTGGATGACTTCGGCACCGGCTTTTCGTCGTTTGTGCACCTCAACAGCCTGCCGATCGCCTTGTTGAAGATCGACAAGAGTTTTGTCGGTGGCATGGAAGAACGCGAGGAAAACCGCAAGTTGGTGCACGCGATGATCAACCTGGCCCACAACCTCAACCTGGAAGTGGTGGCTGAAGGTGTAGAGACGCCGGAGCAGTTGGCATTGTTGCGCTTGTTCGGGTGCGACCAGGCCCAGGGTTACCTGATCAGCAAGCCGTTGCCATTGCCGGAATTGGTCGAATACCTGATGTTTGGGCAAAGCCAGCAGGCGTTGCCGGGCTAAACATTCTGTGGAAGACCCCCATGCTGGAGTGTCAGTTGCTGAATGTGTTGGCTCATACACCGCCATCGGGGGCAAGCCCCCTCCCACCATGAGCTTGCAGCTCCTGCCGAATCATCCGCTTCATCTTCGCCTCAAATGCCCACGTCAGGCTCACCGCCGCACACGCCAGCCCCAGCGCCAAGCCCCACCACACGCCGGTTGGTCCCCAGCCTAAAGTGAACGCCATCAGCCAGGCCGAAGGTGCGCCAATCAGCCAGTAACAGCCCAGCCCCACCAGGAAGGTGGTCTTGGCGTCTTTCAAGCCACGGATGCAGCCCATGGCGATGGTCTGCACCCCGTCGAACAACTCAAACCAGGCGGCGACGGCCAACAGGCTGACGGCCAGGACGATGACGTCATGGAACGCCGGGTCGTCATGATCGAGGAACAACCCGATCAGTGGGTCGGAAAACAGCCACAGCACAACGGCAAACCCCAACATCACCATGGCGCCAAAGCCGATGCCGACCCGGCCGGCCATGCGTGCCTGCAGCAACTGGCCGGCGCCGTAATGCTGGCCGATACGCATGGTCACTGCGTAGGACATTCCCGCCGGCACCATGAACGCTACCGAGACAATCTGCAGGGCGATCTGATGCGACGCCAACTGCGTACTGCCCATGGTGCCCATGCACAGCGCCGCAAAGGCGAACAGCCCGACCTCCACCGCATAGGTGCCGCCAATCGGCAGGCCCAGGCGCCACAGCTCGCGCAGGTATTGGGTATTCAGGCGCAGCAGGCCGGTGCTCAGCGGGTAGGCCGCGTAGGCGCGGTTGCTGCGGATGTACCACATCAGGGCCAGCGCCATGCAATTGGCAACGATGGCGGTCACCAGGCCAATACCCATCAGGCCCAGCTTCGGCAGGCCGAACATGCCTTCGATCAACGCGTGGTTGAGCAGGTAATTGACTACCGTACCGCACAGGCTGATCACCATTACCGGCGTGGCTTTGCCGATGGCGCTGGTGAAGCCGCGCAGTGCCATGAAGCTCAGGTAGCCGGGTAGGGCGAAGGGCAGGATCGTCAGGAATTGCCCGGCCGCGTGCACGTTGGTTTCGGTCTGGCCGAACATCAGCAGCACCGGTTTCAAGTTCCACAGCAGCAATGCCGCCGCCAGAGCCATCAACCATGCCAGCCACAGCCCGGCCTGGGTCAGGCGGGTGGCGCCGTCGATATCGCCCGCGCCATGGCGAATGGCGACCAGGGTGCCCACGGCTGCAATCACGCCGATGCAGAAGATCGCCACGAACGAATAGCTCGCCGCGCCCAGGCCACCACCGGCCAGGGCTTCGGGGCTCAGGCGCGCCATCATCAGGGTGTCGGTCAACACCATCAGCATGTGCGCCAGCTGTGAAGCAATCAACGGCCCCGACAGCCGCAGAATGGCCCAGAGCTCGGTACGTGCCGGATGTTGCATGATCATCACGCTCGAATAGTCAGAGTGTTGGGAGAGGGTTGATTCTCGGCGCTTTGCGTCCACTGCACAAAAGGATAAATGCGATCGTTCGCATGATTAAAACTCATGCTGGATTGATTCTGGTAGGGTGCCGATATTGCGCCGTCGGAGCTTTCCCAATGTCTCGTCGTCTTCCTCCGCTGTATGCCCTGCGTGCATTTGAAGCCGCTTCGCGACACAACTCCTTCACCCGTGCGGCGCAGGAGTTGTCCATTACCCAGAGTGCGATCAGCCGCCATATCCGCACCCTCGAAGAGCATTTCGCTTGCCGCCTGTTCCAGCGCAGCGGCCGCAACCTGCAGCTCACCGAAGCCGCACGCCTGTTGTTGCCCGGGGTGCGCGAAGGGTTCGCCGCGCTGGAGCGCGCCTGTCATACCCTGAATGCCGAAGATGACATCCTGCGCATGAAAGCGCCGTCCACATTGACCATGCGCTGGCTGCTGGCGCGGTTGAGTCGCTTCCGCGCCTTGCAGCCAGGCAATGAGGTGCAACTGACCAGTGCATGGATGAACGTGGACGAAGTGGACTTCAACCAGGAGCCTTTCGACTGTGCGGTGTTGTTGAGCTACGGGCATTTTCCGGCGGACTGGGACGCCTGTTACTTGTTCCCGGAGTTGCTGATCCCCGTCGGCGCGCCGAACCTGCTGGACGATGGTCCTTGGGACGCCGCGCGCCTGGCGAGTGCGGAATTGCTGCACCCCACCCCCGACCGTCGCGACTGGCGCAACTGGCTGGAACGCATGGGGTTGTCGTCCCAGGTATCCCTCAAGGGCGGGCAGGTATTCGATACCCTAGAACTGGGCATGATCGCTGCGGCGCGAGGCTATGGCGTTTCCATGGGCGATCTGCTGATGGTGGCTGAGGATGTGGCGCAAGGTCGGCTGAGCCTGCCCTGGCCCACGGCGGTCGCCAGTAGGGAAAACTACTACCTGGTGTGGCCGAAAACCCGTCCAGGCGGCGAGCGTTTGCGGCGCTTGGCGGAGTTTCTTCAAAGCGAAGTCAAGGCGATGGAATTGCCTCGGGTCGAGCGCCTAGATTGAGTGGACTTAAGTGGTCGTGCAATCGTTTGCGCGATACCCCTGTAATTCTCTCAAGTATTGGCAAATGCCGCCGAAGAAGGGGTGTTGGAACCATCGTGCACCAACGTTTCCCACTAGAATAATTTGCCGAGCAGCGCTAAGAGATCAGGATGATCCTGGCCTCGGCCAGGAGCTCCCATGTCTCAACCTCGTGCCCGGATTGCCTCCCAGTTAGGTCTCGCACTTGCCGTGATTCTGGCTGTCGTTATCAGCGGCAGTACCGTCTTCGCCCTGCGCTCCCTCGACTCCGCCAACCTCGACACCCGTGAGGAACACCTGGCCAGTGAGGCGCGTTTGCTCGCCGACCAACTCAATACCTTCCACAGCACCTTGCGCGAAAGTACCCAGCGTTTGAGCGGGCTGTTTGAAAAGCGCTTCGTCGCCGGCTTGAGTGTGCGTGCTGACCAACCGGTGGCGGTGGCCGGCGTGCAGACCCCGAGCCTTTACCTGGGCGACGAGGTGCTGAACAACAATTTCGAAGAGGTGGATGAGTTCAAGCAGATGTCTGGCGGCGTGGCCACGGTGTTCGTGCGCAGCGGCGACGACTTTATCCGCGTCAGCACCTCGCTGACCAAGCAGGATGGCAACCGCGCCATTGGCACCGTGCTTGACCGTCAGGGCGCGGCTTACCAGCGCGTTGCCGAGGGGCAGACCTATATCGGTCGTGCGGTTTTGTTCGACCGTTCCTACATGACCCAATACAGCCCGGTGCGTGACAGCAGCGGCAAGGTCATCGCCGTGTTGTTCATCGGTTTCGATTACACCGACGCCCAGAACGCCCAGTTTGAAAATCTCAAGCGCTTCCGTATCGGCCAGACGGGCTCCCTCGCGCTGCTGGATGAACAGAAGCATTGGCTGGTGGCGCCAGCTGGCGTGCAGGCGCCGGATGAGGCCATTGCGGTGATGCTCGACCTGGCGAAGAAACCTGGAGCTGGCCGCTTCTGGAGCGACAAGCACGAGGACTTCTACAGCGTCTCGGTGCCGTTCGACGGCGGCCCATGGGCAGTGGTAGCGAGCATGCCCAAGGCTGAGATTCGCGCCGTGACTTGGGAAGTCGGTATCCGCCTGGTAATCGGCAGTGTGCTGGCGATGTTGCTGGCAGTGGGTGCCACGGTGTGGCTGTTGCGCAGCAAGCTGGCGCCATTGAGCGACCTGGTACGCCAGGCAGAAGCTCTGGGCGCGGGCGACTTGAGTGCACGCCTCAACGTGTCCAGCCATGACGAGATCGGCCAGTTGGCGCGCAGCTTCAACCAGATGGGTGAAGCGCTGTCGACCATGGTTTCGCATATCCGCAACGCAGCCGAACAGGTCAACAGCCGCGCCCAGGCGCTGTCAGGTTTGTCCGGTGGTGCCTATGAAGGCATGGAACAGCAGTCCGGCGAAATCACCAGCATGGCCGGCGCGGTGGAAGAATTCAGCGCCACTTCGTTGAACATCGCCGACAACATGGGCAATACCGAGCGCCTGGCGCAAGAGAATGCCCAGCAGACCCGCATTGGCCGCGATTCGATGCAGGAGGCGTCATCGTCCCTGGAGCATATCGCCACTGCCCTGAACAGCACCGCTGCGGTGATCAACACCCTGGGCCAGCGCTCCCAGGAAATCGGCGGGATCGTTGGTGTAATCACGGCCATCGCCGAACAGACCAATCTGCTGGCGCTCAACGCTGCCATCGAAGCCGCCCGCGCCGGTGAGCAGGGTCGCGGTTTCGCCGTGGTCGCCGACGAGGTGCGCAACCTGGCGTCGCGCACCCGTCAGGCTACCGATGAAATTTCCACGATGATCCAGAGCATCCAGCAGGAAACCGGCAATGCCATCAGCACCATGGAACACGGCAATGTACTGATGCAGGAGGGCCTGTCGCGTAACGCCGCCGTGGCCTCGGCCCTGGCGCGTATCGACGAGCAAAGCCGCTCGGCCGGCCAGCAGTTCGCTGCGATCACCACCGCGACCCAGGAGCAGAGCAGTACCGCCACCTTGCTCAGCAGCAACTTGCAGAGCATTGCACTGGCCAACAGCGAGCAGCGCGAAGTGGTGTCGAACCTGGCGGTTACCGCCAAGGAGCTGGAGACCTTGGCGGCAAGCTTGCGTCAGGAGGTCGACCGGTTTCGTTGAGGCTCAGGGCTCTCCAAGCCCTGGATCCACGCGCTTGCCAATGTCCTTGAGCCGCGCCAGTTGGTCCACCATGCCTGGCGCTTCGTCCAGGCTGGTGACGAAGGTCCACAGATAGGTCATGACCGCGTAGATGTGGCCAGCCTTGACCGCTGGGGTCATGGCCAACTGGCTGATCGCAACCACGAACAGCAAGGCTACGATCGCACCGATAAACAGGAACGCCGCGGCCTCGCGGTCTGACAGCCAGATACGCAGGCGTGACAGCACCTGGTAGTGGCGTCGCAGGGTTGGCGCGCCGACCTTTTCGACCAGGCCGATCTCTTTTTCCAGACGATTATTCAGGCGCTCGTGCAGCGTCTGATTACGTTTGGCAAAGCGTGGCAACAAGGTCATGCACAGCAGCAGCGCGGCCAGGCACGCCATGCCTACCCATGGCTCAATCACGATCAACATTACCGCCGCGCCCACAATCGACACTAACGCCGTGGCAATGATTGGCACGTGTTTTTCAAAGAAGTCGACGAACTCCCGTGCAAGCACCACCCGTGCCGCCGATTTCGAGGTGCTGTGGTTCTGTAGGCGCTGGTTGAGAATGACCGGCACCGCGAGATCGGCGTAAATGCGCGTGAACGTGCGCGTGTCCAGTGCCCGTCGTGCCGCTCCTACGGCCCAGAACGCCATGACCACGGCGGCATAGAGCAACGCACTGGTGGTATCGCCGCGGATAATCGAATCCACCGCGAACCCGGCAAACAGCGGGTAAGCCAACAACAGTGCGTTCTCAAGCGCCACCAGCGACAAGGTGCAAGACAGCTTGCCGGGATAGGCTTTGGCAATAGCCTTGAGTGTCTGGCTGGCGGACTGTTGACCGATTTTCTTGCTTTCTTCGATCAGAATGTGTGGGGTGACGGATGTCATGGGGTGCACCAAAGGAATGATAGACGCTATTATTGAGCGACTGCTCAAGTATCCTTGAGCGATCGCTCAAAAAGCAAGCGCCGCTTATCTGTTCACGCTCGAAGGAATTGCTCAATGTCGCGTATCGACCGTAAAGACCAGATCATCGCCGCCGCCCTGGAGCTGTTTCGCAGCAAGGGTTTTGCCGATGTATCCACCCGTGACCTGGCCGAACATGCCGGGCTGTCGCGCAGTCACGTTTATCACTACTTCAGCGACTGGAATGAACTGCGCCGCGAAGCCTTTGTGCGCTTTGCCAATGAGCAATTGCACGAAGTGCGGGAGCCCTTGGCCGATGCGCCACCGCTGGAGGCGCTCGCGGGGTTCTTGCACGACTGCCTGCCCAGCACTGCCGATGCCGGTTGGGCGCTATGGCTCGACGCCTGGGACGAGGCCATGCACGACGCGCAAATGGCCCAGGCTTACCTGGCGATCAACGCCCAATGGCAAGGCATGCTTGCCGAGGTGATCGAACGCGGCGTTGCCGCCGGCGCGTTTCACTGCGAGTCGCCCCAACGCGCTGCACGGCAGATTTTTGCCCTGGCGATGGGCTATGCCGATGACCTGATGCTCAAGCCTTCCACCGAGTCGGCAGAAGCGGCATTGGATGAAGTGCTGGAGGTGGCGAGGCTGCTGCTGGGGTTCTCCTGACCGCTGTCAGCCAATCGCGGCCGGTCGGTATTGCAAGGCTTCCGCCAAATGATGGCGGGCGATGCCGTCTACTTGCTCAAGATCCGCTAGCGTGCGCGCTACCTTGAGCAGCCGGTGTGCGGCGCGCAGGGATAGCGTCAGGCGTTCACACGCGGCCTCCAGCCAGGTTTCATCGGCTTTTGCCAGCTGGCAGTGTTCGCGCAGCCGCGGCAGGTCGAGAAACGCATTGGCACAGCCCTGGCGTTGTTGCTGACGCTCGCGGGCTTGCGCTACCTGGGCGGATGCCTGAGCGGTGGTTTCGCCGATCTGTTGGGAGGGGTTCAGCGCAGTGGTCTCCCGGGCCACCGTCAGGTGCAAGTCAATGCGGTCCAGCAACGGCCCGGAGAGCTTGTTGCGATAGCGCTGGATCTGCTCCGGCGTGCACCGGCAACGCCCACTGGGCTCACCCATGTAGCCGCAAGGGCAGGGGTTCATCGCCGCGACCAGTTGAAAGCGTGCCGGGAAACTCACCCGGTCACGGGCTCGAGAGATCACGATATGCCCAGACTCCAATGGCTCGCGCAGCACTTCAAGCACCTTACGATCAAACTCCGGCAGTTCATCCAGGAACAGCACCCCGTGGTGGGCCAGGGTGATTTCCCCCGGTTGTGGCTTCGAGCCGCCACCCACCAGCGCCGGCCCGGATGCCGAATGGTGCGGTTGCCGGAACGGGCGGTTAGGCCAATGGCTCAGGGGCTGGAGGCTGACCACGGATTGGATCGCTGCCACTTCCAGGGCTTCCTGCTCGCTTAGCGGCGGCAGCAAACCCGGTAGCCGGCTGGCGAGCAGGGTCTTACCGGTGCCCGGGGGGCCACTGAACAACAGGTTATGCGCACCGGCCGCGGCGATCAGCAGCGCACGCTTGGCCGCCAATTGGCCCTGTACCTCACTCAGGTCCGGGTAGGGTTTGTTCAAATACAGCAGGCCGTCGGATGTGTACGGTTCAATCGGCACGTGTCCATTCAGGTGCGCCACCACCTGCAGCAAATGATCCACGGCAATCACTTTCAATCCAGACGCCAGGCAGGCTTCCTCGGCATTGGCTCGGGGCACTATCACGGTGCGCCCAGCCTTGCGCGCTGCCAGTGCTGCCGGCAGCACGCCTTTCACCGGCCGCACCTCGCCGGATAGCGCCAGCTCTCCCAGGCACTCCACCTCATCGAGCATCAACGCCGGCACCTGCACGCTGGCCGCGAGGATCCCCAAGGCAATCGCCAAATCAAAACGCCCGCCGTCCTTGGGCAGGTCGGCGGGCGCGAGGTTGAGGGTGATGCGACGTGCAGGGTATTGCAGCGCCGAATTCAGAATGGCACTGCGCACGCGGTCTTTGCTCTCTTTCACCGCCGTCTCCGGCAAACCCACCAGTGTCAGTGATGGCAGGCCATTGGCCATATGCACCTCGACGGTGACGGCAGGGGCTTCGACGCCGACCTGGGCGCGACTGTGGACGATGGCGAGGGACATGCTCGTTCCTTGAGTATGAGGGCCGCTTCCTGCGGGTTCTTCAAGGGTAGACGAGGTGTGGAAGAGCGAGGCGGGGGAGGTTTTACAGAACGTATCCATAGTGCGATGCAAAACAAATGTGGGGCTTGCCCCCGATGGAGATGCATCAGCCAATATTAATGGTGGCTGACACACTGCTATCGGGGGCAAGCCCCCTTCCACATGGGCTGCGTTTATTCAGTCGACGTAGGTGTCAGCCGCGCTTCCAGTTCCGCCACTTTGGCCTCGAGACTCTCCAGTCGCGCACGCGTGCGGGCGAGCACCACCATCTGGCTATCGAATTCTTCGCGGCTGACCAGGTCGAGCTTGCTGAAACCACTTTGCAGCAATGCCTTGAACTGGCTTTCGATTTCATTGCGGGGCAGCGGGGTGTCGCCGCTGAACAGGCGAGAGGCGTGGCCGCTCAGGGCGTCGAGGAAGTCTTTGGGCGCGAGCATGGGAAATATTCCGGAAACAGTTGGCCGGCAGTGTATCACGCAGCGTCTATAGTCTTTTCACGTCCCCGCTGCGCACGCTTTTCGCGCAGTGGGGCGGGCAGTCGCGCACTGTTTTGATGCGCATTGCCGCCGCGCAAACGCCCCGAGGGTGGGCACAAGTGGGCAAAGGACTGTTTTCAGTGGTTTTTACGGAGCTGGCAAGGTTTCTGCTTAGACGATCATGACCCATGCACTGACGCAGTCGCTGTGACGAATGCAGTGCGCCGAGGGATCAGGGGGTAAAGGTTTCGTCACCAGTGGTTCGCTGGCGTCGTGACGGCATATGCCGAGGCGACGATGCGTTACAAAGCCAGGCGCTGCGCTTAGACTTGAGACGGGTTTGTTTTCCTGGGGCAAGTCCACCAATTCGGGAGAGAGT
>Ga0160464_101183_pt1 | contig 10789 bp, 4 predicted proteins | sample HID1971I_E11MG_FD_108275 | JGI IMG/M metagenome (GOLD analysis project Ga0160464, IMG submission 108275) | Enriched millipede-associated microbial communities from UW Madison campus, WI, USA - HID1971I_E11 MG | ecosystem: Host-associated > Arthropoda: Insects > Digestive system > Unclassified ... | reverse complement strand
CGAAATCGATGGCGAGCAGCCGCGCGTCATTGTAGTAGATGAAGGGACTGAGCTCGATCTTTCCGGTTTGGAGCCAGCACTGGCACCGGGCACGTACGGCGTGACGGTCATCGCGAAGTCGAACAGCCCATTGTACACAGATTCCGACCCATCGGAGGAAGTGACGTATGAAGTGCCCGTCCCTGTTGTCGCTCTGGCGACCCCAGAAGCGCAATTAGGCCAGAACGATGTGCTGACGTGGGAAGAGGTTCCACATGCAGACACGTACGAAGTAACGATCGAAATCGATGGCGAGCAGCCGCGCGTCATTGTAGTAGATGAAGGGACGGAGCTCGATCTTTCCGGCTTGGAGCCGCCATTGGCACCAGGCACATACACGGTAACGGTTGTAGCGAAGTCGAATAATTCAGCGTACACAGATTCCGATCCGTCGGAGGAAGTGACGTATGAAGTGCCGGTACCGGTTGTGGCTTTGGCGAAACCCGAAGCGCAACTAGATCAGAACGATGTGCTGACGTGGGAAGAAGTTCCTCATGCAGACACGTACGAAGTAACGATTGACATCGAAGGCCAAGAGCCACGCGTCATTGTAGTAGATGAAGGGACTGAGCTAGATCTTTCCGGCTTGGAGCCGCCATTGGCACCAGGCACATACACGGTAACGGTTGTAGCAAAGTCGAACAGCCCAGCGTACACAGATTCCGATCCGTCCGAAGAAGTGACGTATGAAGTGCCGGTACCGGTTGTCGCTCTGGCGAAACCAGACGCGCAGGTCAATGACCAGGGCATACTGAGCTGGGATGAAGTAAACCATGCAGACACGTACGAAGTAACTATTGAAGTGGAAGGCGGAGAGCCACGCGTCATTGTGGTAGAGGAAGGAACCGAGCTGGACCTGTCGAGCTTGGAGCCAGCACTGACACCTGGCACGTACAGCGTGACGGTTGTAGCTAAGTCCAGCAACCCAGCGTACACAGATTCGGATCCGTCCGAAGAAGTAACGTATGAAGTCCCAGTGCCTGTCGTTGCTCTGGCGACTCCAGAAGCTCAATTGAACGAAGAGGGCGTACTGAGCTGGGATGAAGTAAACCATGCAGACACGTATGAAGTAACCATTGAAATTGATGGCGAGCAGCCGCGTGTCATTGTAGTGAACGAAGGAACCGAGCTGGATCTGTCTGGTTTGGAGCCAGCACTGGCACCAGGCACCTACAGCGTGACGGTTGTAGCGAAGTCGAGCAACCCGGCGTACACAGTTTCGGATCCGTCTGAAGAGGTGACGTATGAAGTCCCCGTCCCTGTTGTCGTTCTGGCGACTCCAAAAGCACAGCTTACCGAAGAGGGCGTGCTGAGCTGGGATGAGGTTAATCATGCAGACACGTATGAAGTAACTATAGAAGTGGAAGGTGGAGAGCCACGCGTCATTGTGGTAGAGGAAGGAACCGAGCTGGATCTGTCGAGCTTGCAGCCAGCACTGACACCAGGCACGTACAGCGTGACGGTCGTTGCCAAGTCGAACAGCCCGGCCTACACAGATTCCGATCCGTCGGAGGAAGTGACGTATGAGGTACCAGTCCCAGTTGTCGCTCTGGCGAAACCAGACGCGCAACTTGGCCAGAACGATGTGCTTACATGGGAAGAAGTTCCTCATGCAGACACGTACGAAGTAACGATTGAAATTGAAGGCGAAGAGCCACGCGTTATTGTAGTGAACGAAGGAACGGAGCTGGACCTGTCCGGCTTGGAGCCAGCACTGGCGCCGGGCACGTACACGGTGACGGTCGTTGCGAAGTCGAGCAACCCGGCCTACACAGATTCCGATCCGTCGGAGGAAGTGACGTATGTAGTTGCTGTTGTTGTTGACAAGACTGCGTTGCAGAACAAAGTAACCGAGATCAGTGATGATCTGACTGAGGGAGCTTTGAAGCAAGAGCAATATACGGAAGAGAGCTGGCAAGCTCTTCAGAAAGCATTGGAGGATGCCAAAAAGGTGTTGGCTGATCCAGACGCTACCCAGGCAAAAGTTGACGCGGCGCTGGAAGTGTTGGAGAATGCCAGAACAGGCTTGGTCAAGTCGGATGGGATCACCATCGTACCGTCGATCGGGACACTGAAACCGACAGGAACTGACGGTGTGTATGCTATCACTGTGGGCCATAGCACGAGCAATATTTCGTTTACAGTTACACCGGACGACCCGGATGTACAGATCACTGTTCATGGCCAGATCGTAGAGAACGGAGTGGCCAGCGGTCCGATCGCGTTAAATGTTGGCATGAATGAGATTACGATCTTGGTCAAAGGACAAGACGAGATCACGAGAACCTACAAGATTCAAGTGACTCGGGAAGCTGCGCCAGCTTCCAACCCGAATCCGATCTACTACCCTGGCGTTCCAAGTTCTCCGTCAAACGTGGAGCGGATCACTGTGGATGTGGAAGCGAGAGGAAAAGGCGTGGTCGCGAAAACCGAAATTTTGCGGACTACCAACGCTGACGGAACGAAGAGCGACGAAGTGGCCTTTGGCGCGACCGTAGCAGAAGAGTCTGTACGGAAGACGTTGGAGGCGGGAGCGACGACTGTGCGTATCGTCATCCCGGATGAAAAGGACGAAGTGAAGGATGTGCGGATCGACCTGACGGCGGCCGCGCTGGCAGTGGTTCAAAAATCGGGACTGGACCTGGAGATTTATACAGACAATGGTCTGATTACGATTCCGAACGACTCGCTGATCGGTCTGAACGACAACCTTTATTTCCATTTGATACCGATCAAGCAGGAAGACGAAAGAAAGCTGGTTGAACAACGGGCGAGAACAGAGAAGCTGGTCCGTGAACTGTTGAATGACGGCAATGTATACGTTGTGGATCGTCCATTTACGATCGAAACCAATATGCCTAGCCGTAAAGTATTCATCACGCTGCCGATGAACGAGAGCAACTTGCCGACAGCTAATTCGGAACGCGAAAGATTCCTGTCGGATCTGGCGATCTTTATCGAACACAGCGACGGCGAACGTAAAGTCGTAACGCCAGAGATGGGCGACTATGTGAAAGGCAAGCTGGGACTGACGTTTGGTATCGAGAAGTTCAGTACCTTCACCATTCTGAATCGGGATGCCGGTGCTGAGGACAAGCACGCTGCGTATATCATTGGTTATCCTGACGGAACGTTTAAACCGCTGCACGCTTTGACGAGAGCGCAAATCGCCGTGATTTTGCACCGTGTGCTCGATCTTCAAGCCGAGGGCGCGGGAGTCTATCCGGATGTATCGTCCAGCCATTGGGCGAGCGAAGCAATCCGTTATGTCTCGGGTATCGGTCTGATGGAAGGCATGCCGGATGGCAGCTTCCAGCCAGACAGAGATATCACCCGGGCGGAGATGGCCCTCATCATCGCGCGTCTGAAGGAACTTACTGGTGAAGCTAGCCATACCTTCAGCGATGTGGGAGCGGGACATTGGGCAGAGCAAGGCATTGCTCACGTATTCGAGGCGGGATATATGGAAGGCATGCCGGACGGCAGCTTCCAGCCGAACAAAATCCTGACCCGCGCTGAGGCGGTGACCGTATTTAACCGGGTGCTCGGAAGAGGTCCGTTATACGGTATGAACCAACCGACTTGGCCGGATGTACCTATGGATCACTGGGCGTTCCATCAGATTGAGGAAGCGTCGCAGGACCATAGCTACCAGCTTCGGCCGACTGGCGGCGAAACGATCCTGAAGTAGGATCGTTTAAGAAGCGCAATATAATAGCGAAACAAAAGAAAGGCGATGTCGAGGAAGTCCTCGGCGTCGCCTTTTGTGCGCTTGGCCGCGCAAGTGTTGCCCTTTGGGAAAATGCGGGAGGATACTAATCTCCCGACCAGCCCCGTCGCAGCGTGAACAGCTCGGTCAGCGCCTCGTTCGACAGCTCGGTGATCCAGCCCTCGGAGCTGGTGATGACGTTGTCGCTGAGCTGCTGCTTGCTCTCGAGCATCTCGTCGATCCGCTCCTCCAGGGTGCCGAGCGAGATGAACTTGTGGACCTGCACGTCGCGCGTCTGGCCCATCCGGTAGGCGCGGTCGGTCGCCTGGTTCTCGACGGCGGGATTCCACCAGCGGTCGAAGTGGAAGACGTGGTTGGCTGCCGTCAGATTAAGCCCGACGCCGCCCGCCTTCAGCGACAGGATGAAGACGCTCGGCTGTTCGGCAGGCGGCAGGTCGCGGGACTGGAACCGCTCGATCATCCGGTCCCGCTGCGCCTTGGGCGTGCTGCCGTTCAGGTACAGCACCGGCTCGCCGAGCTCGCGCTGCAGCACATCCTGGATCATCTTGCCCATACCGATGTACTGCGTGAAGATGAGGCAGCGCTCGCCCTCCGCTCGCAGCTCTTGGACCATCGCCAGCAACCGCTCGAGCTTGGCGGAGCGAGCGGCGATCGCCTCGGGCGTCGGCGGTGCCTCGTCCGGCTCCACAGCGGTATCCTCGTCCAACAGCGCCGGATGGTCGCAGGCCTGCTTGAGCTTCGTCAGCACGCCGAGGATCGCGCCTTTGCGCTGGATACCGTCCAGCTCCTTCAGCTTCTCGAGCAGCTCTTTGACGATCGTGTCATAGAGCGCCGCTTGCTCGGAGGTGAGCGGGACGTAGGTTTTCATCTCGTTTTTGTCCGGCAGGTCGAGCTGGATGGCCGGGTCCTTCTTCTTGCGCCGCAGCAGGAACGGCTTCGTCAGCCGCTGCAGCTCAGCCGTGCGCCGCGTGTCCCGCTCCCGCTCGATCGGCGCGGCGAACCGCTCCTGGAACGACTTGGCGCTGCCGAGGTAGGTCGGCACGATAAAGTCGTAGATCGACCAGAGCTCGGCCAGCCGATTCTCGACCGGCGTCCCGGTGAGCGCGATGCGATGGAGCGCGGGAAGGCTCTTGACCGCGATTGCTTGCCGGGTCTGGGCGTTTTTGATGTTCTGCGCTTCGTCGAGGCAGACCGCGCCCCACTGGAAGCGGGACAGCAGCTCCTGATCGAGCGAGGCGGTGGCGTAGGAGGTCAGCACAACGTCGACTTTACGCGCCTCCTCCTGGAACGCCTCGCCGCTCGGCCGTCTGGCGCCGTAATGCATCGACACGCGCAGCGACGGCGCGAAGCGGGCGAGCTCCTTTTGCCAGTTGCCGAGCACGGACGTCGGGCAGATGATCAGCGAGGGCAGATGCGTCTCCCCCATCGTCAGCTCCTTGGCGTCGTGCAGCGCCTCTTTGCTTGTCTGCTCCTTAACATGGAGCCGTTCCTCCTCGCCTACCCGCTCCTTAACATGGAGCAGGTAGGCGATCAGCTGTACCGTCTTGCCCAGGCCCATATCGTCAGCGAGGCAGGCGCCGAGGCCATATCGGCGGAGGAAGGCGAGCCAGGCGAAGCCATCGCGCTGGTAGCTGCGCAGCTCGGCGCGCAGACCGGTCGGCGGCTCGAGCGCCGGCCACTCGCGCTGCTGGTTGATCCGAGCGATCAGCCCGGTCAGATGCGCGTTCAGCTCGACCTCGAGCTGGACGCGCGCCTCATCGGCCTCAGAGGCCTGGTCGTTGCCGTCGGCCCCGTCTGCTGCATCGCCCGCCATCTCGCGCTGCGAGAGCAGATGGAGCTGCAGCACATCCTGGAAGCTCAGCCCCTCGCGCTTGTCCATCCCCTCCATCATCCGGCGGATCTGAGCGATCAGCGCCGGATCGAGGGCGATCCAGCGGTCTCGGAACTTCACCAGCCGCTCGCCGCGGGCGATCAGCTCGGCGAACTCCTGCTCGCTCAGGTCGGCGTCGCCGATCGAGATGCGCCAGTCGAAGCTGAGGATCGCGTCCAGCCCGAACAGCGACTTGGCGCCGTCGCCCCGCTTGCGCGACTCGTCCTCCGACTGCACCGCCGCGCGCAGCCGCGGCTTCTTGCGGCTGGCCGCCTCCCACCAGGCCGGCAGCAGCACCTGCCAGCCGGCCTCCAGGAGCTGGCGGCTGTCCGCATGGAGGAACTGCCAGGCCGCCCCGTCGTCGAGCGGCGCGCCCAGCACATCGTCGCCGCTCCGCAGTCGCTCGGGCGGCAGGCAGGCGCGCAGCCGCTCCAGCCAGCTGGCCGAGCGGCTGCGGACCGCCTCGCTCCAGGCGTCCGGCCACTTGCCGGTCGCCTCGCCGCTGCTGGCGAGCCGCACTCGCTTGAGCGCCGCCGGGTCGCTCTTGTCCTGCAGCACGAGGCGAAGTTGCCAGCGGGAGCGCTCGTCGCCCTCCCACGGCTCGATCAGCTGCAGCAGCGGGCGGAACGGCGCGACATCGGCCTTCCAGCCGATCTGCACGAGCCACGCCTCGCGGTCCAGTCCTGCCGCCGCGGCTGCCGCATGCTCGCGGGCGAATAGCGCGGGGAACTCGCGGCGCAGCTCCGCCTCGTCGGCCTCCGTGCCGTAGTAGCGGCTTGTCACCGCCGCCGAGTAAGCCGCTCGCAGCCCCTCCAGCGCCTCCTCGCTCCAGCCGCTCAGCTCGCGCTCCAGCTCGGCGCGCCTCGCCTCGCCGAGGGTGGCCGCGATAGACGCCGCGTCCCAGCTCCAGCGCAGCTTGCCGCTGCGATACGCCGCCAGGTCAGGCTCGTACAGGCGATGCTCCAGCGCTTCGCCGAGCAACGGCGCGAGCGCGACGAGCCGTGCGGCATCCTCCTGCCACTGCCACTTGATATGCGTCAGCAGCTTCCCCTCGGCGAAGAAGGCGAGCACCTCCTCCGCAGGCAGCTCGACGACCTCGTACTCGCCCATCTGTTCCACGTTTAGCTCCGTGCCATAGCAGGACGGCCCGTGCCAGGCGAACAGGCGATGCTTCAGCTTGAGTCCCGACGATTCCCCCAGGATCTCCGGGTCGGTGAAGATGATCGCGTCGCCATCCGGGCCGAGCACTAGCCAGACAGGGATGGCGTTGACCGTATAATTCGTTGTCATGGGATCAGCTTTCCTTTCCTCAGCTCTTCCTGGAACGCCCGCAGCCGACTATATTGCTTGGCGATGCCGTCCACGTACGCTTCCCAACGCGGCTCGCGCTTCAGCTTCTTGTACAGCTTGGCCAGCCGTTTCAGCAGCTTCACCGCCCGTTTGTAGCCATCGCGGTTGCGCAGCAGGATATGCCGCTCTACGCTCTGATGATACCAGGGCAGCGGCGCCTCGGGATCGCCCTTCTCGATCGGCTGCAGATCTCGGGCTCGGAAGTCGAGCGGGTCTTCGCCCATGCTGATCTGATAATCGATCCACAGTCGCCAGCGGCCATAGCGCAGCAGGCGCTCCACGTACAGGTTACGGCTGAGCGGCAACAGGCTCGTGATTGCCTCCCACATCCGACCCTCTGCTTCCGGTCGCTGCTCCACGACGATATCCCAGTAACCACCGTACGCGCGCAGGTTGCCGTATTGCCCGCCGAGACGATCGGTTGCACACTCGCTCATCCACGCCTCGAGCCGCGACCAGTCCTCGGCCTCCTCCAGCACGTTCAGGAAGCGGAGCACCTGCGCAGGCTTCAGCTGCTCCTGTGCCGCGTGCTCGAGCTGCTGCCAGGCTTGGCGATCCTCTCCCAGCCAGTAGTACATCCAGGCTCGAGCGCCAGCCAGGAAGAGCAGACTTCGCTTGTGCGACCTGGAGCCGGCCGGCGTTGCGGCACCCCTAGCCGCCCCGACACCTTCGACAGCTACTATACTCTCGACACCCTCTAGCTCCGCCACCATCTGCTCATTTGCTGCATCTGGCTCTGCGATATCGCCGCCATCTCCACGGCTCGCCTCCTCCTCCAGTCGAGTCAGCTCCTCCTCGAAGCGTCGGGGGCTGTGCGCGCCAGGGGCGAGGAAGCGAATCCATAGCTCTACATAGACATCCAGGTAGACGGAGGCCAAAGCCTTCTCATGCAACGCTGTCTGTCGGATGTAGGCGACGGTATCCTGCAGCAGCTCCCAGGGGCTGTCGATGGTCTCGGTGGGCAAGCCTAAGGCGAGCTGACGCAAGATGTCGTTCATCGTCTCCGTTCTTGCGATGTTGACGTAGTAGCCCGTGTACCCATAGGTCCAGTGCTTGCGCAGCAGGAACAGACCGACATGCAGCTCGAGCAGCCATTCCTGCTCTGCGGACAGCTCCGGCTTGGCATCTTGTACGAGGCTGCGCACCTCATAATTGTAGCTTGGTTGGTGCTGCGTGCTGTTGGCGCTGGCGGCGCAGTCCCTGATCCAGCGCAGCCATTGGGCGACGCTTTGCTTGGACCCTTGATGAGCCTCGATCCTCGTCATAATAACGAACCTTCCTTTTATAAGTTATATATATATCCGACAAAGGACGGCCTTAAAGTCTACTCACTACCACTCATCTCCAACAGTATACGCTCCATTAGCAGATGAACAGTTGTGAAAGGGTTCATTTGACGAATGTCGGTCTTATATTCCAGGTTTCTACTTTTGTATCTTTCTGCAAGCTCATGAGCATGCCGAATTGCATTGCGCAGCGTGTCGCCATTCCCGATTATTTGTCGAATGACTCCCGATTCGGCTTTTGCGTATTCTCTTTACCAGGTGTTTCTCGAAGAGTAGATATTTCTGCAGGTGGTCTTCATTTTGGAGAAAGTCCTCCGCAAAGTTCAATACCTGTTGTGCATTGCCGTTTGCGGGAATGGACTCAATATGCAAGTGAGCGTATTTGTTACGGTTTTTCCGAATGATATCGGCAAAGTACTCAAAATACAATACTTCCGTTTGACCTTCGCAGAAGAGCAGCACTTTTCCTAAATTACTTGGTCGTGTCTCCACTTGTCGAGGTAAAAAAGGATTTAAGCGAGCGATGACCATCACCCCCGATTCTCTGGAAACGAGGTTTGGAGGATAGGGATGGCCCCGTATTTGCCGCTAAAGTAATCCTTATGGTAAGTAGCGTCTTGTCTGACCATCTTCAAATCGGCTAAAGAGTATAAAGAAGAGACTCCAAGATCATTCTTGTCTACAAATAAAATCTCATCTCTACGGAACTGATCTTTGTTCAACAATGATGTATCATGTGTCGTAAAGATAAGCTGGGCATGATTCGAATTTCTATCGGACTGAAAGAGATCTACGATAAATTTGGTCAGAATGGGGTGTAATCGTGCAGAGAGCTCATCTATAATAAAAACCCCCCCGCGCTCAAGCAAGATCAAAACTTCTTGTATAAATGAAAGAAATCGCAGTGTGCCTGAGGATTCTTGGGCTAAATCAAAAGATTTAGTGCCTACTTGACTGCCATTTACGTTAAAGACAGAATGAATCGTTTTAATAAGCGGCCGCTTGATTTTTTTGCCCATTTGCTCGTCGAATACTTCCTCTGTTTCAATGGCGATATTTTCAATCCCGACGTCAATAAAGCGAATATATTCGGCTACTTTGGCGCGAAAAGCTTCGTCGTTCACAAGTCTGGGAGAGTGAGGGACAGCATGCACCGTACCTTTAATGCTGGACTCGAAAATGAGCTCGAAGTGAACATTGAATCGGCTGCGGAAAAAGTCTTTGAAGCAATCAATGAGCTTTTTTACGTCATCGGTCGCAAAATAATCAAGCACCGAAAGGTATAATCGGTCTTCGCGATATTTGGTAAACGCACGTAGCTGTGACTTAAATTTATTTCCAAAGGTTAAACCTGTTGACGGATCGCGTTCAAAAACTAAATGGTCGTTAACCATGAGCCATTCGGATAAGATATGGTTTTCCTTCATAGAAAATCCGTATTGAAACAGTTCGTTCTGATGCGAAAAAACCATCTCAAATTCAATGTGAGCGTCCACTTGTTCGGATAGCAGAAAAGGTCGTATGGGCGGCAACTTTCTGAAGGCTTCGATTCCCTCGTTTTTCTCATCCTCTGGGCTCGTCTGAAACATATGACTGAAAATAATTTGTTCAAACCAGTGCAAGGCGCTGATTAGGTTGGATTTGCCGCTAGCATTAGGACCGTAGATAGCCAACGTTTTTAACAAATTGAACGATGCACTCTTTATAACGTGGGACGGATGCTGCGTGTAAGAAGAGGCACGAAGATCGAGAATGACTTCATCTCGAAAAGATGAAAAGTTTTTGAAGCGGAACATAACCAGCATGTAGATCATTCCCATCCCTAGATAGTGATATTATCTCAATTATACCACGAATAAATGAAGTTTAGTCCCTGAATTCATTTAATAATTACGAAATTTTCGTAAAGAGAGATTTTCTCCTCTTTCATAGTATCTCACACTTTAGTCCTCCTCCATAATTGGACAAGAAGACATAGGCGGATCGTCAGCGGTCTTGGTATGATAGGGTTACGTTATCATCCTATCGCAGTCTTGAGACGGAGGGGTCGTATGTTTCATTTAGATAGTCATGTGTGGGGGAAGCTGTCCGGGCCGTATGGCACGGCAGAGCAGCTGCCAGCCTTGTTGCAACGCCTGGAGCAGGCGTATAGTCGGGACGTTTTTGACGAGCTGTTCCAGGAGTACTTGTACCATCAGAATACGATCTATCCGGCCACCTACGCCGCGATGCCGTACTTGGCCCGGATCGCGTGTGCGACAGATGATGCCGCCGTGCGTCAGGAGTTATTCCTCAATGGCGGGATTATCGAGGCTGGCCGCGACGAGCTGGACGAGGCGACCTTCCTCGCTGTCTGGCCAGAGCTCGCGGGGGAGATCGGCGGCCCTGCGTGCGCGGAGCTGTATAGCGGTTACTTGGACGCTGTAGGCCAGCTCAGATCACTGACGGAGCGTGTTCTGGACGAGGCGGTCGAGCATGCAGACGACATGGAGAAGCGTTACCTGCTGATCGCGG
>Ga0160464_101181_pt1 | contig 10804 bp, 9 predicted proteins | sample HID1971I_E11MG_FD_108275 | JGI IMG/M metagenome (GOLD analysis project Ga0160464, IMG submission 108275) | Enriched millipede-associated microbial communities from UW Madison campus, WI, USA - HID1971I_E11 MG | ecosystem: Host-associated > Arthropoda: Insects > Digestive system > Unclassified ... | reverse complement strand
GGCTTGCCGCTGGCGCTGGCGATCATCGGCGGTCAACCGGCGCAGTTCGCGCCACTCGTCCAGCTCTACAAGCGAGCTGCCGAGCGTGCCGGTCACGACCCGAGCAAGCTGACGGTAGCTTCCCATTCGCACGGCTTCGTGGCCGATACGAACGAGCAGGCGGTCGAGCAGTTTTTCCCGTCGACGCAGAGCGTCATGAACAAGATCGGTCAGGAACGCGGCTGGCCTCCATACACGCGCGATTCGTACGATGCTGCGCGCAGCCGCCAGGGCGCGCTCTATGTCGGCGATCCCGAGACGGTGGCGACCAAGATCATCGATCTGCATCGCAACGTTGGCATTACCCGCTTCCTGATCCATATGCCGCTCGGCACGATGCCGCATGACCAGGTGATGCGGGCGATCGAGCTGCTCGGCACCGAAGTCGCGCCGCGCGTCCGCGAAGCGCTGGCCAACCAGTAACGGCAAGTTTAAGGGCCTTCCTTCACGGATGGCCCTTTTTGTCGTAGAATAGGCAACATTCTTCGATTGTCATCTGACAACGGGCAATACAAAACCTATGGATTCAAATCGATTGCAGATCGCTAACTCATCTTGTATTGATTCGTCTCACTTTAGCTTTGCGTTCAAGCCTGCTTTACAGTATGATGGAAAGAATGATGGAATCATTGAATTTATGTTAAAGGGGCAACGAAGCGATGAATGCAAAAGCAGCAACCAATTACAAAATTGTCGACTGCACGATCCGCGACGGCGGACTCGTCAACAACTGGGACTTCAGTATTGAATTCGTCCAGCATCTGTACAATAGTCTGAACGAAGCTGGCGTGGAATATATGGAGATTGGCTACAAAAACTCGCCGAAGCTGCTCAAGGGCGCCGACGCCGCCGGTCCATGGCGTTTCCTCGACGATGACTTCCTGCGCAAGGTCATCCCGCAGAAGCTCGACACCAAGCTGTCCGCGCTGGTCGATATCGGCCGCGTCGACGAGAGCGACATCCTGCCGCGCGAGGAGAGTCTGCTTGACCTGATCCGCGTCGCCACCTACATCCAGGATGTGGACAAGGCGCTCGAGCTGGTGAAGCTGTTCCACGAGCGCGGCTATGAGACGACGCTCAACATTATGGCGCTCTCCAATGTGATGGAGCATCAGTTGCTGGAAGCGTTCGAGCAGATCAACGACAGCGTCGTCGACGTCGTCTACATCGTCGACTCGTACGGCAGCCTCGCGCCAAGCGACTTCAACCTGCTGGTGGACAAGTTCAAAAAGCATCTGCCGAAGAAACGTCTGGGCGTGCATACGCACAACAACATGCAATTGGCCTTCGCCAACACGCTCGTCTCGGTCGACAAGGGCGTCGAGCTGCTGGACGCTTCCGTCTATGGCATGGGCCGCGCCGCCGGCAACTGCCCGACGGAGTTGCTCGTCGCCCATCTGAAAAATCCAAAATACAATGTCCGCCCGGTGCTGGACATGATCGAGCAGTACATGCTGCCGCTTCGCGAGAAGGAAGAGTGGGGCTACATTATCCCTTACATGATCACCGGCATGTTCGACGAGCATCCGCGCTCGGCGATGGCGCTGCGGAGCACGGCGGACAAGGACCGCGTCGTCGACTTCTATGACAAGCTGACGACGCCTGAGGTCTCGCCTGGACAAGCCTAAGCAGCACGTACCATCCTCAGTCGGAGGAACAAGCCATGCAACAATTCGGCAAGATCAAAACGCAAAAAATCTATGAGCAAATCGCGGAACAGCTGCAGTCGCGCATCGAGCAGGGCGGCTGGGTAAGCGGCGACAAGCTGCCCTCGACCAAGGAGCTGTCCGAGCAGTTCCGCGTCGGCCGCTCGACGATGCGCGAGGCGCTGAGCGCGCTCAAGGCCAAGGGCCTGATCGAGATCCGTCAGGGCGAGGGCTGCTTCGTCCGCGAGCTTAGTCCGGCGGAACTGGATCTGCCGGAGCTGCTGCTGCCAGGCAAGGAGTCGGTGCTGGAGCTGCTCGAGGCGCGCAAGGCGCTGGAGATCGCGGGCAGCGCGATCGCGGCCGTCAAGCATACCGAGTCGGATCTGGCGGCATTGGCGGCGCTGCTCGACAGCATGAAGGCGCATATCGGCGACGAGACGGCTGGCGAGGCTGCGGATCTGCGGTTCCACCAGTTGCTCGTGCAGGCGACGCATAACAGCATCATGGTGCGGCTGCTGGAGTCGATCTCCGCGCAGATGGAGACGGCGATCCGCGAGACGAGACGGCTGCAGATCTACAGCAACGCCGAGGTGTCGCATCGCTTGTGGGAGGAGCATCAGGCGATCTACGATGCGGTCGTCCGGCGCGATCCTCCAGGAGCGGAGCAAGCGATGCGTAGTCACCTCGATCATGTCGAGCGGGTGCTGAGGGCTTATCTCAAGGGGTAGTCCGCGCTGAGCAATAGATCACGGATTTTGTTTGACAAGTCCGCTTTCGATCACAAGATGATCATGGAAGGCGGACTTTGTTGTGATTTTTTTTGTCTTCCCCCTTTTCTTTTTGTCAGATGTCTGATAACCTGATAACATATGAATTATACATTGCATGCAGAGGGGTTCAGCCATGAAAGTATCGTTGTTTGTCACCTGTCTGGCGGATAATCTGTATCCCGAGGTTGTTGAAAGCGTTGCCCGCATTTTGACCGATTATGGCTGCGAGGTGGATTTCCCTGAAGCGCAGAGCTGCTGCGGTCAGCCGGCGTTTAACAGCGGCTACCAGGACGAGGCGCGCGAGGTGTCGCGGCAGCTGATCCGTGCGTTCGAGCATAGCGATTATGTCGTCTCACCGTCTGGCTCCTGCGCCGGCATGGTACATCATTTCTACCCGTATCTGTTCCAGGACGAGCCGGAGTGGGCAGCCAAGGCCGAGGCGCTGGTCGGCAAGATGTACGAGTTCTCACAATTCCTCGTCGGCGTGCTCGGCGTCACCGATGTCGGCGCATCCTTCCCGCACAAGGTTACGTATCATCCGTCCTGCCACGGGATGCGATTGCTCGGGGTGAAGGATGAGCCGATGCAGCTGCTCTCCGCTGTCGCCGATATCGAGTATCAAGATCTGCCCAGTCGCGATGATTGCTGCGGCTTCGGCGGCACCTTCGCGATCAAGATGGCCGATATGTCGGAGGCGATGGTATGTGAGAAGGCGGCTAATGTGTGCAGGTCTGGCGCAGAGGTGCTGGTCGGCACGGATATGGGCTGCATGATGAATATCGGCGGCCGACTCAACAAGGAAGGCAAGCCGGTGCGAGTGATGCATCTGGCGCAGCTGCTGGATGAAGGGAGAGCGAAGCGATGAGCGGACATGGCAACACGGCAGTAGACGAGCGGATCGGCAGCGGGCTCAAGTCGCGGACAAAGCATGCGCTGAACGACGAGTTCTTGCGCAAGGCGGTCGCGTTCACGACCGACAAGCTGAAGAACGGCCGACTCCAGGCGATGGACACGTTCGGCGACTGGGAAGCCTGGCGCGAGCGCGGGCGGGCGATCCGCTCGCACACGATCGCCAATCTCGATTATTATCTCGGACAGTTCGCGGACAATGTCGTCCAGGGCGGAGGGAATGTGTACTTCTGCAAGGAAGGCAAGGATGCGGTACGGACGTTCATGGACATCGCCGAGCGCAACAAGGCGAAGCTGGTCGCCAAGGGCAAATCGATGGTGTCCGAGGAAATCCATCTCAACCAGGAGCTGGAGAAGAAGGGGATCGAGGCGATCGAGACCGATCTGGGCGAGTACATCCTGCAGTTGGCCCGCGAGACGCCGTCGCATCTGATCATCCCGGCAATCCACAAAAACAAGCAGCAGATCGCTGAGCTGTTCACCGACGCCTCGGGCGAGCACTTCGAGCCGGAGACCAAGGTGCTGGCCGAGTACGCTCGCAAGAAGCTGCGCAATTACTTCCTGGAGGCGGATATCGGGCTCACCGGCTGCAACTTCGGCGTCGCCGAGTCGGGCTCGATCACGCTCGTCTCCAATGAAGGCAACGGCCGCATGGTGTCGACGCTGCCCAAGGTGCATGTCGTCGTCATGGGCATGGAGCGGCTCGTGCCGACCTTCGAGGATCTCGAGGTCGTGCTCAACCTGCTCGCTCGCAGCGCCACCGGGCAGAAGCTGACGACGTATACGTCGATCCTGACCGGACCGAGGGCGAGCGGCGATCTCGACGGTCCGGAGGAGCTGCACGTCATCATCCTCGACAACGGCCGCTCGGAGCAGCTCGGCGATCCGATCTTCCAGGAGGTGCTGAATTGCATCCGCTGCGCGGCATGTCTCAATGTCTGTCCCGTCTATCGGCATGTGGGCGGACATACGTACGGCTCCGTGTACAGCGGACCGATCGGTGCGGTGCTGACGCCGCTGTTGCAGCAAGACATGAAGGAAGCGGGCTCGCTGGCCTATGCCTCGAGCCTGTGCGGGGCTTGCTATGAGGCGTGCCCGGTGAAGATCCCGCTCCATGACATGCTCGTCCATCTGCGTCATCGCAAGGTGAAGATGAAGCTGACATCGCTGCCGGAGCGGATCGCCTTCAAGTCGTATCAGACGATCTTCGGCAACATCAAGCTCTACAAGCTGGCGACCAAGTCGGCCTACTATATGCAGAAGCCGCTCGTGCGCGACGGTATGATCAAAGCCGGCCCGCCGCCGCTCTCGGGGTGGACGCAGTCGCGCTTCATGCCGATGCTGCCCAAGCAGTCGTTCCGCGACAAGTGGGGCGCGCTGCAGCAGGAGCTGGCGAGCAGACGGAAGGAGGGAGGCAAGCGATGAGCATTTCGTCCGAACGCCGCGCACCCGGCACGATGACCGGTCGCGACGCCTTCATGAGCAACATTGCCTCCCGGCTGGGACGCCGGACCCCTAGCCAGACGCCGCCGGAGCGGCCGTTCAAGGGGGCGCCGGAGTTCTATACGGAGCGTCGGATGACGCAGGAGGAGCATATCGAGCAGTTCATGGCCAACTGGACGGCGCTGAGCGGCAAGGTGCTGGTCGTCAGCGAGGCGGAGGCACCTGCCGCAGTAGCCGCCTACATCCGCCAGATCTGCGAGGAGCACGGGATCACGCGGATTACGCGCTGGGAGCATGAGGAGCTGATCGCCCTCGGCTTCGACGGACCCGTCCGCGAGGCGGGCATCGAGATCGTGCCTTGGCGCGGGGACGGAGCGGATGGCATCGAGCCGGGCCCGTCGCCGAGCGGCGAGGGCGGGGTGTGGCAGCAGCGAGAGCGGCTGCTGCGGGCAGCCGAGACGTGTAGACTCGGCATCGTCTGGCCGGATTACGCCGTCTCCTCGACGAGCTCGCTGGCGCTGTTCAGCCATGGCGGCAAGGGACGCTCGGTCAGCTTGCTGACGGACGCCCTGCTGGCCGTGTTCCGCGCAGACCAGCTGGTATTCCGGATCGGCGAAGCGTTCGAGCAGTTCAAGCAACGTTATCCAGACGCGGTCGACATGCCGGCTTCGCTTAATCTGATCACCGGCCCGAGCCGCAGCGCCGACATCGAGAACGATCTGACGATCGGCATCCACGGCCCGGGCAAGGTGCACGCCGTCATTATTCGATAGCAGGCTGTCAGGAACAATATGCAGCAGGACTGCCACCACTTCGTCGGGTGGGGCAGTCCTATTTGATTTATAGACATTAATCAGGCTGAAGAACGATGATAAACCGTGGCACGACAGGCATCGCAGGGTAATGGTACAATAGGCGTGGGATTCATGCGTCTTATCCATGAAGCGATTAAAGGAGGAACTACATATGGGTGGAACGACAACAATCGATGATATCGTGGCGGTGTTGGAGGCGAGACAGCCGGTGCAGCCGCTGCAGCCCAGACGTATCTGGGACGAGGCGCTCGACCGGCAGATCGCCGAGCTGCGCATCCGGGACTTGGGCGCGCTCGCCGGCGAGACCGACAAGATCCTGTCGATCCAGGCGGGGCTGCATCTGTGGAATGACAGCCTGGACCGCTCGCATACGCTCTCGCAGGATCTCGAGCACCCGACCGGCAGCTACTGGCATGGCATCATGCACCGGATGGAGGGGGACTTCAGCAACTCGAAATACTGGATGCGCCTGGCGGGCGAGCATCCCGCTATGATGGAGCTGCATAACGAAGCGCAGCGGTGGTTGCGCGAGCATGGCCAGCTCGAGTCGCTGGCAGAGAGCGAGGCCCGTCGCATCCTGCTCGCCTTACGGGACGGAGAGGCCTGGGACCCTTACCGTTTCGTGGACGCCGTCGAGCGGCTGCAGTACGATAGCGAGCCTGACGAGCGGGTCCGTCAGATGTTGGAGCAGTTGCAGTTTATCGAGATGCGCTGCTTGCTCCACTACTGCCTCGCGGCGTAACGATACGCTGCAACACAGTCCTGCGATCTCGCTCTTGGCGTAGCGGCATGCTGCATCACAATCCTGCGATCTCGCCATCGCCGCGGATCGCAGCCGCCTGATGTCGGGGGTTGGCATGCAAGTAGCCGCTCCCGCTCAGGTGCTTGCCGCCGATGGTGATCAGCTCCAGCTCGATGCCGATCTCCTCGGCCGTATAGAAATGCTGCAACAGCTCCTCGTCACCGATTCCGTTGACATCCAGATACCACAGCCTCGAGCCCATTTCGGTGACGACGACGAGTTGTGCCTCTGCAAAGGTTAACTGCCAGTTCTGGCGCTGCGCCGAACGGATGAGAATTTCGGCCAATTCATACTGCTCCATTCAGAGCCCTCCTTCATTAAGTCTCCATCCACATTATCCGGGGCGCGTCCACTTGTCAAATCGCAGTACAATACGATGGTTATTACAGGAAAAGAAATGCTGGACAAGGGATATCTCTTTGCTTCAATATAGAGAAGTCGTCCGTCGTTTGTAGCACTCATCTTTCGGGAGGAACGCATGTCCATTAACAGTGCAGAGAAAAAAACGATCTGGACGGCGGTGTTGGCCGTTCTTAGTTTTGTGGTTATATTGGGATTGCAAGAATGGTTGTACACCGACTTTGATTTGCGTACCTACATGCTGTTTCACAACGGCATTGAATATATTACCTACGGTATCAGCTTCTCTATGCTATTGTTGGGCAGTATCTTTTTCGTCCATACGCTGACCGCACATCGCTTGCATCTGGCGGCGCTGTATCTCATCGTTGGCTTGATGGAGATTATGCATGTCTGGACGAATGAAGGGATGCCGCGCCATATTCCCATCGGCGATACCTCAGTCGGACTGGTCTTCTCTGAGCTAGCCCAGGCGGTGGGCGCTGTAGGGCTATTTCTGATTTTCCGGACTCGCGACCGACCGGTGTCAGCGAACCGACGTCTGCCTGTACTGGCTGCTTCGGCGATGTTAGGCATCATATTCATTCTGACGATCAATGCTCTTACGCTCCGTTGGGGAGACACACTGATGAGCGGCGATTCGTGGCTCGCGATCCGAACCTTATCGGCCACGATTACCTTCTCCTGCCTTTCGATGGCGCTCTTTACGATCCTGTATCGCAACCGGACGGAGCGCCCGCCAGCACTGCTGACGATCGTGCAGGCGTTGACGTGGCAATTGGCTGCCGCAACGGCAATTGCTCTGTCGCAGACGACGACAGATTCGTATATGATGGTCGGTCATCTCTACAAGCTGATCGGTTACTGTTATCTGATCAGGGGCATCTACCTCGTATCGGTGGAGGAGCCGTATCGACGGCAGAAGATCGCGGAGGAACGGATCAACTACTTGGCTTATCATGATGAGCTGACCGGTCTGTCCAATCGTCGACTGCTCGCCGAGCAGATGAATCGGGAGCTCTCGACCGCACGTGAACGCAGCTCGATGATGGCGGTGCTGCTGCTGGATGTCGACCGGTTCAAGACGATCAACGACTCGCTTGGCCATCGTGTCGGCGACCGTATCCTGATCGCGGTGACTGAGCGACTGCTGGCCGTTGTAGAGCGGCGAGAGCATGTGTTTCGGATGGGCGGCGATGAATTTACGATCCTCCTGACAGATCTGGCGTCGCGGGCGGAGGCAGAGGAGACGGCTACCCGGATCGTCCAGAGCTTTGCGACGCCGATTCCGATGGAGCATAGCGAGTACCATATCACGGTCAGCGTCGGCATCTCGTTTTATCCGGAGGATGCGGACAATGTCGATGATCTGATCAAAAATGCCGATATCGCCATGTACAGCGCCAAGGCGCTGCGCAATGAATATCGGCTGTTCACGCCCGGCATGAATACGAAGGCGGACGAGCGGCTGCTGCTGGAGAACGACATGCGGCGGGCACTGGAGCAGCAACAATTCTACTTGCTGTATCAGCCTCAGATGGAGCTGAGCATGGGGCGAACGGTCGGCGCCGAGGCGCTCATCCGGTGGCGTCACCCCCACAGAGGCGAGCTGTCCCCGGTGGCGTTCATCCCGATCGCCGAGGAGAATGGACTGATCCTGCAGCTAGGCGAGTGGGTGCTGCGCGAGGCTTGCCGGCAGAACAAGGCGTGGCAAAACCAGGGCCTGCCGCCGATCACGGTCTCGGTCAATCTGTCGATGCGTCAGTTCGCCCAGGCCGATCTAGTGTCTCGGGTGCAAGCCATACTGGAGGAAACCGAGCTGGCTCCCCAATACCTCGAGCTGGAGATTACAGAGAGTATGACCTCCGATGTCGAGCATGCGATCGTCACCTTGACGGAGCTGAAGAAGCTGGGTGTGAAGATCAGCATCGACGACTTTGGCACCGGCTACAGCTCGCTGCTCTATCTGAAGAAGTTCCCGATCGACAAGCTCAAAATCGACCGTTCCTTTGTCTTCGAACTGACGGTGGGCAGCAGCGACGCAGCGATTGTCACGACGATCACGATGATGGCGCGCCAGCTCGGCCTGCGGGTGACCGCAGAGGGCGTAGAAAACAGCGCGCAGCTCCAGTTTTTGCAGGAGCTGCAGTGCGACGAAGCCCAAGGCTACTATTTTGCCAAGCCGCTGCCGACCGAGGAGCTCCAGCGTTGGCTGGAGATAGCGGACGTTACGAGCGCCTAAGCATGCCAACGCCAAAAGCCCCTCCCTCACAGCAACGTGAGAGAGGGGCTTGTTTTCGCATAACGCAGGGTATTTCATTGCAGCTTTACAGGTCGCCCCAGTTCAAGTTGGAGGACTTGCTGTAGTTGGTGACCTTCTGCTCGAAGAAGTCGGTCTTCATGCCGTTCATGTTACTGAAGCTCTCGACCCAGCGCATCGGATGCTCAACAACCTCGGGATACAGGATCTCCAGTCCCAACTTGCGAAGCCGCTCGTTGGAGAGAAACTTGATGTACTGGTCGATGATCTCGTTGGTGAGGCCGGCGATCTGATTGTTGGTGATGTATTGCCCCCATTCAATCTCATGCTCGACGGCAGTCTTCATCATCTGGCGCAGCTCCTCGACGAACACCGAAGTGAACAGCTCTGGATTTTCCTTGCGCACCTCGCGGAAGATGCCCTGGAACAACGCCAGATGCGTCAATTCATCGCGTTGGATATACTTAATCTCGGAAACCGTGCCGAGCATTTTGCCTTGACGTCCCAGCGCATAGAAGAAGCTGAAGCCGCTGTAGAAGTAGATGCCTTCAAGAATATAGTTGGCCATGATCGTCTTGACGAGATTTTGCGACGACGGGTTAGCGATGAAGTTCTCATACAAGTCCGTAATGAACCTATTGCGTTTAAGCAGGTTTTTGTCTTCCCGCCACAGGTTGTAGATCTGATCCCTCACCTCGGCCGAGCAGACGCTGTCCAGAATATACGAGTAGCTCTGGCTGTGCACCGCTTCCTGGAACGTCTGAACCGTCAGGGTCAGGTTGACCTCAGGCGCAGTAATATACTCGTTGATGTTGGGCAGATTGGCGGTCTGCAGGGAATCCAGAAAGATCAGGAAGCTGATAATTTTATCGTAGCTGTTGCGCTCGGAGAGCGACAGATTTTTGTAGTCCTTGGCGTCCTGGGCCAACGGAATCTCCTCAGGAATCCAGAAGTTGTTCATCATCGTTCGGTACATCTTGGTGGCCCAGTCGTATTTTACGTTGTTGAGCTCGATCAGGTTGGTCGTGTTGCCGCCGATCATCTTGCGTTTGCCCCAGTCGCGATCGCCGTCCTCATTGAACAGCTTCTTGGGCTGCAGTTCCATGTTCATCCTCCTCATAGTTTGTACGTACCAAGCTGACCGTTAGCGGTGTAAGCCGAAGCAGCCAGCATGGCGGGTAATCAGATGCCAATTGTTATGAGCTGCAGCTTTCACAATCCTCGACTTCCAGACTCTTGTTGCGGACGTAGTAGACGGTTTTGAGTCCGTTTTTCCAGGCCGCCATGTAGAGGTCGAGGAACTCCTTGGCCGAGTAGTTTGGCGTGATGTACAGGTTAAAGGATTGCGCCTGATCGATGTGACGCTGGCGCTTGCCGGCGGCCTTGATGCTCCAGTGCTGATCGATATGGTGCGCTTCCTTGTAAAACCAGAACGTCGCATCGCTAAGATTAGGAGCCGTTTGCGGGATGACCGCGTTTTTCTTCTCTTCGACGAAAAACTTGTTGAAGATCGGGTCGATGCCCGCGGTCGAGCCGGCGATCAGCGACGTCGATGCGGTCGGCGCGATCGCGAACATCCAGGCGTTGCGGACGCCGTGCTCGGCGACCTGCGCCTTCAGCTCCAGCCACTCGGGGCTCGTATAGTCGCGCTGCTCGAAGTAGGCGCCGGTCTGCCATTCGCTGCCCTCGAATACCGGATACGCGCCCTTCTCCTTGGCGATGCTCATCGATGCCTTGACCGCGCAGTAGTTGATCCACTC
>Ga0160464_101178_pt1 | contig 10839 bp, 7 predicted proteins | sample HID1971I_E11MG_FD_108275 | JGI IMG/M metagenome (GOLD analysis project Ga0160464, IMG submission 108275) | Enriched millipede-associated microbial communities from UW Madison campus, WI, USA - HID1971I_E11 MG | ecosystem: Host-associated > Arthropoda: Insects > Digestive system > Unclassified ... | reverse complement strand
TGCCGCCTCGCCTGCTCCTGTCCCCGCTACCTCCTTCGCTCCCCTGTGCGTCTCCTCTGCGGCTGCACACTGCACCTCGATGCGCAGCGCAGCTGCAGTCCCGTGGGGCAGCGACCGCGTCGACCGGATATAGCCATATCCGTCCTCTGTGCCCAGCGTCCCGTCGCAGGGCTGCCAGCCCGTAGAGCGCTCTGCGTCTGCGCCATCCTCGGACACGCCCCCTGCCGCAGCCTCGACGGCCTCCCCTACATAATGAAACCATCCATCGATCTGCGCCTCTGTCTCCAGCTCGACCTCGAACCAGTCGATCACCCAATCCGCAGTCACCATGATGTGCCGCGACATTCGCGAACCGGGATACGCCTCGGTCGTCTCCAGCCAGGCATAGGCCGCTTCCTCCGTAGTCTCCAGCTTGCGACAGACCCCGCTCGCCTCGGACTGCGAACGCCCGCCGACCGTAACCGTGTTGTGGCAGGCCGTATGCGGATACCAGCCCTTCTTGAGCAGCGAGCCGTACGGCACCGTGCCGCGATCGGGCGCGATCGGCCCGTGCCGATGCGTCAGCATCAGATTCAGCTTGTCGTAATGTCCGTGCGAGCCGCCGTGCGGACCGTAATCGATCAGCACGGACAGCGGATTGCCGCGATGAGACAGCATCGCCCAGCCGCTGTCGGGCAGCAGGCGGCTCCGCTGATCCGGCAGCGCCGTCCTCAGCTCCCGGTCGCCGTTCCCATACAGCACGGCCTCCAGTCCGCTGCGCAGCGGCTGGCCCGACAGCTGACGGTACGCCTCGGCCAGCAACGGCTCATAAGCCCGATGGCCATATCGAGCCAGCCCGATCTCCAGCACCTCGGCGATCTCCCGGGCATACGGCGTGCGCTCGTACGGGCCGTCATGCAGCGCCGCCAGTCTGCCGTTGCTATCCGCCAGAGCCACCAGCACATCGCACATCCCTCGCAGCGTCTGACCATTCTTGCCGGTCGCATCCCATAGCGCGATGCCGCAGCGCTCCGCCATCTCTGCCGTGATGAAGTACGCCCGCAGCACGAATACATGGTAATACACGCTGCCCTCGAACTCGAGCTGATCGCTGCGGATCGCCAGATCCAGATGCTGCCGGAACCCGCCCTCCGCCGCGACCAGCGCCGCAAGCGCCTCCCGCTCGCCCCGGGCGGCATAGATCGCGGCCAGCGCCGCGATGAGCCAGGCCGTATAATTGTTCTCCGGCTCCCTGCGCTCATGCACCAGTATCCGGTGATACTCCCGCAGACTGCCCTCCAGCAGATCGAGGAAGACATCCAGCGCCTCCTGGTCCCGCTCGAACGATACGCCCTCATCCCGCAGCAGCACATAGGCGCGCAGCAGCGTGGTCGCCCAGATCGCCTCGGTGAGCGCCTGATGGAACGCCCGCCCCTTCAGCATCCACGGCTGGGCGTCCGGATGCACGGGGTAGTGCGGGAACTGGCGGGCGTAGCGGACGATAATCTGTTGCCCCAGCTCCGCGTAGCTGGCCGCCCCCGTCCCCGCATGGACAACCGCAGCCTGCAGCGCATATCGCGCCCAGGCCTGATGCCGGTACACTAGCCACGCGCCGCGATACGCGTCCCCCGTCACCTCGCACCCGTAAGGGCAGCGGTAGCTGCGCGCATCCTCCTCCAGCGGGTCGAACAGCAGCTCTGTATGATGCTCCGGGCACACATACTGATGCCACCAGCCGCCCGGCTCGGTCGGGATCTGCGGGCCCAAGGCATAGTCCCGATCCGGGGGTACCCGCCGAGTCGTGTCTCCATTCCCCATCGGCACTGTCGCACCGGGGTCGCCTGTATGCCGCGCTGTCTCCACGGCGCTGCCGGCCCCCATCGCCCGATCCAATTCCTCCTGCAGCAGCCTCAGCTCCGCTCCACACCAGTCCAGCTTGGCCAGCTTCTCCCGGATGCTCATCGCATGAACATGCCGCCGTTGATCTCGATCGTCTCCCCCGTCAGATAGGAGGACAGATCGGAGCACAGATAGAGCGCGGCGCCTGCGACATCCTCCGGCGTCCCCTCCCTGCCGAGCGGGATGCCGGCCACTGTCGCCTTGCGGGCAGCGTCCGGCGTGAAGGTCGCGTGGAAGGCCGTCTGTCCGATGAATCCCGGTGATAGCGCGTTGACGAGGATGCCGCTGCCGGCCACCTCCTTGGCCAGCCCCTTCGTGTAGGCGATGACCGCAGCTTTGCTGGCTGCATAGATCGAGGCGCCAGGGCCGCCGCCATTGTGCGCGGCTACCGAGGTCAGGTTGACGATCCGTCCGCCGCCGGCGGCCTTCATCCCCGGGATCACGGCCTTACTGACGAATACGGCACTCTTCAGATTGACGTCCAGCACGCGAGTATACAGCGACTCGCTCATCTCTTCGTTGGCCAGCCGTTCGACGAGATGACCGGCGTTGTTCACCAGCAATCCGACCGGCGCACCCCAGGTGTCCTCGACGGCCCGGATCAGCCCCTCGATCTGTTCGATATCCGTCACGTCAGCCTGGAATGCCGCTGCCGTCCCGCCGTCGGCCGTAATCTCGGCCACCGTCGCCTTGGCGCCTTCCTTGTTGCTTAAGTAATTGACCGCCACCTTGGCCCCGCTGGCAGCCAGCATCCGCGCCACCGCGCGTCCTATACCCCCGCTTGCTCCCGTCACCAATGCGATTTTCCCTGTAAGATTGATATTCATCGTTAATTGCTCCTCTCTTCTTGCGGCATTACCATCGTGATCGTCGTTCCTTGATGGAGCCGACTCTCGATCTGAATGCCGTATTCGTTGCCGAACACCATCTGGATGCGACGGTGTACATTCATCACGCCGATTCCGCCCCGGCTGGAGCGGATCTCTTCCTCCTCGTCGCTGCCGGGCAGACGGTTCTGACTGAGCCTACTGCGCAGCAGCGCCAGTCGCTCCTCGCTCATGCCGACGCCGTTGTCCGAGACCGAGATCAGCAGCCTTCCGCCTTCCTCGCGGGCATCGATCCGGACGAAGTGATGCGGTTCGATGCCGTCCGGATAGGCATGCTGGAACACATTTTCGACCAGCGGCTGCAACGTCAGGCGCACCATCTTCTTCAGCAGCAGCGCCGGCGGCACCAGCACCTCAGCTTCGAAATCGCGCTGGATGCGATGCTTGAAGAGGATCAGATAATGGCGCACGTGGTTCAGCTCGTTGGCAATCGTAATCTCCTCCAGATTGGTCTGGATCGCGTAGCGCAGCATAAACGCCATCGCCTCGACCATCTCCGAGATGTCGTCGGAGTCCTGGACAATCGCGTAACAGTTGATCGTCTCCAGCGTGTTGTACAGAAAATGCGGGTTGATCTGCAGCTGCAGCGCCTGGAACTCCGCCCGCTGCCGCTCCAGCTCGATCCCTTGGAGGCGGAGCTGCGTCTTCTGATTGGTCAGCTCGGCGTCGTACACCCGCTCGATCATCTCGGAGAGCCGCCCGACCATCAGGTTGTAGCTGTGCACCAGCCCGCCGAGCTCGTCCTGGCGCGTCGGACCCTCGATATGCGTCCAGTTGCCCTTCTCCGTCTCCCGCATGCCGTCCTTGAGATGGCGGATCGGCTGGACGATGGAACGCCCGAAGCGGATGGCGATGACCGAGCCGACGAGCAGCGTCAGCAGACCGACCACAAGCGTGGTCGAGCGGATGCTGGATATGGGCGCACGCAGCTCCGACAACGGCACCGACACGGCCAGACTCCACCCCGAGTAGTCCGAGGTGCGGGAGACGACCATCTTGCGCTCTCCGTCCACAGACTGGATCAACCGGTTGTCCCCGCGCAGGATCTGCTCCCGCACGCCGGTCTCCAGCAAGGGCTCGAGCGCCCCGTTCTCCGGCCCGAAGATGACCTCGCCGAAGCGATCCAGGATGAAGAAGTAGCCGTTCTCGCCCAGATCGAGCTGACTCCACAGGTCGGTCAGCTGCTGCTTGTTGAACTCGATCGCGAGCACGCCTTTGACGTCGTAGGAGGCGTAGCCGCGAATTTTGCGCGCGACGGTGATGACCTCGTCCTTGTCGCGGGGCAGCAGACTTGTATTGAGTATCGCGATCTCGCCCGTATCCGGCGTCTTGGCATTAAGCTCCTGCAGGCGCGCCGTCGGATCGACGGAGATCGCCGAGAAGCTCTGGTTGTGATCGAAGATCGACCGGCCGTGATACCCCAGGATGTAGATCATATGAATCTGGGTCGGATACGTAATGAACACGCGCTGGAAGACATCCTTGCGAATCTGGTTCGAGAAATTGTAAAACTCATAGCTGTCCGTCGGGTCCATATCGAGGAAACGCTTGACCATCTGCTGCGACAGGATCGAATTGCTGACCCGCTCGAAGGTCATCAGCTGATTGTCCGTCTGCATCGCCGCGTTGTTGATCACCTGCGCCATGTACTTCTCCACCTGCTCGTCGATCGCGCGTGACGATTCCAGATACGAGAAGACGCCGACCATGGACAGCGAGAACACGATGACGATGAGGAAATAAACGAACAGCTGGCGCGCCAGACTTCTCCTCATCCCTGAATCCCCAGCAGCGCGCGGTACTCGGCGGGCGTACAGCCCGTGCTGCGCTTGAAGGTCTTGGTGAAGTGGGGATGGTCGGCATAGCCCACCTCATGCGAGATATCCGTAATCTTGACATGCGGCTGGGCGAGCAGCCGCTTGGCCAGCTCCATCCGCCGCTTCGTGCGATACTGGACAAAGGTCTCGCCGGCCACCTGCCGGAACAGCTGGCTCAGGTAGGAGGCGTTCAAGCCGAGCCGATCGGCCACCTCTTCGAGCGACAGCTCGCAGGACAAATGCTGCTCGATGTACCGCTTCGCCTCCTCGATCGGCTCCTTGGGATTGCCCTTGCGCTTGGCGCGGATCAGCTCGGTCAGGCGGCCGATCTCCTGACGCAGCCAGTCGTAGCATGCCTGCTCGTCGGCGAGCGCGTCCGTCCGCGACGGGCCGCCCTCGAGCGTATACACGTCGCGCCGATTGAGCGCCTGGAGCAAGCCGTCATGCAGCTCTGCGACATACTCGCGCAGCTGCCGCATGCTCATCCGCTGCTCGCGACAGCAGCGCTCCAGATCGTCCAGCGTCTGCGCGATCCGCTCCTCCTGCAGCATCCACACCGCCTCATCCAGCGTCTCCAGCCATTGCCCAGAGGTGGACAACGGGATATAGCCGCCCGGCCGGTTGTTGCGCAGCCCCTCCAGCAGCTTGCCTACCGTCTCGTAGACCGCAGCCTTGGTCACGGGCTTGAGTAGATATTGCTTAACCCCCCAGCCCATGCATTGCCTCGCGTATTCAAAATCGCCATACCCCGAGACGACGACGATCTGCACGTCCTTGTACATCTCGCTCACGCGACGGCATAGCTCCAGACCGTCCATGCGGGGCATCCTTATATCGGTGAACAGGAAGTCGGGACGCTGCTCCCTCATCTGCTCGAGCGCATCCGCGCCGTCGACGGCGGTTGCCGTCTCGGCGATGGCGGCATCGGCCTGTCGGATCAGCTTGCTCAGTCCTTGTCGTATCATCGGCTCGTCGTCTACTATCAGCACTCGGACCATCTGCAGCCTCTCCTTCCTGTAGCGCCTGCCGGATATCGGCTTTTCAGACTGCCCTCAAAACGGAGCCTACGGTCACGGGATCGATCTTCCGATCGCTGTTGTCCCCAGATTCCTTGATTTTCCACCGCATTAGCGGTTGAAATCCGGGGACAGCGTATGCTTTCGAAGCTAGCTTTTCTGCGAAAAGCTTTTAGGCGAACGCTTTAACGCTTTCTGAAAGAAAGCGACTTCGGAAGCATTAACTTTTCTACAGATTCGATTCCGTGCCTCTTCGGCCTTTTGGGGGCAGTCTGGATTCCGCACCGCTTACCGGCAAGTCGCTTCGTATCACCTATAATAATAAGAAGCCCCTCGCACCAACAATCTTATTCGAAAGCGTTTTCTTTATTGTTGTATCGCGTAGTCGCCTCTTCGATAATTTCGTTGCCGCCCTTGGACAGGTACTCGTCCAGCACCGCCTCGTAATTGTCGATCTCCTCCCGCCCGTACACCATCCGCAGCACATGCTCGAGGATGAGCGGCGGCAGCTCGTCGGACTTCGGATTCAGATCAGGGTAGCGGATCAGGGCATCCAGACGCGGATCGAATTCGATCCCTTTGCGCCCCTCATGCGCCAGCATATTATCGAACGCGTCGATCATCTGCTGCCCGGTCTCGGTCAGCGACGATACCATTTTGTTGTAGGTCGTATCCTGCACCAGCCACAGCCAGTAGTTCAGATAGCGCATCTTGTCCGTGCCCGCCGTGTCGGTCGGCACCTCGAACACCGGCTCGCCGCTGGCCACCGTATAATCCTCGCCCTCCAGACCGTAGCTGAAGAGCAGCTCCGCCTCATCGCTCACCATCCAGTTAAAAAATTGCACGATCTCCGCCGCCCTGTCCTCGGCTTTTTTGTTGATAAAAAAAGAGCGGGTGACCGGATTGTAATGGGCATAGCCGCCTCCGCCGTCCGGTCCGACCGGGGAAGGGATGAGCGCTACGCGGGCGTCCGGCACATTCTCCATCAGCTGCGCGCCCCAGATCGGCAGCTCGTTGGCATTCATCGACCACATGCCTGCCTTGCCGCTCGTGATGATGCTGCGGAAGTCAGTGCTCTCGATCGTCGCGAACTCGCGGCTGATCAGTCCTTCGTCATGCATCGTCTTGTAGACGCCGATTGCCGCCTTCATATTGTCGACGTCAAAAAAGCTCGGCTTCACCTGTCCGTCCGGGAACAGCTTGAACTGGTTCAGATAACCCAGCACATCGTACGCCCCGAAGAATGTATCGGCATACTTGAAGTTCTGGCGTCCGGCATACGGCTGCTCCACGCCCGCTTCCTTGAAGGCCCGCAGCACATCAAGCGTCTCCTCGACAGTGGTCGGAATTTCCTTGCCCACCTTCTCGAGTAAGTCGGTGCGGATCCAGGTCGCCCGGCGCGAAGGGTTGGACAGAATCTCCGGGATGCCGTAGATATTGCCCGTCTTCGAGTCCGTCATGCGCGCCCACGCCTCATCGGGGATAAAGGCGAGCAAGTCCTTGCCATGCTCCTCCAGCAGATCGTTGAGCGGCAGGAACACGCCGTTCTCTACTGCGCCTGCGAGCTCGGGACCGCTGATGCCGCCGCTGCCCTGCACGACGTCCGGGATATCGTTGGTTGCGAACATTTGCACCATTTTGTCCTGGTATTCATTGTGCGGGATGAGGCGGATGTCAAGATCGGTGTTCGTCTTCTCTTCCAGCGCCAGCACATAAGGGTCCTTGTTAATATCCGGATGCTTCTCCACATACCCGACATTAAGCGTCCGCATCGAGATGGAGAATTTGGTCGCCCCCTGCGCTTGCGGCGTCTCCCCGCCTTCGGCGCTGCCTGTATCCGTTCCAGGCTGATTATTGCCCGCGCATCCCGCCGCGATGGCGAGGATGAGCGTCAGCATGAGCATACGCATGGCTTGCTTTGGCATAGTACCCCTCTTTTCTACGAGTAATAGCGCTTACAATATCGAAGCTAGCGTCTTATGATTTGATCGAGCCGATCAGCATGCCCTTGATGAAAAAGCGCTGCAGGAACGGGTAGATCATAATGATCGGGATCGTCGCCACCAGGATGACCGCCATCTGTACGCCCTGCACCGATTGGGAGGTGATCTCGAACGCCAGGTTGCCTGTGTCGCTCAGGTCGTCGGTGATCAGCAGCTCGCGCAGCTTGACCTGGAGCGGATACTTGGCGCGGTCATTTATATAGTACAACGCATCCATGTACTTGTTCCAGTTTGTCACCGAGTAAAAAATTCCCACCGTCGCCAGCGCCGGCTTGGACAGCGGCAGCACGATGCTCCACAACGTCCGCAGCTCGCCGCAGCCGTCGATGCGCGAGGAGTCGATCAGCTCCGTCGGCAGCTGGGCAAAAAACGATCGCAGGACGAACAGATTAAATGCGCTGATCGCCGTCGGAATCATGAGCGCCCATAACGTATTGACCAGGCCGATCTCCCGCATCAGGATGAACTGAGGGATGAGCGGCGCGCTGAAGATCATCGTCAGCAGGATCACCATCAGCACCAGCCGACGGCCGACATACTCTTGTCTCGACAGCGGATACGCCAGCGTCGCCGTCGCCGCCAGATTGATCGCCGTGCCGAGCACGGTAATATAGACCGAGATGCCGAACGCCCGCCAGATCGAGACATCCTCGAACACATACTTGTAATACTGGGTCGTGATCTCCACCGGCCAGAACATCACCTCGCCCCGATCGATCGCGCCTGCGCTGCTGAGCGATTGGGCGATGACGTTGAGGAACGGCAGGAACATCGTGAGCGACAGCAGCGTCAGAAAGGTGTAATTGAATATGATAAACAGCTTGCGGCTCAAGCTCTCGCGTCGGACCATCGTACCCCCTCCTTCCCTTTCATCAAACGATTCCTACTCTTAGACCCACACCTATCTCCTCTAATACAGCGACTCGCCGGTGGCCTTCTTGCTGAGCGTGTTGGCGATGGCGAGCAGGAACAGGCCGACGACGGACTTGAACAGTCCGATCGCTGTCGCGTAGCTGTATTGCATCTGCGTCAGCCCCGCCTTGTAGATGTAGGTGTCCAGGATCTCGCTGTTGCGGATATTGAGCGGATTCTGGAAGACGAATACGCGCTCGAAGCCGTAATCGAGGAAGTCGCCCATCTTCAGCAGGAACAGGATCGTGATGACCGGCAGCAGCGCCGGCAGCGTAATGTTCAGCATCTGCCGCCACCTTCCGGCGCCGTCCATCTCGGCAGCCTCATACAAGTCCGGGTTGATGCTCGCGAGCGCCGCCAGGTAGATGATCGTCCCCCAGCCGACGTCCCGCCACAGTCCCGACCCGACCAGCACCGAGCGGATATACGAATCCTCGCCCAGGAAGTAGATCGGTCCCATGCCCAGCCAGCCCAGCATCGTATTGGCGATACCCGAGGAAGGCGACAGCACCCCGATGAAGATACCGCTTACAATAACCCAGGAAAGAAAATGCGGCGCATAGATGACGGTCTGCACAACCTTCTTGTACAGCGCCAGCCGCACTTCATTGAGCAACAAGGCAAGAATGATCGGCGCGGTGAAGGCAAAGGCGATATCGTAGATGCCCAGCAGCAACGTATTCTTCAAAATGTTGAGAAAATCGTAATGACTGAACATCCGCGTGAAATGCTCCAGTCCCACCCAGGGGCTGCCGCTGAAGCCGGCGAACAGATTGTAATTCTGAAAGGCAATGACGGAGCCCATCAGCGGGATGTACTTGAAGATCAGGAAGTAGAGGATGCCCGGCAGCGACAGGAGATAGAGCGCCTTGTACTTCCACATGAAGCGCAGCACGCGCCGTTTGTCTCGGGGCTGCACCTGCTTCGTCGCGGTGGTTGGGGCGGCCGTCGTTGCCTCCATGCTCATCCCCCCTTGGCGCGCAGGTTGCTCGGCGCATGCTCATCCAGCGGTCTCTCGTCAAACTTGATGTGTATATGCTTGGGCTCCCGGTCGATGATGCGGGACAGCTCGCGGGTGAACACCTCCACGATCTCGTCCTTTTGCGCGCTGGTCCGCCCTTCATACATCTCGATGGTAATTTTCGGCATGGTCGTCCGCCTCCTTCGTATCGGATAGTTACAGCAGCTGTAGCTCTATCCTACTTGGAGAGGGCAGGTGCCAACAATGGAGCGGCTTTGCATGGGATTGTGTTTTTTTTAGGTCGTCGTGTAGGAACGTCAAAACCCAGCGGCGGATGAACCCGCTGCTGGGTCTGATCATGATAGAGGATATAGGGGGTGAGGATCGGCGTTGATAGGTTGCCGCTCGGGGTCAATACGACTGAATGCTGACCCGGTTGCCGTCCGGGTCGAAGAAATGGAAGCGGGCAAAGCCGCCGAGACGGCCAAACACCTCAGAGACAACAATGCCGCTATCCTGCAAAAACTGCCGATATCGCTGAAATGCCGCCTTGTCATGCAGCACCAGGCAAGGACTGGCTGGTCCATTCACCCTGCCCGTATAGACGCCCTGCGGCAACGTCTCGAGCCACCACAGCGATGCGCCGGGGTGATGCTCGACCCCCAGCGCCATCAGCGCCCAGCCCTGCTCAGGGTACTCCTCTCGTACCGCCATCCCGACGTAAGTGCTGTACCACTCGCGGGATGCCTCGAGATCGGTGACGCCGATGCGGACCCAGCCCGGATACAGCCGCGCCCCTTCGTCCCGCTCCAGCTCCGGCCATCCGCATACTGTCAGCCGCGTCCCCTCGTATGTCGCCCACAGGTCGAAGTAATCCCGCCCTCCCGGTCCAGAGTAGATCGTCGAGACGCGCACGCCCTCCGTACGAAAATAGTGGTGCGCCGCGACCAAGTCCTTTGTGTTCCAGCACCAGCGCACATGACCGTCGACGCCGCGCTCCACCAGCTCCGGATGGGGAGGTTGTCCCTGCTCGGAGCGGACAGACTTGATCCAGGTGCCGAAGGCATGACGGGTCAGCCTCTCGGAGCCAGAGTCATGCGTCTCGCCGCTGCGCCACAGGAAATGCCTGCTGTACCACGCGGCCGCCGCTTCGTGATAATCCCATAACACATGGATGAAGCCGCCATCATAATTGAGCGAAGGCACCGTGCGGGGAGCGTCGCTCTGCGCTTCCTTGCGCCAGAAGACCGGAATGCATAGCTCGATCTCCGTCGACGTCTGTTCCCAACTGCCCCCCAGCCGGAACAGATGAAACGGCGCCGCCGGGACATAGTCCGAATAGGGCAGCCAAAACCGCAGCAGCTC
>Ga0160464_101175_pt1 | contig 10892 bp, 12 predicted proteins | sample HID1971I_E11MG_FD_108275 | JGI IMG/M metagenome (GOLD analysis project Ga0160464, IMG submission 108275) | Enriched millipede-associated microbial communities from UW Madison campus, WI, USA - HID1971I_E11 MG | ecosystem: Host-associated > Arthropoda: Insects > Digestive system > Unclassified ... | reverse complement strand
CGCCAGAACCCGAAGCTTCAAATTCTGAGGGCGGACTGGAAATAATCTCGATTTTGCTGATGTCTTCCGACCGCAGCGTCCTCAGGTATTCCGCCAGGTCACTTTCCGACATCCGTTGCACCACATCATTGATCATGACCATCACAGATTGATTGCCTTTTATTTTAATTGAGCCGTCATTTCCCACCCATACACCCGGTGAGCGCTGTAAAACCTCCAAGCCCGTATTTCCATCGGCCAGCATACTGCCTTCCACATTCACGATGTAACGGTCGGCCCGGCGGTCTATCAATGGTCTTGCCGCAGTCACATTGACCGTCTGCAAGGTATTTTTCTCTTCAGTCAGCACCAGTTTTTTCAAAGCAGCAGTATCCGGAAAGACAAAATCTACCAGCAATGGCTGATAACCTACGGAGGTAATTCTCAATCGATAACTTTCCATATTGATATACCTATAAGGCAATGCGAACTCCCCATTTTCATTGCTAATGCTACCACTCAGATATGCCTGCCCTTGCATCAAGCCGACAGAAGCAAAAGGGACCGCCTGATCTTTGGAATCAGTCACCCGGCCGGATATCCTCGCCAACAGGGACACATCCAGGTTTCTATCCGCCTGCTTCCTCCCGATCACGATCATTTTGCTGGAAACCTGCTTATAAAACAATTGATTTTGGGACAATACCGCTTCCAGTATGTCGGATACAGGCATGCGGTCGGCGCTAAAAGTGACCGCAATGCTATCCGATACCACTTCATTGCTATATACGATACTGTAATTGCTCAGCTGCTGAACTTTCTCCAGAAATTGACTGATCGGTTGCTGACTGGCCGACACAGAGATCTTTCGGCTCTGTGCATTTAAGGACGATGACGAGAACAATAGGAAACCAAAGACCAGGTAAACAAGTCTGTTGGTCGATATGATGTCTATTCTCATTTCTCTTCGTCAATAACAATAAGTTGACCATCGATGGCATAAACAAAAGGATAAGAGAGCTTTAAAGCTTCTAATGCATCTTTCAGCGACTCTCCTGTAAACATGCCGCTAAACCGTTTATTTTTCAATTGTTCATTACGGATTTCAATCTTTACCTTGTATTTTTTCTCCAGCTGTGCCGCCAGCTCTTTCAACTTCTCCTTTTTAAAGACGAGGGAATCCTGCGTCCATTTTAACTTAGGTATTTCGGCAGACGAAGCAGGCGTCTGCACTGTAAATAGCTGCTCCAGCCCTTTCCCCGGCTTCTTCACCACCGCATAGAGCAAGCCCGCGGCAACCATCAATACGAGTACACCGGCTATTTTCAGCACAGGATATAGACGAAAGACGGAGTTCTTTGCAATCGGCTGAGCAGACCGCTCTGCATCTTCTATCGCCGCCCAGGTCTTATCCAGCTTTACATTTGTTCTGTTTAGTTTATCCTGCGTTTTATCCAGATGGACTGATGTTTTACCCAAATTATCCTGAAGATGTGCAGGAACATCTTTCTTCTGTTGAAAATAAGCAGTCAGTTCAGCCTCCAGTTGCTGGTGTTCTTCATGATCTGTTCGTATGCTGTCAAACTCTGCAAGCTCTTCAGCTGTGAGTCCGTCACTGAGCTTTTTTGCTAAAAGCGCTAAAAAAATGTCCCTGGTCATATGATGATGTATATAGTCCTGTGATTCATAACGTATTAATATTTTTAATATCAAAATGACATCAATTGTACCTTTAGGACAAATAGAATTAGGAAACTACTTACCGGCTTTGGTAAAAAAATAAAAAGAGCTCAATTGATCGGCGAGTGTTTTCACTGCCTTGTACACCTGGCTTTCCACCGTCCGTACTGAAATACCCAATATCTCTGCCACCTCCCGACACTTGAGCCCGTCTTCTTTCACCAATTTAAAAATAAGCCTGCGCTGCTCCGGTAACGCATTGACCACCTGGTCAAGTTCAGACCGCAGTTGTTTGTACTCCAGCAAATCATGTGGACTTGCAGCGACAACAAAATTCAATTCTTCTTCTTTTAGATCATCAAAATGGAGCATCGATTGCCTGCCCAACTTCTTCAGCACGTTTAAACACGCATTTTTGACGGAAACATACAGGTACACCTCAGGATTTTGGATGGTATCGAGTTCTTTTCTCCGGAGCCAGACCTTCACAAACAGTTCTGAGGTAACTTCCTCACTGTCTTCTTCCTGCTTTAAGTATTGCATAGCGAATCCCTGCAAGCGGTCATAGTGGCTCAAGAAAAGTTCATTAAAGGCCGATTTATCGCCTATTGAGATCCCCTGAAACAATTCTCTTATCGATTTTGCTTTTTCAGCCATACTTTTGCCCGGTTCAGTTTCAGATAATATCCATCCTATTTCTTATAAGACAGCCGACCAGCCAAAACTACTTACTCAAAAGTAAAAAAACCAAATTAAAAGAATGCTCAATACTTAGGTCTGCGATCCGACACCAGCTCATGGTTCATCATCGCGGCGGCCAGGGCACCCGCAGCAGCCGACACGGATACCATTCTCATCATCGTGGTGTTATCACCCGCAGCATATATACCCGGCACATTTGTTTTCTTCATTTCATCGACCTTGATGTGCCCCTCTGCAGTCATTTCACACCCCATCTGCTCTGGAATTTGGCAATGCTGCTCAAAAGGCACCCTGGCATACAAGGCATCTAAATCCCGCGTACTCCCATCCTTAAACCGGATATGTTGCATCTGACCGTTCTGATGAACAATCTCAGCAATCTCTGTTTCAACAAGGTGTATACCGGCCTTCTCTAAAGAATTTAAATTCTCCGGAGTGATCAAGGCCGGACCATTGCTAAAAACAGTAAGCTTGTCGGTCCAGTTATTTATAAAATGAGCAAAATCGGCTGCCGTTTCTCCATTGATCAGGATTCCGGTGTTCATGCCTCTATATTCATATCCATGACAATATGGACAATGGATAGCCGAAATACCCCAGCATTCTGAAAATCCGGGAATATCTGGCATAATATCTTTGATCCCTGTAGCAAAAAGAATCTTTTTAGCCTGGATACGCATACCCCTTTCGGTCAAAACCCTAAAATCTCCGTTTATGCCACTCACTTCAACCACTTTGTCTTCTAAAATTTGTACCGTTGGATACTGCAAAACCTGTGCTTTCGCCTTGTCTGCAATATCTGCAGGCTTAACCCCATCCTGCGTGATGAAATTATGCGAATATGGCGTTTGTGCATTGCAGGGACGGCCACTGTCTACCAGCAGCACCTTGCGGATGGAACGCCCTAAGGTCATGGCGGCCGACAATCCCGCATAACTTCCACCTACGATCAGAACATCAAATTCTTGTTTCAATACATTCATATTTATAGCGATTAATTCTACCATAATCATCATTTGCGAAGATTTAAGCATTCACAAATGCAATATAATTGCAAATATATAGTCGAATGTTTTCAAATGCAATTAAATTGCATTTATATTTGTAGACGAAATGTAAAAGCTATGGAAAGACAATGAATGTAGTTAAAACATGTGATGCACGCAACAGCATGATTGGATAACAGGCTTAGCTACGAAATCAATAAAGATCAGACATATGACAACAATGAATAAACAGAAAACAAAAACGCCAAAACGTCCTCTTATTTCTATTCATGCAGCCTGGTTGGATCATCTGGGTATGACCGCTTCCCTGGCCTGCGCGATACATTGTGCGGTATTGCCTTTTGTGATCAGCATGCTTCCGCTGTGGGGCATCGGCTTTCTGGCAAACGACTGGGTAGAACTGTCCATGATTATATTGTCACTGATCATCGGGATCTACTCACTTGCAAGTTCCTATCCAAAACACAGCAAATTGCTTCCTATATTTGTTTTAGTTGCCGGTTTTACCTTCATTGCCGCAGGTCATTATTTTTTTGAACATCTGGAAGCCACCCTTATCCCGCTTGGCGGACTGGCCATTGCTGCCGCACACTTCATAAACTGGCGGTATAGCCGGCGTTGCACACGTCACGGTTAAAAAATGACACACAGTATAAATAAACACCTATGACACATATGATCAGGAAAAGAATTGCCTTCGGCTTGTTGTTGCTCTTTGTAAGTTTGACAAACCCCGGCTGCAAGCATGAAAAACCGGATGCCCGAACATTATACCTAAAATACCTGAAAAATCATTTGAGGAAATAACTTGCCCCATACACATGCGCCCGGTTTGTATCGGAGAAACCTGATTTAGGTAGTAGAATTCTGAGAAACAAGTTCTTCAACTTTATTTGTCAACTCGTCTATATCGAAGGGCTTTTCAATAAATGCATCGTAGCCATAATTTTCCGGGCTATAAATGAATTTGGGAAAAGCAGAAAACAGGATCACCGGTATCCCTGAACTTTGTTCGTCGGCTTTGATCTGCTTACAGAGCTCTCCCCCGTTCAGGCCATTGAGATTATAATCCAGCACAACGATATGAGGCCGATGGTCACTGACCAACTCCAATATATCGTCGGTTTCCTCATAATAAAAAACAGTATATTCCGTACCAGAGAACATTTCTTTAAAAATCTCCTCCATTTCTACATCATTATCAATTATTAATATCCGCTTTTCCATTTTGAATTAGTTAACCTGTCTTGATTAAACATTGATGTAAACAAAAAGTTTTTATTTTTCATTGCCGGGTTCCGGGAGAAAAGATTTACGACAGTATTATTCCAGTAAATGTTTTTATTCGAATGCCTGTAATATGCGGGTATTATTGGATTAAAAGATATATTTGAAACAAGCTATCAAGCAATTAAAGAAACGAACCAAAAGCGATCATATTCATGAGAATACTTACTTTCACGGCATTCCTAATCCTAAGTACAATAATCCCTTTTAAACAATCAATGGCACAAACTGAAAAGAAAAAGAGGCCTGTAATGTTGAACCACATTGCGGTATATGTTGCAGATTTAAAGACTGCAACTGATTTTTACAAGAATGCATTCGACCTGGACATCATACCAGAACCATTCAAAGACGGGAGGCATACCTGGTTCTCTCTCGGCCCCGCCGGTCAGCTTCATTTGATCCAGGGTGCAAAAAGCAATCAGGTACACGACAAAAATGAACATTTGTGTTTCAGCGTGGCTGACATGGACGAATTTACCTCAAAACTTAAAGTGCAGGGTGTCCCTTTTGAAAATTGGGCAGGCGCTTCACATACCGTCACAGCCAGACCGGATGGCATCAAACAGATTTATTTTAAAGATCCCGACGGGCATTGGCTGGAAGTGAACGACGACCATCGCTAGGCGCTTCGTTTACCACCTTTTAGATACCGTTCTGAATAACCACAGGCAGAATACGAGCAAAATACAGTCAAACAACAGGGTTGTACCTGCCTTCAGCTAGAGTTACACTATATCTCAACTAGGGTTGAACTAGCTATACCTAGTTCAAGGCTAGTTCACCCCTAGTCCAAGGCTAGTGTAAAGCTAGTTCAACCTTGAATTTTCCCTGATATTTACTTGAATTTCTCCTGAAATTAGTTGGAATCCTGTATAATTGACTTATATCTTTTTCCTTATATTTGTTTTAGTCCGCAGGGACGGCTAACTAATAATTCATCTAAAAAACGACTATGGCAATCGCAAGAAATGGCCTTCAGGTTATAGATCAGGAAACTTAGCGTATCCGGGTGATACCTTGCATTGCTATATGAGCTTCGCCTCGACAGATGGAAAAAAGAGCGGCAACAGTATGTACCTGGGAACGATACTATGGGAAAACGTATAATACAATCTGTTGAAATATTAAATGTCTGCACTACGTATTGAGGTAAGTTTAGGCCGATCAAGCGCTAAAGGTTGTCTGGTTAGAAAAAAAATATAAAAATCAGGGTTACCTATTTCAGTTTAAAGTATTAATCAGTACTATTTAAAAAACAACAATAAAAAAATTATGAAAAATCTATTCAAACTAAGCTTCCTTGCATTGGCAATAACATTAACAGCAGCAGCTTGCGGTTCAGAAACAAAATCTGACGCTACAGATTCAGTAGCAGTTGACAGCACTTTGATCACTGATTCAGTAGCGATTGACACTACAGCAGTTGATACTACAGTAGTTGACACTATCGCAGCTGATACAACAAAAAAATAATCTCCCTAAAAGAGATCTGAATAAGAATCATTAAAAATTCTGTATATAAATAAAAGAGGCTGGTTCGAAAGAACCGCCTCTTTTTTATTTGTATTCGTAGGTAATTTAATTCTAAGGAGTTTTATTTGCAGGCAACGGTGTCACATATACCCGGCGAAAATGGCTTTATTGGCATCTGACCTCAGCTTTCTCACCGCTTCATTTTTAATCTGCCCTACGCGCTCCTTACTCAACTGCACGACATTTGAAATATCTTCCAAAGTCATTGCCGTACGACCATCCAGTCCAAAAAACATCTTCAGTATCTCTTGTTCTCTATAGGGCAAAATACTCATCATGCGTTGCAGGTCTTCCGAAAGGGACTGTTTGATCAGCTGATCATCGGCATCAGGAGTTTCGGCATCCGGGATGGTGTCCATCAAGGTGAAACCCGTATCTTCATTCGTCAGCATATCGAGCGACAAGGCGTGTGGGGCGCAATACATAAAGTCAGCTATTTTATTTTCCGGCAGGTCGATTTCCTCCGATATTTCTGCGTATGTAGGCACCCGCTCTAATTTCTGCTCCAGAAGTTCCTTTGCTTTATTGACTTTGTTGATGCCCATCATCTGGTTGCCAGGCAGGCGCACCAGGCGTTTCTGTTCCGCAAGGGCAAACATAATGGACTGCCTGATCCACCAAACTGCAAAAGATATGAACTTGAAACCCTTGGTATGGTCAAATCGACCGGCCGCTTTAATGAGACCGAGATTGCCTTCACAAATCAAGTCTGCAAGAGAAAGTCCCTGGTTTTGATATTTTTTAGCTACTGATATCACAAAGCGAAGGTTGGTCTTGACCAGTTTGTCAAGTGCTGATTGATCCCCATTCTGGATTTTGATAGCCAGCGCAACTTCTTCATCCATTTGTAACAATCCAATCCTGCCTACATCGTTCAAATATTTATCAACATTATCGGTTGAACGGTTTGTAATTGATTGTGTGATTTTCAGCTCTCTCATAGTATTTGCTGCAAATTGTTCATCAGTTCTTTTTGGTGATGCAAATTTGCGAAGGATAAAAATCATATGTACTATTCGTAAAAAAAAGAGCAAATTTTGCTCTTTTTTATCCCATTAACCGCTTGATTTCCCTATTGAGATTAAAAACTAAGGTCCTTGACAGAATATAATTTTCCAATAGATGTGTTTTTCGGAAAATCAGTGTATACCATACACTAAGCATTTTTTAATTAAAAACCAGATGGAATAAATCACTTATTATCATATCTTTGAACGCATATTTAAACCAACGGCTGACTTTAAAAGATACACTAAGCATTGACCCAAACATGAAAAATGAACTGGATGCGATAGACCATTTAATTCTGAAACTCTTACGTAACGATGCTTTGCTAACGCACAAACAGATCGCTGAAAAAATAAGCCTGACCACCTCTCCTACTTTCAAACGGATAAGGCGCCTCAAGCATCTGGGTTATATCTTAAAATACAGTGTAGAGCTGGATGAACAAAAAATCGAGTCGCATATGCTGGTCTTCACCATGGTAGAGGTGAAAAACCACAATTATGAAAGCCTGGACACATTTAGAAAGCACATTAAAGAATACAAAGCAGTCACGCACATCTATCAGCTCACCGGAAATTACGATTTTATGCTCCGTGTGAAGGTGAAGGACATGCATGAATATGATGAATTCATCAGGCAAAATCTGGGCAAAACACCGGGTTTAGGCCAGGTGCTTACCCTTTCTGTGCTGAATGAAGAAAAACTGGATTGAACCGGCTGATTTTATCTTCTACTCCTGCGTCCTTGATCAGCTCAGGGGCATGGTGTGGCTTCTTGCGTGCATCGATGATGACCGGCCCTGTACACCCCCAATGTTTATCCTTTATAAACGCACCGATACCGTAAATATCTGAGGCAGGATTGCTTCGGGTAAAGGTTACCCAAACCAGGTTGTTGATATCCCTGGCGGTAAACTCTTCGTCATCACATAATACCAGCAGGGCTACATTTTTCAAATCCTGATCTTTTAAATGATGGTTGAGCATTTCGGCCTCTTCTATGGCCGTTACGGCATTTTCATATGGATTTCCTTTGATCGCCAATACCCCCGGGATAGAAAATTTAGCTATAAAACCGGCCGGAAGGTTAAAATCTACAGGTATCGCTTTACATAGATTTCTTTTGCTTTCACCTGCTGCAGCAAACACCACTTTGGAACCGCTGTTTAGTCCATCGCCACTATAATCGAGGGTATCGATCGTAGTTTGTGTATGAAAATGAAGGTCTCTTGCAAAATCAATACGTTCCAGGATATGTTGCAGGAAGCCTGCGATATCGCTGGTCTTCAAATTCTCATCATCTTCCCTCGCCGCGATGAACAGGTATTTGGCCAGGCTCAATTGATTTTTCCCTAAGATATGGTTGGCGATGGTGAGGATTTCCTGTGGTCTTCTTTCATTTAAGTAAGGTGTATATCTTTCACTGCCAATGGCAAATAACAAAGGATGTACCCCGGCGGCATCTACGGCATTGACTTCTTTGAGACCATGGATTTCCTGCGGGATCGCCGATCCTGTAATTTCATGGATCAGTGCGCCAAAGCTGGTATCTTCCTGCGGAGGTCTGCCCACCACAGTAAATGACCATATCGCATCCTTGCGGTGGTAGACATGATGAACCTTCATCAATGGGAAGGGATGAACAAGGCTATAGTAACCTAAATGGTCGCCAAAAGGCCCTTCGGGCTTATTTTCATGAGGATATACGGTGCCGGTGATTACAAAGTCCGCATCGGCAGAGATGCAAAAACCTTCCTCGTCATAAAAGTAACGGAACCTCCGGTTGCCCAGTGCTCCGGCGAAAGTCAGCTCGGACAGCCCCTCCGGCAAAGGCATTACTGCAGATAAAGGATGTGATGGGGGGCCGCCAACAAAAATACTCACTTTCAGCGGCTGTCCTTTGGCATTGGCTTTAGATTGATGGACACCGATACCTCTGTGGATCTGGTAATGCAGACCGATTTCCTGATCGGCTATATAGTCATTTCCGGCCAGCTGAATGCGGTACATGCCCAGATTGGCATTCATCGCACCCGGTTTATCAGGGTCTTCGGTATAGACCTGGGGCATGGTGATGAAGGGCCCACCGTCCATTGGCCAGTTGACAATCTGCGGCAGGGCACTGATGGTGGTTTTGCTGAATACGGATTTGAAAAGGCTTTGCCTGAGCGGCAATGCAGACAGGGCGGTCAGGGCCGTACCGGCATATTTAAACGGATTTTTTAAAGCTTTCATCGGATCTGAACGCAAAGCGACCAGTCGCTCTACAGCAGGTAAACTATCGCGAAACATGAATTTGGAGCGCTCGAGGGTACCAAATAAATTCGACACTGCGGGAAACCGGCTCCCTTTAATATTTTCAAAAAAAAGCGCAGGTCCCTGATTGTCGTAAGCCTTCATATGAATGGCGGCCATTTCCAGATAAGGGTCTACTTCTTCCTTGATCCGCAAGAGATGACCGTGCTTTTCGAGGTCTGCTACACATTCTGCTAAACTTTTGTATCCCATACCCCTCAAAGATATTAAAGAATTTCCGGTAAGAAAGGCCCTGTATAAAAAAGGCTGCCAGAAATTAATCCGGCAGCCTTTTGGGTAATAATGATGTATGTACTATTAACTCTTCATCAAATGTAATACTCTTATTCCTAAATACTTAAAGAAATCTTATTTTTTTCCTGCGAAGGACCTGAGCATCCAGGTAGTTTTCTCTTTAAATTGCATAAATCTATTGACCATATCGTTGGTTCCGTCGTCTCCAGCCTTGTCTGTAGCATCCAAAAGCTCTCTTTCCAACTGGATTAAGGTAGCCATATCTTCTAATACCGCATCGACCATATCCATATCTTTCATGCCGATAGTTTCTATTTCTTTAATGACCGAACTTTCGATATAATCGGCAAAACGGCTGTGTGGCGGTTTGCCTAGAGTCAATACCCTTTCCGCAATTTCATCGATGGTAAGCTGAGCGGCCGTATACAGTTCTTCAAATTTTATGTGGAGCGTGAAAAAATTTTGTCCTTTAATGTTCCAATGACAGCCTCTTAATTTTTGATAGTGAATGTGATAATTGGCGAGATAATCGTTGAGCATATCTACCACAGGTTTGACGCTCTTTTCATCCAAACTAATTTCTTTTGCGTTCATAATAGTAATTTGTAATATAAATACACCTTCAGATGTTGTCTTTTTTGAAATAAATCTTCCGGTTTACTTCGAGTAACAACAGATCAGATTAAATGTTTTAAAAAAATGAAGTTACACAATAGCGGGCAGGAATAGGCGTTTTATATTCAAAATTGGGGCTTTATTATATTATTCGTATAATTGTCCATTTACTCATAGGAAAAATAAATGTTTAAATACTATATACTTGGCCTAATCACCATGTTGACGACATCGGTGCTTAAAGCAAATCTATTGACCTCCCCTGCTGATAAGACAGTTAGGGATTCTATTGGTGTGGAAAACAGCAACGGAAAGAAAATCATCGTGCATCAGGTTGTTGCCAAAGACACCTACTATTCTATCGGAAGGCGATATAAGGTACTTCCAAAGGTCATTTCAGATTATAACGACAATAAATTCCTGCAGATTGGTGTGATCATCAAAGTACCTACCGAAATTCCCTTTGAAGGTGCAGGTAAGTCTGGCCCTGTTACCGGGCAGGTAGCTACAAATGGAGCTTCAACATCTG
>Ga0160464_101171_pt1 | contig 10930 bp, 5 predicted proteins | sample HID1971I_E11MG_FD_108275 | JGI IMG/M metagenome (GOLD analysis project Ga0160464, IMG submission 108275) | Enriched millipede-associated microbial communities from UW Madison campus, WI, USA - HID1971I_E11 MG | ecosystem: Host-associated > Arthropoda: Insects > Digestive system > Unclassified ... | reverse complement strand
GCTCGACCTACCGCGTGCTGGACAATGCCGAAGAGCCATTCAATACGGTCAAGGGTAAGGAATTCGCTGTCATCTCGGTGACGCCGGTGCTGAACTCGCCGATCGTCGTCAACAAGGACAAGGTGAACGAAGCGGATATCGCTAAAATCGTCGAGGCGCTGACCGGGGACGCGGCGGCCGATAACCAGCAGATCTTCGTGCCGAAGGACGCTGAGGTGAAGGGGATCTTCTCTAAAACCGAAAACGAGCGCTTCGTCGAAGTGACGGACGAGTGGTTCAATCCGGTGCGGGAGCTGTCCAAGTAAGGGCATGAGAACCGTGGATATCAAACCAACGTTGCTGGACATTACAGGACTCTCCAAAAGCTACGGCAAAGGGAAGCTGGCGCTCTCGGACATCGGATTCTCGGCAAGGCAGGGGGAATTTGTCTCCATCATCGGGCCCTCCGGCGCAGGCAAGTCGACGCTGCTGCGCTGCATCAACCGGATGATCGACGCCGACGGCGGCAACATTTGCTTCGACGAGACCGAGGTGAACGGCTTGTCGAAGCGGAAGCTGCGCAGGCTGCGGACGAGGATCGGCATGATCTTCCAGCACTACAATCTCGTCAATCGGCTGAGCGCGATCGAAAATGTGCTGCATGGCCGCCTCGGCTACAAGTCGGTGCTGGCAGGGGCGCTCGGCCTATATTCGCGGGAGGAGAAGGCGCGAGCTTACGAGCTGCTCTGCTCGCTTGGTCTGGAGGAGCATGTGCACAAGCGGTGCGATCAGCTGAGCGGCGGCCAAAAGCAGCGGGTAGGGATCGCGCGGGCGCTCATCCAGGAGCCGAAGCTGCTGCTGTGCGACGAGCCGATCGCCTCGCTCGATCCGAGCTCTGCCAAGGTGATCATGGATCAGCTGCGGGAGGTGTCCGCGAGGATGGGCATCACGGTGCTGGTCAATCTGCATCAGGTCGATGTCGCGATGCGCTATTCCGACCGGATCATCGGGGTGAATCAGGGGCGGATCGTCTACAACGGCGATCCCCAACTGCTGACCGACGAGCGGATTCACCACATTTACGGTTCGGAGGCAGGCGAGCTGATTATGGATATCGGAGGCCAACATGCAGGTTGATTTTTTCATGCGCAAGCGGCTTCGCACACTTTTGTTTGTCGCTGTCGTGCTCGCTCTGACGTGGGGGGCGACGGCATTGACGAAGTTCGATTTTGCCAAAGGGCTGGCTGCCTTCCCCCAGGCGCTGACGTGGGGCGTCCAGCACTTCTATCCCGACGCCAAGTCGCTCGAGCGGTTGCCCAACATTATGAACAAGCTGCTCGAGACGCTGCTAATCGCGATTGCTTCGACGACGGTTGCCGCGGTATTTGCCCTTGTCTTCGCGGTTGCTGGCTCTGCGACGATGCGGCTGAACCGATTTTTCGCGCTCGTCAGTCGCGGGGTCGCCTCCTTGTTCCGCAACATCGACATTGCGGCCTGGGCGATCATCCTGCTGTTCTCCTTTGGCCAGAGCGCGCTGACCGGGTATTTCGCCCTGTTCTTCGCCAGCTTTGGCTTCCTGACCCGGGTGTTCATGGAGACGATCGACGAGATGGGAGCGAGCGGCGTCGAGGCCTTGCGGGCGACCGGAGCGGGATATGTGGCCACCGTCTGCCGTTGTGTCGTCCCCTCCTGCGCGCCGCAGTTCGTCAGCTGGATGCTGTTTATGATCGAGACGAACATTCGCAGCGCTACGCTGATCGGCATTTTGACGGGGACGGGGATCGGATTTTCGTTTGACCTGTACTACAAAGGGATGAATTATCACGCGGCGAGCCTGGTCGTCATCGTCATCGTCGCGACGATCCTGATGATCGAGACGGTGTCGAATCTGATCCGCAGAATGATCTTACGAGGGTAGGAATCTATGAAAAAGCTACATGCGACAAGCGAGCCGAGCGTACAGACGCCAGGGATGAACCAGCTGCCGCCCAAGCCGTTCCGCCGATCGACGTTCGTCATCCGACTGACCCTGCTGCTGCTCGGTATGACCACCGTCTATGGACTGTACACGCTCGACACCGGCGATGTTGCGTTCGGCGAGGCTTTGCGCCAGATGCTGCTTAATTTCAAGCTGATGCTGACGGAGCCGCACTTCAGGCATTTTACCTGGGGGGACGCGCTCCAGGCGGTGCTGGTGACGATCGGCCTGGCCCTGCTGACGACGTTGATCGGGGCGGCGATTGCCTTGTTCTTTGGTCTGCTGGCCGCCCGCAATCTGACCAATGGTGCCGTCTCTTACTGGATCAAGTCGGCCGTCGCGTTTATCCGCGCGGTGCCGACCGTGCTGTGGGTGCTCATCTTTGCCGTGTCGGCCGGGCTCGGCAGCGTAGCTGCTGTCATCGGCATGACGTTTCACTCGGTCGGCTATCTGATCAAGGCGTATTCAGAGTCGTTCGAGGAGATGGACGAGGGCGTCATCGAGGCGCTCAAGGGCAGCGGCGCGAGCTGGTGGCAGATCGTCTTCCAGGCTGTGCTGCCGTCTTCGATGGCCTATCTGATCTCCTGGACGTTCATCCGCTTCGAGATCAATTTTGCGGCGGCGCTGGCGATGGGCGCAGCGGCCGGCGCGGGCGGGATCGGCTTTGATATGTATATGGCGGGCAACTTTTATCTCGATCTGCGAGAAGTGGGCACGATTACTTATTTTATCCTGATCTTTGCGGTGGTGCTGGAGATGTGCGCGACGCGCTGGAAGGTGCGTATCCGCTGACGGCATAGCCAAAACATACTTAAACATTGGACTTGGGGAGTGGAGAAAACAACATGAAACTTGCGAACAAACTGCTGCCGCTGCTGTTGGCTGGCGCAATGCTGACCGGTGTGCTGCCTGATCTGACCCCTGCTGTCTCGGCAGCGGAGGCGCGCGCCGAGGCGACGATCTCCCGGACGGCGACGGCGCCGATCATCGACGGATCGCTGGATGAGTCGATGTGGATGTTGGACGAAGAGATCGCCCAGCCGTTGGGCAGTGCAAGCGCGGATGCGCTGCAGGCGAGGATGGGTATGATGTGGGACAGCAAGTATCTCTACATCGGCGTGCAGAGCACGGACCCGTACCTGGCCACAAGTCCCGGCGTGGACCAGGACCCGACAGGCCAGCCGGGCGACTACTGGTGGGATCACCCCAACGTGACGTTGTATATCGATTCCACATTGCATCAATCGACGCCTTTCGAGGGTAAGGATATCCAGATCGGGCTGGTCTACAAGCCAGGCACGACGACCCCGTACTTCAGCTTCGGCTCGGCCACGACCAACACGGGGCGGGATGAGAAAAAGATCCTGCGAGCGATCCGTACGACGGATACCGGCTGGAATGTGGAGGTCGCCATCCCGTGGGACTTCCTGGGCATCGATCCCGCTCAGGGCACACAGTTGGGAATGGAAGCGACGGTGGGCAGCCGCTATGAGAAGGAGGGCGGCGGGCTGGAGATGCCGGCCAAGGTGTGGAGCGCCTACAACAGCCAGTCCTTCTGGAACGACACGAGCGGCTACGGCGTCGTCACGCTGGACGAGACCGCGCCGCTCGCGGGCTCGGTTCCTGCGGTGCTGCTGGAGGAGGACTTCGGCAGCTATGCGGATGGCGAGACGCCCTACGGCTGGATCTCCAATGTGAACGGCGGCGGCAAGCCGTTTCAGGTCGAGGGCGGACGCCTCGTCGGCGACGCTCACGGTTCGGGCCAGCAGTCGCGGATCTACGCGCCGGTGCAGTGGGATGACTATGCCTTCGAGGCGGATGTTCAGTTCCAGTCGGTGCTGAATAGCGCGCGCTGGATGTCGCTCATCTTCCGCGCACCGTCGGCAGGTCTGCATCCGTACAACCAGATGGCGATCCGCCAGTCGGGCGCTTACGAGATCGCGTATCGCAACGAGCAGAACGGCTGGAACGTGACGGCCAACGGAACATGGCAGCCGCTGGAGCTGAACAAGGACTATTCGCTCAAGGTGCGGGTCGTCGGCAACACGGTAAAGGAATATATCAAGGAGGCGGATAGTGATACATACGAGCTGCTGATCGAGCGCACGATGGACAGCTATCTGCTGGAGCGCGGCAAGGTCGGCTTTCAGATCGACCAGGGCAAGATGTCGGTCGATCGGATGAAGGTGACCCGGATCGATGCGCTGTCGCTGGATGTGACGCTGCCGGAGACCGTGGAGGGACTGAGCGGCCCGATCGCCACCGACACGGCGCAGGTGACATTCTCCGACGGTATCGCAGAGCCGGTGAGCGCCGGACGGATCAAGTGGTCGACATCGGATGAGGCTGTCATCCGCATCGTCAACAATGAGCTGGTGCCGCTGCAGGAAGGAACGGCTGAGGTGACCGGAACGTACGGCAATGTATCGGTGACCCGGCAGATCGCGGTGACGCCGTCGCAGACCGGCAAAACGGTCACGTCGCTGAGCCACGATGACGGCTATGCGCTGGCGACCGTGGACGAGCCGCTGGCGCTCGGCGAGCTGACGTTCGACGCCGTCTATAGCGACTATTCGGAAGGCGTCGTGAGCGGGGATGAGCTGACCTGGCAGGTGGCGGAGGCCGATGCCGTCGTAACGGACGGCCAACTGATCGCCAAGCGCAGCGGACTGATCCGCTTGCAGGCGCAGAGCGGCGCGGCCACGTTCGACTTCCTGATCGCCGCCAAGCAGGGGTCCGAGCAGGACTATGTGCTGTACGAGCAAGACTTCGCCGACGTCGCCGACGGGGCGCTGCCTGAGGGCTGGCGGGTCGTCGAGCGGTCGGGCAATGCGGCTGCCGGCGTCAAGGATGGCGCGCTGGAGCTCGATGCCTCCTCCAGCCCGGTGCGGGTGCTGCTGCCGGAGGTGCTGGACCGGTTCGGCGATTATCGGATCGACGCGACGGCGACGCATCTGCGGGTCAATGACGCAGCGCGCTGGCACTCGATTATGTATCGGGTGCAGGATGCGAACTACCCCTACTACCAGATGGCCGTGCGCCAAGGCGCGACAGCGGCCAACGGCGTCGAGTTCGCGGAGCGGACGGCCCAGAATGCCTGGAACGTCATCGCCGCCCAGTCATATACGTCGGCGATCGCAGCGGACCAGATGTACGACTATACGGTGCGGGTGAAGGGCAATCGTGTCCAGCAGTTGATCGATGGCGATCTGGTCACCCATACGGCGGCGGCCAAAAACTACAGCCGGGGCGCGATTGGACTGCAAGCCAACGGCAGTGTGATGAAGGTGGAACGGATCAAAGTATCGCTGCAGGTGGAGGAGCTGGCGAGCACGCCAGAGGAAAGAATTGTATCGGTCGTCGAGCCGCAGACTCAGATCTCGCTCGCACCGACGGTCGTGGCAGCGATCGAGGGACAAGGCGCGAAGCTGGAGCTGGATGCGGACAAGCTGCCGGCGACGGCAATGCTCCATGTGAACAGCGACCTGCAGGTGACGTCGGGACGCTCGGGACAGACGCTGCAATCGCTGCAAGCGGTGATGACGCAACTGGGCAACCGGGTCATGCCGGCGCTGTATGTGCATGATGCTGCGACAGTGAGCAAGCTGGTCGAGTATCTGAAGTCGGAAGGGATCGGCGACGCGTTCATTGTCTCTGATCAGCCGGAGCTGGTGAAGCAAGCCCGCACGGAATATCCGCTCATCCGCGGCATCGTCGACTTCCCGAATGTCGGAGCGGAGCTGACGTCTGCGCAGCTGATGGATATCCGCCGCACCGTTAACTCGAGCCTCTCGAAGATCGCGCTGCTGCCGGAGCGCGCGGCCACGCCGGACAACGTCGAGTATTTGCAAGGACGTCTCGTGACGGTATGGGCCAAGCAGCAGGCATCGAGCAACTTACCGTCGCCAGTGGCGCATCACAAGCTGATCACCGCCGGGGTGAACGGTATCGTCACGGCCTCGCCTGGCACGCTGATCGACGCGCTGGCGCTGTACGACGGCAACCCGACGCTCATCCGCAAGCCGTGGATGATCGGACATCGCGGTATCCCTGGCCTCGCGCCGGAGAATACGCTGGAGGGCGCAGTGCTCGCCTACGAGCTGGGTGCAGATATCGTCGAGAACGACATCTACCTGACCAAGGACAATCAGATCGTCATTATGCATGACGGCACGCTCGACCGCACGACCACGGCGACGGGCGCAGTCGAGGGCAATTATACGTTGGCGGAGCTCCAGCAGATTTTGGCCAACAAGCAGTTCCCGAACCAGTATCCGAATGCGCGGATTCCGTCGCTGGAGCAGTATTTCAAGAAGTTCAAGGATACGGACCTAATCCACTTCGTCGAGGTCAAAACCTACAACCCGGCGATTATCGACCCGCTGGTCGAGCTGATCAAAAAATATGACGTTGAGGACCAGGTCGTCGTCATCTCGTTTAGCGCCGATCAGATCCGGCTGCTGAATGACAAGCTGCCGGGCATGTCGCAAGGCTTCCTGACCGGCGGCTACGCCAACGACACCGATGTCAACGGCTCGATCCATCGCGTCCTGAATGTCGTGCAGCCGCTCAACTCGACCTTCAACAGCGGCTATGGCGGCTTCGGCAAGGCGTTCCTGGAGGCGTCCAAGCACCGGGGCATCACGACCTGGCCGTGGACGTATCGCAATCTGAACGACTTCACCGCAGCCTTCGTAATGGGGACGTACGGACTGACGACAGACTATAACAACTGGGCGTCGGACTGGCCTAACCGGGTGACCGCGGAGAAATCGGCGTACAGTCTGGCGATCGGCGAGAAGGCCGAGCTGAAGGTCGATGTCAGGACCTACACCAAAACGCTGTCCAATCGGGACGCCGAAGTCGTCGTCCTCAGCGGCGGCGAGCATATCGAGGTCGCAGACGGACAGGTGACGGCCAAATCGGCTGGCACCGCGCATATCATGCTGCGCTATATCAATCAGACCGCTGGCAGTCCGGTGTACGACCTGTATACGCAGCCGGTCGCGCTCGAGATCCGCTCGAAAGACACGACGGGTCCAGGTCCTGGTCCGGTATGGCCGGGTCCTGGTGCGCCGACGACACCGACGCCGAGCCCTGAGCCGGAGCCTGGAGCGGAACAGCCAGGACAGCCGGAGCAGCCGGTGGACGGCAAGGGCGTCATCAAGCTGCCGGTAACGGTCGATGAGGCGGGCGTAGCTGCAGCAACGATCGACGCCGACCGACTGAACGAGCAGCTGCGACAAGCGGTGGCCGACGCAAGCGGAGCCAAGCAGGTCCGCATCGAAGCGGAGGGCGGCGAAGACGCCAGCCGGATCGTCATCTCGCTCCCTGCCGGGGCGCTGAGCCAGCCCGGACCCGCGCATCGTCTCGAGGTAGCGACTAGCCACGGCACCGTAACCTTGCCATCGCATGCGCTGACAGGAGCTTTATCCAATGAGATCGTGCAGCTGATCGTGGAGCGTCGCGACAGTGCGGCGGCAGGCACAGTGAGCAGCCAGGTTGGCAGCCGACCGGTCATCGACGTCAGACTGGTCGATGCGAGCGGCACGGCCCTGACGCTCAATGCCGCAGCCGGGCTGCGAGTAGCGATCCCTTATACGCTGGCAGCTGCGGATAACGGCAGCGAGCATACGCTCGTCCTGTATGCGATCGACGAAAGCGGCGCAGCGACGATCGTGTCGAACGCCCGCTACGATGCGGCGAGTGGTTCGATGCGCGGATCGCTGGAGCAGCTCGGTACGTATGCCGTGGCGCAGGCTGGCTCGCCAATATTCGACGATCTGGCCAAGCATAGCTGGGCGCAGACGGCGATCGAGACGCTGGCGGCGCGCCAGATCATCCTGGGGCTCGGCGAGCAAGCCTATGGACCGGCAGCGCCGATCACGCGCGCAGACTTCGTCACGCTGATGGTGCGGGCGCTGCAGTTGGGCGGTGCCGATGGCGCTAATGGAGGGAACGGAGCAAACGGAGCAATCCCTGACAACTTTGCCGACGTGAGCCGGGATGCGTACTACTACGAGTCGCTTGGCATCGCCAAGTCGCTAGGTCTGATCGAAGGTCAGGGCGACGGCAAGTTCCATCCGCACAGCACGATCACGCGGCAGGAGATGTTCACGATCGTCGCCAGAGCGATGGCCAAGCTGGAGTTGCTATCGCTGGATGCCTCGGGCGACGCGTCTGCGGCGCTCCAGGCTTACCGCGACGGCGCGCAGGTGGCAGGCTATGCGCAGAGCAGCCTGGCCGGTCTGATCGCGGCCGGACTGGTCGAGGGCGACAACGGCCAGCTTCGTCCGCAGGCGCAGGCCTCCCGCGCTGAGACGGCCGTGTTCCTGGACCGCTTGCTGGTGCGGGCGTACGAATAGGCTGTCAGCCGTTCGTCGGCCGTTCGTTAGCCGGGACGATCCGTCGTCTCGAGGCTTAACAGTGCGAGCGATGCTTTAATCTAAATAAACGCCCCGTTGCAGGCTGGTAGCGCCTGAGACGGGGCGTTTATATTCATACAACCTTATAACTCTAGCGCGCGTCAGTGGCGAGTGTTACGGCAAACGACGGGGTTAGGAGGCCGACCAGATAATCGTGTACTCGCTCAGGCCAGTTTCGCTATTGACGATGCCGCCCTCGATGACGACGGACATTTGGCTTTTGGCGGCGGTGATGTCGATGGTATCGTCAGAGGAGCTATCGACGAGATTGCCATACTGTTGCTGCTGGAGATACGTATTATAGGTTTGGATGAGCTGGGACAGGCTTTGCTTCGTTTGCAGCGTATAGTAGACGCTCTTTTTGCCGTCGCTCGCGCTCTCGATCAGCTCGATCTTCTTGGCATCCGACGGGAGCGGGAAGTCGCTTGGCAGATGCTGCGGACGGGAGGCGCTGGTGCCGGTTGAGCCGCCGTTACCATTGCTATTGCCTGCGCCGGCGCTATTGCCGATCAGGATGCGGTTGGTCGCCTGGTCGTATTGGATCGGTACGCCCAGCGCTTCGGATACGGCGCGGACCGGCAGGTAGGTGGAGTTCTTATATGTAATCGGATAGTGCCGATTGCCCTTGTCGTCCACTGGCTTGAACTCGCTATTGTTGACGAAGATGCCGACCTTGTTGTTCAGGTACGCCTGGATCTGCGGCAGATTGCTGCCGGCGTAGACGCCGACCGAGCCTGTCACCAGCATGCCGAATAGCGATGCGCCGATAAAAATTGTCTTCTTGTTCATTAATTGATGTCCTCCTTTGTGTGATTGGAATAGGTCCAATACTCGTCTTATACACAAGGCCGTCGTCGTCAAAACAGCATCGGGGCAAAATGGGTCATCCGTCCCAGCCGCGGGAGGACTTCAAGCTTGGTCGCGCATGCGATTTGGGTCTATCGTTCGGCCTGTGGACGAACAAAGCCTTCACGCCCCGACCGCAAAGGCGGGGGTGAAGGCTCTTGGCGTCTGCGGGGTGGGGCGGGCGACGCCCAGCTCACGCGGTGTACGCCGTCGCCAGACCGATGCCCAGCTCAGGCGTCAGAAGCCGTTGTCAGATCGACGTTCAGCTCGCTGTCGCTTCATCGAAGCGGCGAGCCTCGCGCGTATGCGTCAGATGCATGTACAGGAGCAGCGCCAGATTGAATACGACGATGCAGCCGATGAGGACGCCGACGCTGGTCAGGAGGACGTCAGCGCCCATCGCCGAGGTCATCGCTTCCCGGAAGCCGTAGATCGCGTAGGTCATCGGCAGGTAGGGATTGATAGCCTGGAAAAAGCCGTTTTGCAGCTCGGTCGGGAAGGTGCCGCCGCTGGCGGCCAGCTGCAGCACGAGCAGCAGCATCGCGATGAAGCGCCCCGGATTGCCCAGTGTAATGTTCAGCAGCATGACGAGGAACATGTAGGCGAGCGCGGACAAGATCGCCACGGCGACGAACAAGCCCGTATGGGCGACTTGAAGGCCGAGTCCCCAGATCATAATCGCGGACAGGATCAATGCGCCGCTGGTCGCCTGGACGAATCCGACGGAAAACTTGCTGAGCCACCAGGAGACGCCGGAGGTCGGCGGCAGCGCCGGCTTACGGATCGGGAAGATCAGGTTGAAGCTGAAGGCGCCGATGAACAGCGCCAGCGACATGAAGTTCGGCGCTAGCGCATGGCCATAGTTGGGCACCGCGTTAAGCTCCTGCTCGGTGACTTCGACCGGCGTAGCGATCATATCGTAGTTGTCCTCAGTCGGATGGGTGAGACGGGCCGTGTCCGATCCCTCCTGCAGACGACTGGCAAGCTCGCCTGCGCCTTGATCGAGCTCGCCGAGTCCCTCGCCCAGCTCGGTCGAGCCTTGGGCGAGCCGAGCCGCGGCATCGCTCAGCTTGTGCGAGCCGTCCGCGAGCTGTCCGGCGCCCGCGTCCAGGGCAGGGAGGCTGCCGCTCAGCCGCTGCATGCCTTGCAGCAGCTGGCTGGAGCCGAGCTTGAGCTGGTCCGACTTGGCGGCGAGCTGCTCGAGAGCGTCGCCCAGCTTGGGCGCTTGCTCATTGAGCTGCTGCGTGGCGGCCTCGAGCTGTGCGCCGCCTGCCACCGCGCCGGACAGTCCATCGCTGAGCGCGGAGGAGCCGGGGATCAGCTGATCGGCGAGGGCGGAGCCGATCGCTTCATAGCCGCCGAGCGCTTCGACAGCCTTGGGCTGGATCGCATGCATCGTCTGGGCGAGCTGAGCGGCTTGCGTCTTCAGCTCGGGCGAGGCGTCCTCGGATTGGGCGATCGCCTCGCTGAGCTGAGCGGCGGCGGCCTCGAGGCCTGTCATGCCTTGCTGGAGCGCGGCGAGGTCGCTGGCGGCGGGCAAGCCGTCCTGTACCTGCCGCAGTCCGCGGTTCAGCTCGGCGCTGCCGCTCTGGAGCTGCTGGAGCGCGGCCTGCAGCTCCGACTGGCCGGCTGCCAGGCGAGGCACGCCCTTGTCGGTATCGGTCAGCGCCGCTGCGCCATCCCGGGTCGCCTGCACGCCGTC
>Ga0160464_101169_pt1 | contig 10946 bp, 8 predicted proteins | sample HID1971I_E11MG_FD_108275 | JGI IMG/M metagenome (GOLD analysis project Ga0160464, IMG submission 108275) | Enriched millipede-associated microbial communities from UW Madison campus, WI, USA - HID1971I_E11 MG | ecosystem: Host-associated > Arthropoda: Insects > Digestive system > Unclassified ... | reverse complement strand
AGTGGGTGCGGACCCGCTCGGGGACAGGGTCGCCACCGAGCTCGAGCGCCGCGGCGTGGAACTGTGGGTCGCGCGCGATGACGCCGCCCCGACCGGAGTGATGTTCAAGGACCCGGGTGCCGAGTCGTCTTCCGTCTACTACTACCGGCGAGGTTCGGCCGCTTCCCGCATGGAGCCGGGGTTCCTGACGGCGGCGCAGCTCGACGGCGTGCGGATCGTGCACACCACCGGGATCACCCCCGCCCTCTCCGCGTCCTGCCGCGAGATGGTCGATCAGCTCTTCACCGACGCACGCTCGGCCGGCGCCCTCGTATCGTTCGACGTGAACGACCGCCGTCCTCTGTGGAGCAAAGAGGATGCCGCCGCCACTCTCGCGCGCTTGGCTGACGCCGCCGACATCACCTTCGTCGGTCGCGACGAAGCCGAGCGCATCTGGGGCACCGTGACACCGACCGAGATCCGCGCCTTCCTGCCGAACTGCGCGCTGCTGGTCGTCAAGGACGGGGATGTCGGAGCCACCGCTTTCGACGGCGATGCCGAGCCGGTCTTCGTGCCCGCCCCCGTGGTCGAGGTGGTCGAACCGGTCGGCGCCGGAGACGCGTTCGCCTCCGGATTCCTCGCGGCGACCCTCGACGGAGCCGACCTCGCCGCGCGCCTCTCCGCCGGTCACGCGGCCGCCGAGCGTGTGCTGACGATCGCCGCGGACCTTCCGCCGCTGGTGCCGCTCGCCTGATACAGACCAGCTGCGCGGCGCGATCCCCCGCACGAGGACTCGCGCGCTCCCCCGGTCGTAGGCTGGTGCCATGCCCGCGCCCCTCGCTCTGCCCCGCATCTCGTGGGGCTCTCCCTCGGCATCCCGTCGAGCTCTTCTGGTTCATGGCCTCGGGTCGTCCGGCGCACTGATGTGGCGCCTCGGCGACGCTCTCGCCGAGGCCGGGTGGCACGCCACAGCCGTCGATCTCCGGGGTCACGGCGATGCTCCGCGCTCCCGCGACTACTCCGTCGCCGCATACGGCGCCGACCTCGCCGATACGCTCCCGGAGGACGGCGGCGCCTGGGACGCGGTCATCGGCCACTCGCTCGGCGGTGCGGCCAGCACGGTCGCCGCGGCATCCGCTCCGGAATGGACCCGGCGTCTGGTGCTCATCGACCCCGCGATCCACGTGGACGGTCGCGATGCGGCGATCGTCCGCAGGAGCCAGGAGCGCGCATTCGCCGACACCCGGCTCGAGGTCGTGCAGCAGGAGCATCCGCACTGGCATCCGCAGGACCAGGAGCTCAAGGTCGACGCCGTGCTGCGTGCGAGCGCGTGGGCGGTCGAGCAGACCAGCGCCCAGAACCAGCCATGGGACGTGCGCGCCGAGGCCGCGCGTCTGAGCGTGCCCACGCATGTGATCGGCGCCGACCCCGCGGTCTACAGCATCTTCACGGGAGAGCTCGCCGACGAGGTGCTCGCCGCGAACCCCCTGATCTCCCTGTCCGTCGTCGAGGGCGCAGGGCACTCGCTGCATCGCGACCGCCCCGAGGAATCCGTCCGTCAGCTTCTGGAGGCACTGGCATGAGCACGTTCGATCCCGCAGCATTCCTTCCCGACGACCTTCTCGAGCGCATCCGCGAGCGCGCGCCGATCCATGACCGCGAGAACACCTTCCCCCAGCAAGACCTCGACGAGCTACGGGCGGCCGGCTACCTGTCGATCCTGGTGCCGACCGAGCGCGGCGGCGCAGGGCTCGGTCTCGCCGAGGCCGCGGTCCTGCAGCAGCGCCTCGCCGGTGCCGCACCGGCGACGGCCCTGGCCATCAACATGCACCTCGTGTGGACCGGCGTCGCGAAGGTCTTCTCCGACCGCGGCGTCCCCGGCCTCGAGTTCGTGCAGGACGGCGCGGCCGCGGGCGAGGTCTTCGCCTTCGGCATCAGCGAGGGCGGCAACGACCTGGTGCTGTTCGGCAGCGACACCGCAGCAGTGCCCGACGGCGACGGCGGCTACGCGTTCACCGGCACGAAGATCTTCACCTCCCTCGCTCCGGTATGGACGCGCCTGGGCCTGCACGGTCTCGACACCACCGACCCCGACGCTCCGAAGCTCGTGTTCGCCTTCGTGGAGCGCACAGATGCGGTCACCACCTCCGACGACTGGGACACCCTCGGCATGCGGGGGACGCAGAGCCGGACCACACGGCTGAACGGCGCCGTGGCCGATGCCGCGCACGTGGTGCGGCGCATCGCCCCGGGGCCCAGCCCCGACCCCATCGTGTTCGGCATCTTCTCGGTGTTCGAGATCCTGCTGGCGTCCGTCTACACCGGCATCGCCCGCCGGGCGCTGGAACTCGCGGTGACGACGGCGCAGAAGCGGCACTCGAAGAAGACGGGCCTCGCCTACAGCCAAGACCCCGACATCCGCTGGCGCATCGCCGACATGGCCATCGCCTACGACGCGCTGCCGCCGCAGATCGCCGCCCTCGCGCGTGATGTCGACGATCGCGTCGATCACGGCGCTCGCTGGTTCCCGCAGCTCTCCGGGGTCAAGCACCGGGCGATCACGATGTCCAAGCACGTCGTCGACGAGGCGATGCTCGTCGCCGGCGGCGGGTCGTACTTCTCCGCCAACGAACTGTCACGGCTCTATCGCGACGTGCTGGCGGGGGCGTTCCACCCCTCCGATCCCGAATCCGCGCATTCGACTGCGGCGAGCGCCTGGCTGGGACCGCTCGAAAGCTGAGATTCTTGCCGATTCCGCTGGACGAATAGCCAGATTCTGCGAAATCGGTTGCCGAGAGCATCCTGGAGTGCCAGGATCGCACCATGAGTCCGGCGAAGAAGCACCCCTCCCTCGATGCGGTCTCGAAGACGATCGTCGAGCTGCTCCAAGAGGACGGCCGTCGTTCGTACTCCGAGATCGGCCGCACCGTCGGGATGAGCGAGGCCGCCGTGCGCCAGAGGGTGCAGCGGCTGACCGAGTCGGGCGTCATGCAGATCGTCGCCGTCACCGATCCGATGCAGCTGGGCTTTCACCGCCAGGCCATGATCGGCGTCCGCGTCTCCGGCGATGCGCGGCGCGTCGCCGAGGCCATCGCCGCGATCGAGGCCGTCGACTACGTCGTCATCACGGTCGGGTCCTTCGACGTCCTCGCCGAAGTGGTCTGCGAGGACGACGACGATCTGCTCGCGCTGATCAACGACGTCATCCGTCCGATCGATGGCGTCCTCTCCACCGAAACCTTCATCTACGCCAAGCTGCAGAAGCAGCTCTACAACTGGGGGACCAGATGAGCACCGCACGTACCATCCCTTCCGAGTCCGCACTGCAGACGATGGCGAAGGACCATCTCTGGATGCACTTCACGCGGCAGTCCACGATGGCCGAATCGGGTGTGCCCATCATCGTCAAGGGCGACGGGCATCGGATCTGGGATGCCAAGGGCAAGGAGTACTTCGACGGCCTGGCCGGGCTCTTCGTGGTGAATGCCGGACACGGTCGGCGTCGACTGGCCGAGGCCGCGGCGGCGCAGGCATCGGAGTTGGCATTCTTCCCGCTGTGGTCGTATGCGCACCCGGCGGCGATCGAGCTGGCCGACCGTCTTGCGGACGAGGCACCGGGCGACCTCAACAAGGTGTTCTTCTCCACCGGCGGCGGCGAGGCGGTCGAGACCGCGTTCAAGCTCGCCAAGCACTACTGGAAGCTGCAGGGAAAGCCCGCCAAGCACAAGGTGATCTCGCGCGCGGTGGCCTATCACGGAACCCCGCAGGGAGCCCTGGCGATCACCGGCATCCCCGCGATGAAGTCGATGTTCGAGCCGGTCACCCCGGGCGGCTTCCGGGTGCCCAACACGAACTTCTACCGGGCAGCCGAGATGGGCGGCCCCGCCGACGACCTCGAGGCCTTCGGGCGTTGGGCGGCCGACCGCATCGAGGAGATGATCCTGTTCGAGGGGGCCGACACGGTCGCCGCGGTCTTCCTGGAACCCGTGCAGAACTCCGGCGGCTGTTTCCCGCCCCCTCCCGGCTACTTCGCCCGCGTACGCGAGATCTGCGACCGCCACGACGTGCTGCTCGTCTCGGACGAGGTCATCTGCGCCTTCGGCCGTCTCGGCCACACCTTCGCGTGCACCGGACTCGGCTACGTGCCCGACATGATCACGTGCGCCAAGGGCATGACGAGCGGCTACTCCCCCATCGGCGCGACGATCGTCAGCGACCGCATCTACGAGCCCTTCTCGCACGGCGACCAGTCCTTCCCGCACGGCTACACGTTCGGCGGGCACCCGGTGTCGGCCGCGGTCGCGCTCGAGAACCTCGCGATCTTCGACGAGGAGGGGCTGAACGCGCACGTGCGCGAGAACTCCCCGCTGTTCCGTGCCGAGCTCGAGAAGCTGCTCGACCTGCCGCTGGTCGGCGATGTGCGCGGCGACGGGTACTTCTTCGGTATCGAACTGGTGAAGGACAAGTCGACCAAGGAGACCTTCGACGACGCGGAGTCCGAGCGGCTGCTGCGCGGCTTCCTCTCCCCCGCCCTGTTCGAGGCCGGCCTCTATTGCCGCGCCGACGACCGCGGCGACCCCGTGATCCAGCTCGCACCGCCGCTCACCGTCGGCCCTTCGGAGTTCCGCGAGATCGAACAGATCCTGCGGGATGTGCTGACACGCGCGCAGTCCGTGCTCTGAGCGGCACGTGCGCCATCACCCGACCGCGGTGCTCCGTCTCGTCAGGAGGGCGAGGTGGAGCGCCGCGAGCGTCTCCCCGTCATCGAGGTCGATCTCGAGGAGCTCACCGATCACGGTGAGGCGCTGGTAGAAGACCGAACGCGAGAGGTGGCTCGCGGCCGCCGCGGCTGAGCGATTGCCGGGATGGGCGACCAGCGCCGACAGCACATCGAGCAGGTCGCCCCGGCGTTCGCGGTCATAGGCCACGATCGGGGCGAGCATCCGCTCGCTGTGTGCGAGCAGCCGATGGTCGTCACGCAACGAGGCGACGAAGCGCTCCAGCGGGCGGTCCTCCACGCGCCGCACTCGCGGACCGGCATCCGAGCGATCGCCGGCCGCCAGCGCCATCGCCGCACGCAGCGAGGCGAGCAGACCCAGGACATCATCTGCCGGCGGTCCGACGAAGACCGTGCGGTCAGGTCCGACGATGCGTGCGACGACCGCATCCGAGAGCGCGACGGATGCCGGCACCGAGAGCAGCGCGACGACGTCGTCGCCCACCAGCGCGGCGACCGCAGCGAACCCGGACTGTGCCGCACGATCCGCGAGCTGTCCGGCCGACGCTGCGCCGCGGGCCACGATGCCATGACAGTGACGCCCGAGGAACGTGAATCCGCTGGTCGCGAGACGTGCCACGATGTCATCCGGACTCGCGAAGCGCGCGCCGAGCAGATCGTCGATGAGGCCACGCTGCGCGAGCAGAGACCACTCGGAATCCCCGTCGTCGGCGAGACAACCGAAAGCGAGGGCCGTCGCACCCAGCTCGAGCACGGTGAGCCGACCGGCCGGATGCACGGGCCCCGGCAGCGCCAGCAGGGTCCCCCACCGCACTCCGCGCGCCTGCACAGGAATGCGATCCGTCCAGCGCAGCTCTCCCAGCGCCTCCGCCACCGGCATCCGCAGAGTCTCGTGTGCGATCACCTCGCGCGCCATGTTCTCCAGCACCACAGGTGCGCCGAGCGCTCGCGCCGTTTCGGCGACGACGACATCGGCGGGAGCTCCCCGCAGGCTCAGCGCCGTGAAGAGGTCATGCAGATGCTGGCGTTCGCGCAGCGCCATGGTCTGCGCGGCGATCAGCGCCCGATGCACGGCCTCCGTGACGGCCACGAACTTGACCTCGCTGTGCAGTGCGATCAGGGCGAGCCCGCGCTCCGTGCAGACCTCGACGACGGCATCCGGTATGCGCGTCTGGCCGGACCCGAGCTCCACCACGATCCCCGCGACCCCGGCCTGGTACAGGCCGAGTGCGAAGTCTCCCAGCTCGTCGGCGGCGGTCGGCCATCCGGCTCCGGTGCTGAGGAGGAGCTCGCCGCCGTCGAGCAGACGGGCGACACCCGCACTGTCGGACACGTGCACCCAGCGCACGGCCGCATCGAGCGCGGCGCCGCCGACGACGACCTCGGGCGCGCCGGCCTGCAGCACGGACTCCGCGAGCACATCGGCGATCGTGAGAAGCGCCTCGTCGCGAGCCGGACGATCTGTCCGGATGGGGTGGAAGTCCTGACGTTCTGACATCGCTCGCCGTTCTCTCCCTCTGTGATCATTGAGGAGTATCAGCGTATCGAATCTCGGTCAGAGTGTTCGGAAGCGCACTCTTCAGCCCTCGGAGGAACATCGTGGACATCGTCCGTCACGTCATCAACGGAACGGAGACCGCCGAAGCGGCCCGCACCGGTCAGATCTTCGACCCCGCAACGGGTCAGGTGTCCAAGCAGGTCGCGTTCGCATCGGCGGCCGAGGTGGAGACCGCGATCACCGCGGCTGCCGCCGCCCTGCCGGCCTGGCGCCAGACGAGCCTGATCAAGCGCGCCGACGTGTTCTTCCGCCTTCGCCAGCTGTTGAAGGAGCGCACGCCCGAGCTGGCCGCGATCGTCACCTCCGAGCACGGCAAGGTGCTCTCGGATGCCGCCGGCGAGGTGTCGCGCGGCATCGAGAACGTCGAGTTCGCGGCCGGACTCGTGCACCTGCTCAAGGGCGAGCGCAGCGAGCAGGTCTCGCGCGGTGTCGACGTGCATTCGGTCAAGCAGCCGGTCGGCGTCGTCGCCGCGATCACGCCGTTCAACTTCCCGGTCATGGTGCCGCTGTGGATGGTCGCCTCGGCGATCGCCTGCGGGAACACGGTCGTGCTCAAGCCGAGCGAGAAGGATCCCTCGGCATCCGTATGGCTCGCGAAGCTCTTCGCCGAGGCAGGGTTGCCCGCCGGTGTGCTCAACGTGGTCAACGGCGACAAGGAAGCCGTCGACGCGATCCTCGACTCGCCCCGAGTCGATGCCGTGAGCTTCGTCGGTTCGACCCCGATCGCCCGCTCGATCTACCAGCGCGCCTCGGCCGCCGGCAAGCGCGTACAGGCGCTCGGCGGCGCGAAGAACCACATGGTCGTCATGCCCGATGCCGACATCGACGCGGCTGCCGACGCCGCGGTCTCCGCCGCCTACGGCTCCGCCGGCGAGCGCTGCATGGCCGTGTCGGTGCTGGTCGCGGTGGGCGACATCGCCGATGATCTCGTCACCGCGATCGCCGACCGCATCGGCGGCCTCACGATCGGTGCAGGCACGGATGCCGCGAGCGAGATGGGTCCGCTCATCACCCGCGAGCACCGCGACAAGGTCGCCTCGTACGTGACGGGCGCCGAGGCCGAGGGCGCGAAGGTCGTGGTCGACGGCACGCAGAAGCAGTTCGACTCGGAGGGCTTCTTCCTGGGCGTCAGCCTGATCGATCAGGTCGCGCCCGGCATGAAGGTCTACGACGACGAGATCTTCGGCCCGGTGCTGTCGGTCGTGCGCGTCGAGACCTACGCCGAAGCGGTCGAACTGGTCAACGCCAACGCCTACGGCAACGGCACCGCGATCTTCACGCGCGACGGCGGCACGGCCCGACAGTACGAGTTCGACATCGAAGTCGGCATGGTCGGCGTCAACGTGCCGATCCCGGTGCCGATCGGCGCCTACTCGTTCGGCGGATGGAAGGACTCGCTGTTCGGCGACTCCCACATCTACGGTCCCGAGTCGGTGCACTTCTACACGCGCTCCAAGGTCGTCACCACCCGGTGGCCCGACCACACGCCCTCCCAGATCGACCTGGGCTTCCCGAGCAACCACTGACGAGGAGCGACCACGATGACCAACTTCACCGACCGCCACGGCGTCTCGCACCCGCTCCCGGCCCCCGAGGCCGAGGCGCAGGTGCGTGCGGACGACCGCGGCCACGTGTTCCACTCCTGGAGCGCGCAGGGCTTGATCGACCCCCTGCCCGTCGCCGCGGGCGAGGGCTCGACGTTCTGGGACTACCAGGGCAACGCATACCTCGACTTCTCCAGCCAGCTCGTGAACCTGAACCTGGGGCACCAGCATCCCGACCTGGTCGCCGCGATCCAGCAGCAGGCCGGGCGTCTCGCGACGATCCAGCCTGCGATCGCGAACGACGTGCGCGGCGAGCTCGCCCGTCTGATCGCCGAGGTCGCGCCGGAGGGCCTGGAGAAGGTGTTCTTCACCAACGGCGGCGCCGAGGCCAACGAGTATGCGGTGCGGATGGCCCGCCAGTTCACCGGCCGTCGCAAGGTGCTGTCGATGTACCGCAGCTACCACGGCTCCACGTCGACCGCGATCTCGCTGACCGGCGACCCGCGGCGCTGGGCCAACGACACCGTCGACTCCGGGACCGTGCGCTTCTTCGGGCCGTACCTGTACCGCTCGCCGTTCCACGCCGAGACGCCGGAGCAGGAGTCCGAGCGCGCACTCGCGCACCTGGAGCAGACGATCCAGCTCGAGGGACCGCAGACGATCGCGGCGATCATCATCGAGACCGTCGTCGGCACCAACGGCGTGCTGGTGCCGCCGCCCGGATACCTGCAGGGCGTGCGCGAGCTGTGCGACCGCTACGGCATCGTGTACATCGCCGACGAGGTCATGGTCGGCTTCGGGCGACTGGGCGAGTGGTTCGGCATCGACGCGTTCGACGGACAGCCCGACCTGATCACCTTCGCGAAGGGCGTCAACTCGGGCTACGTGCCCCTGGGCGGCGTGGTGATCTCCGACCGCATCGCGAGCGCCTTCGACACGATGCCGTTCGCCGGCGGACTGACCTACTCCGGCCACCCGCTGGCGTGTGCGGCGGGTGTCGCGACCTTCGAGGTGTTCCGCCGCGACGGCATCCTGGAGCGGGTGCGCGACCTCGGCACCCGCATCGTCGAGCCGACGGTGCGCGCCTGGGCCGAGAAGCACCCGAGCGTCGGAGATGTGCGCGGCCTCGGGTTGTTCTGGGCGGTCGAGCTGGTGCGCGACCAGGAGACGCGGGAGCCGCTCGTGCCGTTCAACGCCTCCGGTGCGGATGCCGCCCCCATGGGCGCCTTCGCCGCAGCAGCCAAGAAGTCCGGAGTCTGGCCGTTCACGCACTTCAACCGCATGCACGTGGCCCCGCCGCTGGTGATCAGCGAAGACGACCTGGTGCGCGGACTCACCGTGCTCGACGAGGCACTGTCTGTGGCCGACGAGGCCGCCGCCGCCTGACACGAGCGCACGAACAGATGAAGCCCCGGCGACGCGAGGTCGCCGGGGTTTCATGTCTTCGGGCTCGCCTGCGCGCTCAGCCCGCGGAGTCGTACACCCGCACTCCCCCGACCCAGGTACCCCGTACCTCGGTCAGGCCGATCTCGTCGACGGGATGCTCGAACGGGTCTCGGTCGAGCAGGGCGAGGTCGGCACGCATCCCGACCGCGATCGTCCCGGTGTCGTCGAGGTGGTTCACCCGCGCTGAGCCCGCCGTGTACGCGACGAGCGCGGTGGCCAGGTCGATCGCTTGCTCGGGGAGGAACGCCTCGTAGTCGCCCTCCCATTCGGTCGGTGCGGAACGACGATTCACCGCGACATGGATCGCAGCCAGCGGGTTGGGCGTGCTCACCGACCAGTCGCTCCCCGCGGCGAGCGCTGCACCGGAGCGCAGCAGGTCGCCGAACGGATACTGCCAGGCGCTGCGCTGCTCCCCGAGGAAGGGGATGGTGAGGTCGACCATCTGCGGCTCCAGCGTCGCCCACAGCATCTGCATGTTGGCGGTGACGTCGAGCGCGCGGAACCGAGGGATGTCGTCGGGGTGCACGACCTGGATGTGGGAGATGTGATGCCTGTTCCCGCGCGGCCCATTGTGTACGAGCGCCGCTTCGACCGCATCCAGGCACTCCCGCACCGCGCGGTCGCCGATCGCATGGAAGTGCAGCGTGAACCCGAGGGCGTCGAGCCGGGTCGCGGCTTCTTTGAGCAGCTCGGGTTCGACGAAGGAGATCCCGGAGTCCTCGCGCGGATGCCCGTGTCCGTCGCAGTAGGGTTCCAGCATCGCGGCGGTGAAGTTCTCCGCGACGCCGTCCTGCATGATCTTCACGCTGCGCGCCCGGAAACGCCCGACCGTGCTCTCGTCGCGACGTCGGATGATGTCGTCGATCTGCTCCAGGCCGCGCGAACGGTCCCACCACAGCGAACCGACGACGCGGCCGGTGAGCGCACCGGATGCCGCGGCCGTCAGGTAGGCCGGGAGCGGATCACCCGCATCCCCGTAGTCGGTGCCGACGATCGCATCCTGCCAGGCGGTCACGCCGTAGGAGTGCAGATGCCGTTGCCCCTGCAAGAGCGCCTCGACCAGTCGCTCAGGCGGCTCGATGGGGAGGAGCCGGTTCACCAGACCCATCGCGCCCTCGTGCAGCGTGCCGCTCGGGGCACCGGTCGCATCGCGTTCGATCCGGCCATCGGCGGGGTCGGCCGTCTCCCGGGTGATGCCGGCGAGTGCGAGCGCACGGGAATTGACCCAGGCGCCGTGTCCGTCGCGGTTCGGGAGGAACGCCGGCCGGTCGGGTACCACCGTGTCGAGATCCGCCGCGGTCGGGGTCCCGCCGGGGAACGCCGACATCTGCCATCCACCGCCGAGGATCCACTCGTCGTCGGGGTGCGCCCTTGCGTACTCGGCGATACGCGCCAGGTACTCGTCCCGCGTCGACAGCGCGGAGAGGTCACAGCGCAGCATGTCGAGTCCGCCCCAGACCGGATGCACGTGGGCGTCCTGGAAACCAGGTACGAGCAGTCCGCCGTCGAGATCGACCACCTCGGTGTCCGGACCGATCAGCGCCGAGACGTCGTGCCCCACCGCGCTGATACGCCCGGCCGTCACAGCCACGGCGTGGGCGGTGGAGCGCGCGGCATCCGCGAGGAACACCCGCCCTCCCCGTCGGCCACCCGTGAAGACCAGATCTGCGTATGCCATGCT
>Ga0160464_101168_pt1 | contig 10953 bp, 7 predicted proteins | sample HID1971I_E11MG_FD_108275 | JGI IMG/M metagenome (GOLD analysis project Ga0160464, IMG submission 108275) | Enriched millipede-associated microbial communities from UW Madison campus, WI, USA - HID1971I_E11 MG | ecosystem: Host-associated > Arthropoda: Insects > Digestive system > Unclassified ... | reverse complement strand
CCCTCCCAGCCTTCGGGAGGCGTCCAGCCCTCGCCAGCCGCTCCGCCTCCCAAGCCCTCGCGGTTGCCCGGCGTCCAGCCTTCGGGCAGGGTCATTCCTTCCATACCCTCTGGCCGCGTCATGTCCATGCCGCCTGTCGGCTGCTCGTTTGCGTTGTATACGAGATTGGATTCGAATTGCTCCATTGTATAGAATTTGGTCGGGTCGGCGGTCACCGACGGGCGGATCAGGTCGGCCAGCTCATTGGCGCGCGCTTCCACGCCTGCAAGATAATCGACCAGCTCGGATACATAGGTCAAGTATTTGGTCTTATACTCCGGCACCTGCAGCAGGTTGTTGATCAGGGGCACCCGCTCCATCGCCACGCCAAGCACCGGCTCGTCGATCGGGACATTGACCGCAGTCGTATTGGACTGCGTGCCGCTACCCCCGCGTCCGCCACCGCCAGTGAAGCCGTTAAACGACATATTGAAGTCCCAAGGCACTACGGTGAAGAAGCCGTCCGCATCGCTATACAGCGAGAAATTATGACCCATAAAGCTGCTGTAGCTGTCGTAATTGCCCAATACCATGTTGGCAGCTATATATTGCAGCGCGGAGTCGACATTCAGCACCGATTCGATATCGCCCTTCTCGCCGTCGGGCATCTCGTTTAATGTTTTGATGAATTGCTGGAGCAGCGTTTTGTCCGGATCGGAGCCGAGGTCCTCGGTCAGCGTCTTGTACGCGCCGTCCTCTTCATACAGCAAGGTTGTCCCCTGATCAGCCTCGTACAATACGCCATCCGCATAATCTTCGCCGTAGTTGCGCAGCAGATAGCTGTCGTCTATCGCCTCGACCCCGAGGTAAAAGCCATACAGCTCGCCATTGATGTACAGGTTGGTGAATACGGTCTGCGGCGCGTCCATTCCGATCGCGCGGAGCGCTTCGTAATGCAGATATTCGCGAAGGAAGGACGGGTCCGAATAACCGTTGTTGAGCGCCAGCTTATCCAAGCCGAGCAACGTCTGCGTTTTGTCGTACTTGTCGAACTTGAGCCGGAAGCTGTAGCGGTCGGAGTCCGCCATGCTGGCGACTGAGCGCAAGGTCAGGTTGCCCTTGGTGGAGAAGCCAACGTTCTCGAGCACATGGCCGTCGACCTCGACGGTGACAGACTTATATTCCTTTTCCAACGGGCTGGCGAGGATGCTCTCCCAGTCCTCGTCCTCGATCGTCACCTTCACATCGATGATACGGTCCCCTGCAAAAATAGATTCATAGGGCTGTGCGACTCCCTGCTCGGCTGCGGCGGCCGGCGCCGGACGCGCGACGGACAGGGGCGCTACGCACAGCGCTACAGCGAGAGCGCCGGTCGCCAACGTTTTGGCCAGTTTTGTCTTCATAACGAATATCGCCTCCTCGTAATGTTTTGTTCCCAGCTATCGTAGTTAACGAACCTTAAACAAAACTTAACAATGACCGCGCTGTCAGGCGCTTCGTACGCCTAAACGCCTACCCCGAACAGGTTAAACCCTCGCAAATCCGGGCATGCTGGTAGATAGAGTTAGCATGAATGGAGAAGGAATGGAGGCGTAAGTCATGAGACAAATCCTGTTGATTACGGACGGCTGCTCCAATGTCGGCGTCAGTCCGGTAGTTGCGGCTGCGCATGCCCAGTCGGAGGGTATCACGGTTAATGTCGTCGGCGTGCTGGACCAGGACGAAGCGGAGGACTATGGGGCACCGGAAATCCACGAGATCGCGCGCGCCGGCGGCGGGCTGAGCCGGATGGTCAGTCTGCGCGAGCTGGCCCGCACGGTGCAGATGATGACCCGCAAGACGGTGATGCACACGATCCAGAGCGCGGTGAACAAGGAGCTGCAGCAAGTGTTCGGCACGGCCTCAATCGAGGAGCTGCCGCCGGACAAGCGGGGCGAGGTGGTGCGCGTCATCGATGAGCTGGGCGAGACATCGCCGCTGCAGGTGGCGCTCCTGATCGATACGAGCGCGAGCATGAAATCCAAGATGAAGGCAGTGGAAGAGGCGATCCAGGATCTGATGCTCAGTCTGCAAGCGAGACAGGGCAGCAGTCGGATCAGCGTCTTCCGTTTCCCAGGCTCCCGGCATGGCGCAGAGTGCGCCCAGGTGCTGGAATGGACGGACAGCGCGGCCGGCTTGCCGTCGTTATTCGCCAAAATTACAATGCAGGGGACGACGCCGACCGGGCCGGCGATCATGCATGTGATTGATTTTTATCGCGAGGACAAGTATGGTAGAGACAATAGAGAGGAAACGGATGGGATGAGGAGTGGCAACGTCGGTTGAACCGAGGCTGGCGAACGGTGCGATCATCGTCGGCAAGTGGAAGGGGCATCGCTATCGCATCGAGCGGCTGCTCGGCGAAGGCGCCAACGGCCGGGTCTATCTGGTCGAACGGGATCGCGTCCGGTACGCGTTCAAGGTCGGCTCGGACGCCGTCGATCTGCAGTCGGAGGTAAATGTGCTGCAATCGCTCGCGCTGCGCCAGCAAGGAGAAGAGTCTTTCCTCGTCGACGTCGACGATTATGTGGGAGAGGATGGCCGGGAGCATCCCTTCTATGTGATGCGTTACGTCCGGGGCTTGATGCTGGCCGATTACCTGCATAAGGAGGGCGCCGAGTGGTTCCCGCTCGTCGGCTACCATCTGCTCGGCAAGCTGGCGGGGCTGCATGCGTCGGGGTGGGTGTTCGGCGATCTGAAGCTGGAGAATGTGCTCGTCGGCGACTACGGCCGCGCCCAGCTCGTTGACTACGGCGGCGTCACGGCAATCGGCAAGAGCGTCCGCCAGTTCACCGAGATCTACGATCGCGGCTACTGGTCCGCGGGCTCGCGCACCGCAGATCCGCAGTACGATCTGTTCTCGTACGCGGTACTCTGCGTCCAGCTGTTCGAAGGCAAGCGGCTGGCCGAGCTGACGCGGACGCTGCTTCCGCAGAACCGGGTCGCGGAGGAGCTGATGAAGCTGATCCAGGGCAATGCCTCGCTGCGGCCCTATGCCGGCTGGCTGCGCAAAGCGCTGCAGGGCGGCCACGCCGATAGCCGCGAGGCTGCAGCGGCCTGGCAGCGGCTGGCCCATCGGCCGGGCCGTCGGCGCCGGACCGCAGCGCCTCGCTGGATGCGCCGTCTGCTGCTGGCGTCGGCTGTGCTGTTTGCCGTCTCGGTCATTTGGTTGATTCGGACGGGCTTGTAATCGGGTATGAATAGGAGTCAGCTGTGGGAGATGAGCGGAACATGAACGAACTGGTCGGACAGATCTTGGCGAGCGCGGCCCGGGAAGGGCTATGGCGCTCCGGCGAGCATATCCTCGTCGCCGTATCGGGCGGCCCGGACTCGATCGCGCTCCTGCATATCCTCCATACGTTGGCGGAGCAGGAGGGACTGCTGCTGACGGCTGCGCATATCCATCACGGGTTGCGCGAGGCGTCGGACGAGGAGGCCGTCACGGTCCGCCAGTATTGCGCGGCTCTGGCGGTCCCTTGCGCGTATGGGCAGCTCGATGTGCGGGCGCATCAGGAGCGGACGGGACAGGGCACGCAGGTGGCGGCCCGGGAGCTGCGCTACGACTTCCTGCACGCGACGGCCGCGCAGCTCGGCGCGAGCCGGATCGCACTTGGCCACCATGCCGACGATCAGGCGGAGACGGTGCTGATGCGGGTGCTGCGCGGCACCGGCACGACGGGGCTCTCCGGCATGCGGATGCGCCGGCGGGATCGCGGCGTCGAGCTGATCCGGCCGTTGCTGGAGATACCCAAGGCGGAGCTGGCGGCCTACTGCCGCGAGCATCGGCTCCCTTGCGTCGAAGATGAGAGCAACGCCGAGCGTTATTATGTGCGCAATGCGCTGCGGCTCGATATCATGCCCCGCCTGGAGACGTACAACCCTGAGCTGCGCGAGGCGCTCTGCCGACTGGCCGAGCTGGCCGGGCAGGAGGACGACTGGATCGAGAGCCAGACCGAGCATTATTATGAGCGGCTGGTGAAGCGGGAGCAGCGCGGCTTCTCCATGGCCAGAGAGGACTTGCTGGGGCTGCATATCGCTTTACAAAGGAGATTGATTAAACTAATATTATACTATCTCTCTCCGGAGCAGGAAATTGTATCCTTTGCGCGCATCGAAGCGATCCGGGAGGCATCGGCCGACCCTTCGCGCTCGACGTGGCATACCGATGTCGGCGCAGGACTGCGCTTCGTGCGGGAGTATGACAGATTGTATTGGCTGGACCAAAGTATACATAATGCAAGTCAAGGAATGCCGTATCAGTACGAGATCATCCGCCGAGAGGGACGCGTCGTCGTCCTGGAGACGGAGCCGCCGACGATCTTCGAGCTTGCGACGGAGCCGGCGACTAGCGGCGAGGGTACGCCGACGAGCCGCTACGAGGCGGTGTTCGACGCGCAGACGCTTCGCTTTCCCTTGATGATCCGCAATCGGCGACCGGGCGACCGGATGGCTGTGCTGGGACTAGAAGGGACCAAAAAAGTGCAAGATATGTTCGTCGATGCAAAAATCCCGCCCTCGCAGCGGGAAACAATGCCAATCGTATGCGACGCCGACGGCAGGCTGCTGTGGATCCCCGGACTTCGGAGAGCCGCGCACGCCCTGGTCGGACCGGAGAGCGGGGAGCGAGTGCGCATCCGGGTCCGGTTCGCTTGATCGCGCATGCTGGCACTTATATAATCATAAGTATAGCTTACAGTGGGAGGTCCCGTTTTGCTTAATGACATTCAAGAAATCCTGTTCGACGCCGACCAGATTCAGCAGCGTGTAAAAGAGCTTGCCGATGAAGTGAGCCGCGACTTTGAAGGGCGCAATCCGCTCGTCATCTGCGTCCTGAAGGGCGCATTTATCTTCATGGCCGATCTGGTAAAGAATATCCATATCCCGCTCGAGCTGGACTTCATGGCGGTGTCCAGCTACGGACAATCGACCAAGTCGTCGGGCGTCGTGAAGATTATCAAGGATCTCGATGTGCCGGTCGAGGGTCGCGACGTGCTGATCGTCGAGGACATCATCGACAGCGGCCTGACGCTCAGCTATCTGATCGACGTGCTGGAGCGGCGCAATGCCAAGTCCGTCCACGTCGTCACCTTGTTCGACAAGCCGGCTCGCCGCACGGTAGGGCTGGAGGCCGACTATACCGGCTTCAAGCTGCCTGACGAGTTCATCGTCGGCTACGGGCTGGATTTTGCGGAGAAGTACCGCAACCTGCCGTTTATCGGCGTACTGCGCGCAGAGATTTATGCCAAGGACTGATAGTCGCCCCCATTCGGGCAGTCCCCATGCCTGTTCTTCCGCCGTTTGCGTTCTATTGTGGTGGCAAGACCTGCTATGGTAAAATATCTAAAGCGTCTTGAGAGGAGGTAGGGGATGAATCGGATCATCCGCAATACGGGATTTTATTTGCTCATCTTTTTGGTCACAGTGGGGATCGTCCAAGTTCTGAGCAATTCCGGCGATTCAGCTGTCGAGCTACGATATGACCAGCTGAGCCAAGAGATACAGAACAACAATGTCGACAAGCTGACCATCAAATTCGATGATTACACGTATTACATCACGGGGGAATTCAAGACTAAGGCCGAAAATGTCGAGTCTAACAAGTTCTACTCCCGCATTAATGTGGAAGAGTACGCGGTCAAGGAATTGACCGACGCTGCCAAAGCGAACGGGTTGGAGTATAAGTTCGATCCTATGGATACACCGAGCTTCTGGCTGACGTTCCTTACCTCAATCATACCTTTTGTGATTATTTTCATCCTGTTCTTCTTCCTGATCAATCAGGCACAAGGCGGCGGCGGCAAAGTGATGAACTTCGGCAAGAGCCGGGCCAAGCTGTATAATGAAGAGAAGAAACGCGTCACCTTTGAGGATGTGGCTGGCGCGGATGAAGAGAAGCAAGAGCTGGTAGAGGTTGTAGAGTTCCTGAAGGACCCGCGCAAGTTCGCTGCGGTAGGCGCGCGTATCCCCAAAGGGGTGCTGCTGGTCGGTCCTCCGGGTACAGGTAAGACATTGCTTGCTCGCGCCGTTGCAGGCGAAGCAGGCGTGCCGTTCTTCACCATCTCGGGTTCGGACTTCGTCGAGATGTTCGTCGGGGTCGGCGCATCGCGCGTCAGAGACCTGTTCGAGAACGCCAAGAAGAACGCCCCATGTATTATATTCATCGACGAGATTGACGCGGTCGGTCGTCAGCGCGGCGCCGGACTCGGCGGCGGGCATGACGAGCGGGAGCAGACGCTCAACCAGTTGCTCGTCGAGATGGATGGCTTCGGAGCCAACGAGGGCATCATCATGATCGCTGCGACGAACCGCGCCGACATCCTCGACCCGGCCTTGCTCCGTCCGGGACGCTTCGACCGTCAGATCACGGTCGACCGTCCAGATGTCAAGGGCCGCGAGGCGGTGCTGAAGGTTCACTCCCGCAACAAGCCGATCAGCAAGGACGCCAAGATGGATGTCATCGCCAAGCGGACGACAGGCTTCTCCGGCGCCGATCTGGAGAACTTGCTCAACGAAGCGGCGCTCCTGGCCGCTCGTCGCAACTTAAAAGAGATCGGCATGCGAGAAATCGACGACGCGATCGACCGCGTTATCGTCGGCACAGAGAAGAAGAGCCGCGTCATCAGCGATCGCGAAAAGCGGATCGTTGCTTATCACGAGGCAGGTCACACGATCCTCGGCTACTTCCTCGAGCATGCCGATACGGTGCACAAGGTGACGATCATCCCGCGCGGCAGAGCTGGCGGCTACGTCATCATGCTGCCCAAGGAAGACCGGATGCTCGTCACCAAAAATGAACTGCTGGACAAGGTGACCGGCCTGCTCGGCGGGCGTGTCGCCGAAGAGCTGTTCATTGGCGAGATCGGCACCGGCGCCTACAGCGACTTCAAGCATGCGACCGGCATCGTCCGCAGCATGATCATGGAGTACGGTATGAGCGAGAAGCTCGGACCGATGCAGTTCGGCAGCTCGCAGCAGGGACAGGTGTTCCTCGGCCGCGACATCGGACACGAGCAGAACTACTCCGACGCCATCGCCTATGAGATCGACCAGGAGATGCAACGGTTCATCGGCCAATGTTACGACCGCGCCAAGCAAGTGCTGACCGAGAAGAGCAAAGAGATGCATCTGATCGCGCAGACGCTGCTGGAGGTCGAGACGCTGGAGATCGATCAGATCAAGCGACTGATCGAGACCGGCACGCTGGATCTGCCGCCAGGCTCCGAGCCGCCGGCCGAGCCAGAGGAGACGAAGGGCGAGCCGACCGTCGACACCCTTGGCAATGTCAAGGTGCGGATTCAGAAGCGCGAGCCGGGCGAAGATATCCCGACGCCGCCGGACGATACGCAAGGCGGCAACGACGACCCCGACAAAAAATAACATGATCTTTATGAACAAACGCTGCCTTCGCGGGCAGCGTTTTTTGTATGGATAGGAGATGAAGCGCGACTTCAGTAGGCGGGTCACTTTTTTCGGAGCCTAGATCGATCGAGGGCGAGCGTTAGAAGCGGTTTTGGACGCTGTCAAGGCGCCTCCCGGCATTAAGCCGGGCAATGCTGGATGGTGCTAGTCGTCACGGCAGGAGGAATGTATGTCCGTTTATTGACAGTCATTGTTCGGTTGTGTACATTAAAGGTTAACTAATGAATCGTCCGGCTTAAGCCAACACTAACAGCGTGCCGACGGCACAGTCGCAGCGATGGTTTGTAAGTCGATCGACATAGAGGAGAGGATTCATGATGGAGGCTTTGGCTCTCGAGCGCAAGCAGCAACAGAATCAGGAGCTTCGCGAACGTCTGGAGCAACTGAAGAAGGAACGGAACGCCATCATTTTGGCTCACTATTACCAGCGTGACGAGATTCAGGAGGTTGCCGACTTTCGCGGCGATTCGTTCCTGCTCGCCCAGAAGGCAGCTCAGACAGATGCGGACACCATCGTATTTTGCGGCGTCCACTTCATGGGCGAGAGCGCCAAGATTCTGGCGCCGAACAAGACCGTCATTATCCCTGACGAGCGTGCAGGCTGCCCGATGGCCGATATGGTCAATGTCGATGGCTTGCGCAAGCTGAAGGCCCAGCATCCCAACGCCAAGGTCGTCACCTATATCAACTCGTCGGCAGACGTCAAGGCAGAGACCGACATCTGCTGCACCTCGGCCAATGCCGTCAAGGTGGTCAATTCGGTCGATGCCGACGAGATCATCTGGGTGCCGGACAAAAACCTGGGCCACTATGTCCAGCAGAAAACCGACAAAAAAATGATCATCTGGGAAGGCTACTGCAACACGCACGACATGTTGACCGTCAAGGATGTTGAGGAGATGCGCGCCAAGTACCCGAACGCGCAGTTTGTCGTCCATCCCGAGTGCCGCCCGGAGGTCGTCGCGATGGGCGATTTTGTCGGCAGCACGACAGCGATTATTAAATATTGCCGCGAATCGGAGCACCAGGAGTTTATCGTCGGCACCGAGGACGGCACGGGGTATCAGCTTCGTCTGGACAGCCCCGGCAAGAGCTTCCATTTCGCGACCAAGTATCTGGTCTGCCCGAATATGAAGGTGAACAACCTGAAAAAGCTGGTCAAGTGTCTGGAGACGATGCAGCCGCAAATTTATGTTCCGCCTCACGTCGCGGACCGTGCCCGGTTGTCCCTGGAGCGCATGCTGCAAGTGAAGTAGCATGCGCTGCTTTTCTTGCCTGGGAGTAGTTCAAGGCCACATGACCAGACTCCTCGCCAAGGATCTGAGCAGGCTTCGAGGCAATGCCAATCCCCACTTTGTGGGTTCATTTAAAGAGGACGGCGTAGTCGTTTCACCTTGGGAGGACGATTGATGATACCGAGATATCTCGTAGATTTTACGTTGGACGAGCTGCCTGTCGTGGACAAGGATGTTATCGTCATCGGGGCCGGCATCGCCGGTCTTTTTACCGCGATCAAGGCTAGCGAGCAAGACAAAGTGCTGATGATTACGAAAAAATCGCTGCTCGACAGCAACACCCGCTATGCGCAGGGCGGGATCGCTGCGGTCATCTCCGAGGATGATTCGCCGGCCTATCATCGCCAAGATACGCTGCTCGCCGGCGCAGGACTCTGCAGCACGGACGCAGTTAACATCCTGGTCCATGAAGGAACCAAAGGTGTCGAGGATCTTGTGAAAATGGGCACACGGTTCGATCAGGAGAACGGCGAGTTCGCGCTGACCAAGGAAGGCGCGCATAGCCAGCGTCGCATCCTGCACGCCAATGGCGATGCGACGGGCTTTGAGATCGTGCGGGCGTTGTCGGAGAAGACGAAGGATTATCCCAATATCGAGGTGTGGGACGATTGCTTCGTCATCGATCTGATCACGCAAAACGGCGAATGCCTGGGTGCGCTCGTCCAACGAGACGACGGCAGTCGCCTGATCGTCAAAGGGAAGGCGACGGTGCTGTGCAGCGGGGGCGCAGGGCAACTATACCGCTACACGACCAATCCGGATGTGGCGACCGGCGACGGCATCGCAATGGCTTACCGGGCAGGGGCCAACATTCAGGACGTCGAGTTCATCCAGTTCCACCCGACCTCGCTCTGCTACCCCGGCGCGCCGCGCTTCCTCATCTCGGAGGCGCTGCGCGGCGAGGGCGCGGTGCTGCGCAATATTCGGGGCGAGCGCTTCATGGAGCGATATCACGAGCAGCTCGAGCTTGCGCCGCGCGATATCGTCGCACGGGCGATCGTCAGCGAGATGGAGGCGACCAAGTCGACCTTCGTTTTCATCGATATTACCCATGAGTCGGTGGAGCTGGTGAAGCATCGCTTCCCGAATATCTATCAATTCTGCTTGCAGTACGGACTCGATCTGACCACAGACTGGATCCCGGTGGCTCCGGCTGCGCATTATATGATGGGAGGCGTCAAGACCGATCTGCACGGCGAGACCAGCGTCAAGCGGCTGTTCGCTTGCGGCGAATGCTCGTCCACCGGGGTGCATGGCGCCAATCGACTGGCCAGCAACTCGCTATCGGAAGCGATTGTCTTCGGTCGCCGCATCGTCGAGCGGATCAGCGAGCTGGAGCGGCCGACGTTCGAGCCGGAGCAATATGTGGCCGAGCTGCGCAGCATTCAGCCGATCCAGGCTGTCGTCGAGAAGCGGTTGAAGCTGCAGAAGATTATGGTGCGGTATGCCGGGCTGAAACGGGACGCGCAAGGGCTGGCCAAGGGGCTCGAGGAGCTGAAGCGTCAGCTGTCGATCTTCCAGACGGTGCTGACCAAGCGCGAGGAGTTTGAATTTGCCAACCTGCTCACCTGTGCGATGCTGACCACGCAGGCTGCGCTTGCCCGCGAGGAGAGCCGGGGCGCGCATTATCGCGACGACTTCCCTGAGCGGGACGATCTGCTATGGCGCAAGCATACGGTGTTGCATAGGGAATACGGAATAACAGAGGAGCGAATCGCCGATGTATGAATGGTCTACATATAATGAGGCGTTGGTCAGTCAGATCAAAGGCTGGCTCGCCGAGGACGTGGGCTCGGGGGATATCAGCACCGAGGCGACGATCCCGGCTGGCAGTACGAGCGTAGCCGTCATTCATGCCAAGGAGGACGGCATCATCGCCGGACTGCCAGTGGCGGAGCTGGTCTTCCAGGTGGTGGACCCGACGCTCGCCTTCAAGGCGCTCGTCCAGGAGGGCGAACGCATCTCCCGCGGCACCGTTATCGCCGAGGTCGAGGGCAGCACCCATAGTCTGCTCACAGGGGAGCGATTGGCGCTCAACCTGATGCAGCGGCTCTCGGGCATCGCCACCAAGACGCGGAGCTTCGTCGACCGGGTGGGCGAGCTGCCGACGCGGCTGGTCGATACTCGCAAGACGACGCCCGGCCACCGGATGCTGGAGAAGTATGCGGTGCGGGTCGGCGGCGGCGCCAATCACCGGTATGGCTTGTATGACGCGGTGATG
>Ga0160464_101165_pt1 | contig 11003 bp, 10 predicted proteins | sample HID1971I_E11MG_FD_108275 | JGI IMG/M metagenome (GOLD analysis project Ga0160464, IMG submission 108275) | Enriched millipede-associated microbial communities from UW Madison campus, WI, USA - HID1971I_E11 MG | ecosystem: Host-associated > Arthropoda: Insects > Digestive system > Unclassified ... | reverse complement strand
TCGAGCAAAGACCTCTAAGCTCCCGCGCCTTCGCTTAGGCTACGCTCTCCATTAGAACGACAACTAAATACTAATCCATCGTCCCGATGGATAATCTTACTACACAAACATCTTGACGCTACCCAAAACCATGATATGAGGCCAAATAGCGATCCCTATGTTCCTTTGGCGTGGGGCCATTACGGGGGCACAAATCGCAGCTTGACAATTATCTTAAAATCAATTATCTTTAATTAAAGATAATTATTATAAGACCTCAAGTTGCCTTCAAAAATCCGAAGAGACACGGGATCGAATCCGTAGAAGCGAAGCGTTCGCCTTTGTCCCCGGATTTCAACCGCTATTGCGGTACAAACCAAGAAATCTGGGGACAACAGCGATCGAAGGATCGATCCCGTGACCGTAGGCTTTCTTTTGAACGGCTGATTGAGATCTACCACTAGCCCAGGAGGCGCATCCAACATGGAATTCACTGACGTAGTCCGCAACCGACGTTCCGCCGCAAAATTCATCCCTGACACTCCAATCAGCCAACAGGAGCTAAACGACATATTCCAGCTGGTCAAGTACGCGCCGTCGGCCTTTAATCTGCAGCATGCGAAATACGTGGTCGTCACCGAGCCGCAGGCAAGGGAGCGCGTCTACGAGGCGGCGTATCGTCAGCACAAGGTGAAGACCGCCTCGGCGGCGATTCTCGTCCTGGGCGACACGAGAGCTTACGAGGATGCTGCCCAGATCAATGAAGGACTGCTGCATCTGGGCATCCTGAATAAACAGGAGTACGACATGACGGTGGAGTCGGTGACGAGCTTCTACCTAGAGCGCGGCGAGACGTTCATGCGCGAGGAAGCAATCCGTAATGCCAGCCTGTCGGCGATGCTGTTCATGATGATCGCCAAGGACAAGGGCTGGGATACATGCCCGATCATCGGCTTCGATGCCGATAAGATGCGCGAGGCGCTGCAGGTGCCTGACCACCTCGTGCCCGCCCTGCTGATCGCGATCGGCAAGGAAGACACGAATGGCGGCCGGCCGCGCGGCTACCGCAAGCCGGTTGGCGAATTTGTGATCAACAACGGTTTCTGAGGAGCGACGAGCTTACTAACGAACCTACTATAGATAGGAGAGATAACCTATGACGATGTATACAGAAGGCATCCACCATATTACGGCTTTCGCCCGCGACCCACAGGGCAACGTAGATTTCTACGCTGGCATCCTGGGGCTGCGACTCGTGAAACGGACGATTAACTTCGATGCTCCCGAGGTGTATCATCTGTACTTTGGCGATGAGGACGGCAGTCCGGGGACGATCATCACCTTCTTCCCATGGCCGGACTCCCGCAAGGGCCGGATCGGCGGCGGCCAGGTCGGGATGACAACCTACGCGGTGCCGACCGGCGCGCTGGGCTTCTGGGAGGAGCGGCTCCGCCGCTATCAGATCCCGGTCATGAAGGCGGAGCGGTTCGGCGAGTCTTACCTGCAATTTACAGACAACGAAGGGCTGCGTCTGGAGCTGGTGGAGCGCGCCGAGGGCGAGCTGAGCCGCCGCTCGTTTGGCGGCATCCCGCAGGAGATGGCGATCAAGGGCTTCGGCGGGGCGGTGTTGTTCAGCACGCAAGCGGCCAAAACGATGGATACGCTCGAGCAGGTCTTCGGGATGAGCCGGCTCGGCACGAATCAGGGCTATACCCGATTCCGCGCAGGCGGGACGCTCGGCCAACTGATTGATGTGCCCGACCATGATATCGAGTGGGGCGGCGGCGGTGCGGGCACGGTCCATCACATCGCCTGGCGGGCCCGGGATTATGCGGAGCATCAGCAATGGCAGACCGAGGTGCAGCGGCACGGCTTCCAGCCGACACAGATCATCGACCGACAATACTTCAACGCCATCTACTTCCGCGAATCGGGCGGCATCCTGTTCGAGATCGCGACCGACCCGCCGGGCTTCGCGCATGACGAGTCCGCGGAGACAATGGGTGAGAAGCTGATGCTGCCCTCCTGGTATGAGCCGGCGCGGGCGCAGATCGAGGCCAATCTGCTGCCGATCGAGGTGCGTATGCCCGAGGAGCCCCGGTCATGACCGGGGCCGAGCAGGAGCTCGCGCTCAAGCTGTTCGTCGTCCTCTCCAAGGCGCATGGCGCGATCATGGACCGGGCCATCAAGGATATGAAGAGCTATGGCGTCTCCTCGACGGAGTTCATGATCCTCGAGCTGCTCTATCATAAGGGTGCGCTGCCGCTGCAGCAGATCGGAGACAAGGTGCTGATCACGAGCGGCAGCATCACCTACAACATCGACAAGCTGGAGAAGAAAGGACTGCTGCGACGCGTCCCGTGCGCGGACGATCGCCGCGTCACCTTTGCCGAGATGACGGACGAGGGGCGGGCATGGATGGACGACATCTTCCCGCGTCATGCGCTGGCGATAACCGAGACGATGCGAGGGCTGTCCGAGGCGGAGCAGCAGCAAGCGGTGACGCTACTCAAGCAGCTTGGACGTCATGCGTCACAGGACTGATTGGCAGGTCGAGCGCGGGGCGATACGGCATTGGCAGATACTGAAGATTGCTTGTTACGAGCTCCGCGATATCGGACCGACATCGACTGCGATGACGCGTTCAGGGATTGCGGAGCTTGCTGCGGTAGTCGGTGGGCGTGAGCCGATGCCATTTTTTGAATTGCAGGATGAAGTGATTGTAGTTGTGAAATCCGACCTCGTACGCGACCTCGGACGCCGTCAGGTCGGTGTGCTCGAGATAAAGGGCCGCCTGGCGAATCCGCATCCGGTTGAGCGCGTCGATGATCGAGAGGCCGACCGCGTCCTTGAACATATGGGACAGCCGCGACGGCGACAGCCCGATATGCCGGGCCATCGTCTCGATCCGGATCGGCTCGCGCATATGCTCGGACAAATAGTGCAACGCCTCCTCGATCCGGGGATCGTATCGGTGACGACGGCGCTGGGCGAGCAGCATCAGGATCTCGCGGAGCGCGCCAAGGCTGAGCTCCTGCCAATAGTCGCCGCGCTCGCGCTGGTCGGCGATGATGCTGCGCATCGCCCGATAGACGCGCTTGCGCACCGGGCCCTTCTCCAGCCGCTGCACCGTCAAGGACTCGGCAGGGAGCAGGCTTTCCTCCAGTCTTCGGGCCGAGAAGTGCGCCCATACGAGCTGCCACGTCTCTCCCTCGACCGTGCCGTAGCGCTGCGGCGTCCCCGGCCGCAGCAGGACGATATCGCCGCTCTCGCAGCGCAGCCTGCCGCTCGGACCGTCGAAGTAACCCCGACCGCTCACCGTATAGACGAGCAGCCAGTCATCTCTGCCCTGCGAGCGCTCTGTCGCATAGCTGTCATCCTCGTGGAAATGCCCGGCAATTACAACCCCGTAAGCCGACCGCTGCTTCGCTTCATCCTCCGGCGCGGTACTCCATATCCGCTGATCCATCCTTCACACCTCCACCGTTCATCCTGCTCCATATCCGTTGATCCATCTCGTCGCCTCCGCCTTCTATACTCCTACCAGCATAGCCGACAAGAGCGTATAATACCAGACACGATAGCAGGATTGTGTGAATCATTAGCATGATTGATACTGTCCGGATGACTAGCGCGCCTCTATAATGAAGCCATATCACAGGAGAGGGGCAACAGGATGGCTTATCAACCGGTAACGCTTACCGCCGCGCAAAAGCATCACTTCGATACCGAAGGCTATCTGATCGTCAAGGGGTTGTTCAGCGAGGAGCAGCTGGAAGAAATCCGCGGGGTCTTCGCAGCGATCGGCGAGCGGATGATCCCTGGGCACTTCGAGCCAGAACTGCATGGAGAGAGCGGCGACCCGCTGCGGCGTTATCCGCGCGTCATGCATCCGCATCGCTTCGACGAGGCGGCCAAGCGGTATATGCTGCATCCGCCAGTGCTGGAGGCGCTGGGCGATCTATACGAGGAGGAGGCGCTGGCCGCTCAGAGCATGTTCTACTACAAGCCGCCGGGCTCGCGAGGACAGGCGCTGCACCAGGACAACTTCTATCTGAAGGTCGAGCCGGGCAACTGTATCGCCGCTTGGACGGCGATCGATCCGGCGGACGAGGACAATGGCGGTCTGCTCGTCGTGCCGAAGACGCATGATTATGAGATCGTCTGCCCCGACTATGCCGACGCCAAGGAATCGTTCACGACCCATTACGTCAAGCCGCCCAAGGATCGCAAGGCGGTACCGGTCATCATGGAGGCGGGAGATGTGCTGTTCTTCAATGGCAACCTGATCCACGGCTCCTATCGCAACCGGACGGAAGACCGGTTCCGTCGAGCGTTCATCTGCCACTATGCCAATGCCTCGGCGATGCAGATCAGCTCGCATTACCAGCCGCTCTACCGGGGAGACGGCTCTGAAGTAACACTGGCTAACAATCCGGACGGAGGGCCATGCGGTGTCGAGTTCGAGCCTCTCTACCCGCACTGATCTGCGGCGGACTGATCTGCTCGCACGGACAGACTTTACGACAGGCCGAGGCTGACAGGAAGGACAGGACGAGGACCACGCATTTTCGTAGCTAAGGCTGCGAGAGCACGTGGTTTTTGTTGTGGACAGGGAGCTTATCTCACATGGCAAACGGCCGAATAGGCATAGCAAAGTTGACATGTTAATAAAGATATCCTAAGCAAACATGAGCCGATCCATACAACCAAGGAAAGGGAGGATGCATGGATGGACCATCGACAACCGATCGAGCGGATCCAGACGATGGGAGAGCAGCAATTCGTGTCAGCCTTCAGCGGTCTGTACGAGGGCTCGTCCTGGGTGGCGGAGCAAGCGTGGCGCGAGCGTCCCTATGCCAGCATCGAGCAACTCGGCGAGACGATGGCGCGTATCGTGCGGGACGCGGGCTGCGAGCGACAATTAGCGCTGCTCCGGGCGCATCCGGCACTCGGCGAGCGCGGCCCGATGTCGGCGTTCTCCGTAGAGGAGCAAAGCGGGGCGGGACTAAGCGAATTGACGGAGGGGGAGCTTGGTCGTCTGGCCGACCTGAATGCCGAATACAAGGCGCGGTTCGGCTATCCATTCATCCTCGCGGTGCGGGGCAAGACAAGAGAGGAGATCGAGCAGACGATTCGGCACAGGCTGGAGCATGCACCGCAGCTCGAATGGCGAATCGCGCTGGCAGAGGTCGATGCGATCGCCGGCTATCGGCTGGAGGACTGGTGCGAGAGATGGGCTGAGATGGAAGACATCGAGGAGGAGGGCACGGGATGAGCGAAGCGCACAACAGTCCGCCTGAGGCGATGCAGGATCGAGCCGGGCCTACGCGCACGATGTATTATGGCAAGGGCGATGTGTGGGTGTTCCGCACGTATGGCGCGCCGCTGCGCGTCATGCCGGTGCCGGAGTCGAGCTACACAGGGAGCGAGCAGACGGTGCTGGGAGCCAACCTGCGCATCGCGGTGAGCGGCGAGCAGTTCCTCTCCTCCTTCGTCGATGGGGACAATACGCTGGTCGTGGCGACCGACTCGATGAAAAACTTCATCCTGCGCCAGAGCGCCCGCTACGAAGGCGCGACTGTCGACGGGTTGCTGGCGTTCGTTGGTCGCCGGCTGCTGGAGACGTACCCGCAGATCGACGGCGTCCGTTTCGAGGCTGAGCAGGTGCCCTTCGAGACGATGCAGGCGCTGACGGGAGGGCAATTGCAGCCTAGCGACCTGGTGTTCAAGTATTCGCGCAACGAAAGCCCGACAGCCCGAATCGAGCTCGTCCGCACCACGCAAGGCTCGTCTGTCGCTGCGCATGCGGGAGGGCTCGCAGGGCTGCGGCTGCTCAAGGTGAAGGGCAGCGCGTTCACTGGCTATGTCAAGGATGAATACACGACGCTCGTTGAAGCCGCCGACCGCCCCCTGTACATCCATCTCGACATGAACTGGACGTATGCCGACCCTGAGGATGCGCTCGATGGCGCGCGGCTCCGTTATGTGGCGGCCGAGCAGGTGCGGGATATCGCCGCAGCCGTCTTCCACGAGCTGTATTCGCCGTCGATCCAGCATCTCGTCTACCGGATCGGCCTGCGCGTGCTGGAGCGTTTCCCGCAGCTCGCCGAGGTCGGCTTCGAGTCGAATAACCGTACCTGGGAGACGGTGACCGAGGAGACGGCGAGCGGTCAGGGCGGCATCTATACCGAGCCGAGGCCGCCCTACGGCTTCCAGGGCTTCGCCGTCCGACGCAGCGACCTCGAGGCGCGGGGCACAGACGGATGAGCGGGCGACTGACGACGCATGTGCTCGACCTTCGGAGCGGCGGTCCGGCGGCAGGGTTGGACGTCGAGCTGTATCATCTGCCGGAGTCGGGCGGTCTCCGTTATGTATGCGGCGCGAGGACCAATCGCGACGGCCGGCTCGATGAGCCGCTGCTCGTGGGGGCCGAGCTATTCGCCGGCACCTTCGAGCTGCTCTTTCAGGTAGGGGCTTATTATCGCGGCCAGGATGACTCCTCTGTTGCGCCTTCATTATGGGAAAGTATCCCTGTCCGTTTCACAATCACGCAGCCTGGCGACGCTTATCATCTGCCGCTGCTGATCGCTCCTGGCGGCTACAGCGCTTATCGGGGCAGCTGACTGCGCAGCTCGGCATGCGAAGCACCGCAGGATCGTATACTGCCAGGACGCCATGACTTCATGCATACCAAGGGAGAGTGCTCACACCTATGACATCGATCCTGATCAAACACGCGCATATCGTCACCATGGACGACAACGATACGCTGCTGACCGGAGATGTGCTGATCCATGGCGACAGGATCGTCGCTATCGACGAGCGCATCGACGAGACGGCCGACCAGGTCATCGACGCTGCGGGCAAGCTGCTGTTGCCCGGCTTCGTCCAGACCCATATCCATCTCTGCCAGACGCTGTTCCGCGGGCGCGCCGACGATATGGAGCTGCTGGACTGGCTCAAGGAGCGGATCTGGCCGCTCGAGGCGGCGCATGACGAGGAATCCGTCTACTATTCGGCGCTGCTCGGCATCGGCGAGCTGATCCGCAGCGGCACGACGACGATCCTCGATATGGAGACGGTGCATCATACCGCCTCGGCGTTCCGCGCGATCGAGGAGAGCGGCATTCGCGCCATCGCCGGCAAGGTGATGATGGACCACGGCACCGAGGTGCCGGCGCGACTGCAGGAACGCACCGAGCAGTCGCTGCAGGAGAGCGTCGACCTGCTGGAGGCGTGGCACGGCAAGGCTAATGGCCGAATTGGGTACGCCTTCTCGCCGAGATTCGTCGTCTCTTGCACCGAGGAGCTACTGCTCGGCGTCCGCGACCTGTCCCGGCAGTACCGGGTCAAGGTACACACGCATGCGGCGGAAAATCGCGGCGAGATCGCGCTCGTGGAGCGCGAGCGCGGCATGCGCAACGTCGTCTACCTCGATCATCTCGGTCTCGCCTCGCCCGATCTCATCCTCGCCCACTGCGTCTGGCTGGACGAGACGGAAAAGGAGATCATCCGCACCCGCGGCGTCAAGGTGACGCACTGTCCGGGCTCCAATCTGAAGCTGGCCTCCGGCATCGCCGAGGTGCCGGACCTGCGCGGACGGCAGATCGCTGTCGGTATCGGGGCAGATGGCGCGCCATGCAACAATACGCTGGATATGTTTCAGGAAATGCGGCTGACAGCGCTGATCCAGAAGCCTGCTGAGGGACCGACGGCGATGGACGCGCGGACGGTGCTGCGGATGGCGACGCGAGGCGGCGCCGAGGTGCTCGGGCTGCAGGAGCAGATCGGCAGTATCGAGCCCGGCAAGAAGGCCGACCTCATCCTGCTCGACCTGGACGAATTCCATAGCTACCCGTCTTACGATGTCGATCCGTACTCCCGCATCGTCTACTCGGCGGGACGCAGCGATGTCGACACGGTGATAATCGACGGCAGGCTGGTAATGCAGGGCAAGCGGTTGCTCACCCTCGACAAGACCGGCATCCTGCGCGAGGCCGACCGTTCGATACGTCGGTTGTTGAGTAAGGGCTAAAGGCGGTGCTCGGCTTATGATGAAGCATTGCCATGACTAGGGAATGACTCGATTATTAACTACATTAAATAATGGGCTCGTACCTTATTTAATCTCATTAACTATCGTACTACCAATGCAGGTTCCGGCGGCATGACGGCGGCCGGACGATCCGCCACAAGCACTGCAAGGCAAAGGGACTTATGCTGCACTGAATGGGGGGAGATCCATGCAGAAGGAGGCGCTGCGGCTGGCGGGCGAGCCTGAGATCATGCTGCCGACCAGCCTGGCGGCAGCACGGCGACTGAAGCGCCGTCTGGGCGAGGACGGCTGCTACGGCGCGGGGACGACGCTGCTGCGCACGCAGTGGGAGAGTCGCATGCGACATGTGCCGCGATGCCTGATCAGCCTCCAGGCGATCCCCGAGCTGAGCGGCATCCGGCGGACCGAGGACGGAGGCCTCGAAATCGGTGCGATGACGACCCTCGGGCTGTGCCGCGCCGATCCCGAGGTACGGAGCTTGAGCGGGCTGTTAGTCGAGGCGATCGGCTCCATCGCAGCGCCCGCCGTCCGCAATCTGGCGACACTGGGCGGCAACCTATGCAGCCTGACCGGCGATGTCTTGCCGGCGCTGCTGGCGCTGGAGGCCGAGCTGACCGTCGATCGCGACTCCGGGCCTGTCCGTATCGGTCTGCGGCAATGGCTGGCTGAGGCGGCGGAGCGGGAGGCCGAGGAGATCCTGTGCGGCATCCATCTGCCGCCGGCAAGTATGGGGGTATCTTTAGAGAGTGCGGGAACGACGAGCATCTGCCGGTACGTCAAGCTTGGACGCCGCGCCGCTTTCACGCCTTCGCTAGTTACGGTGGCGCTCGCCGGGCGTATGCGCTTGGAGGACGGCGCGATCCTCGGCGCGCGGCTCGCCCTGGGCGGCGGCACCGCACGCCCGCATCGGCTGCCGACTGCCGAACGGCTGCTCGAAGGGCGCGTGCTCGACGCCCGTGTCGTGGCGCAGGTCGGCGATGCGGTGCGGACGCACTACGCTGCGGCGACCGACCGATACGCCGATGCTGGTTATCGCCGAGAAGCGGCCGCCAATCTGGCGATGGCGCAGCTCTGGTCGCTCATCAGGCGCTGAGCGGGCGGGAGGTGCGGCGAGGTGCTTCGGCAGTTCTGGCATAGAACGAGCATTCAGCGTCATTTGCTGCCCTCGGCATGTCCAGACACGCCCTAGTTATCCATAGAAAGGGGGAGACCGCGATGCGGCTCAATCGACAGACTGCGCAAGGACGATGGCATCGTCGTCCCGACGGCAAGGCCAAGACGACCGGCGAGCTCGCCTATCTGACAGATCTGACAGCGCCCGGCATGCTCTACGGCAAGGTGCTGCGCAGCGCCTACTCGCATGCTCGCTTGCTCGCGATCCGTACGGAGCGAGCCGAGCGGCTGCCTGGCGTGCATGCGGTTATCACACATCGAGACGTGCCGGGGCTCAATCGCTTCGGCATCGTCCAGCCCGACCAGCCGGTGCTGTGCGAGGACCTCGTGCGGTATGTCGGCGATGCGATCACCGCCGTAGCCGCCGAGTCCGTGGAGCTGGCAACCTATGCCTTGACGCTGATTGAGGTCGAGTATGAGCCGCTGCCGGTCCTCGACTCGCCAGAAGCCGCGCTCGCCGAGGATGCGCCGCTGCTGCACCCGGAGGGCAATGTGCTGCATCGCACCAGCTATGCGCGCGGCGATGCGGAGGCGGCATTCGACGAGTGTGTCCATATCGTCGAGCAGACGTATCGGACGCCCCGCCAGATGCACGGCTATATGGAGACGGAGGGCGGGCTGTTCAGCTATGATGCGGACGGCCGCCTCGTCGTCCGCGCAGCGACGCAGCACGGCTACAAGGACCGGATGCAGCTCGCGCGTATCCTGGCGATCCCCGAGGAACGGATACGGGTCGTCTCCAGCCCGATCGGCGGTTCTTTTGGCGGCAAGGACGAGCTGAACGTCCAGCCCTATGGCGCGCTCCTGACGATGCGTACTGGACGACCGGTGCGGCTGCATAACAGTAGGCGCGAGTCGGTAATCGCTGGACTGAAACGCCACCCGATGCGCGTGCGGATGAAGACAGGCATCGACGCGGAGGGGCGGCTGCTCGCGCATGAGGTGGAGATCGTCGCAGATACGGGGGCTTATGCGACGCTCGGCGCGCCGGTGTTGAACTTCGCCACCGAGCATGCGATGGGACCGTATCGCATCCCCCATGTCAGCGTCCAGGGTCGCTCGGTGTATACGAACAATGGCGTATCTGGGGAGTTCCGCGGCTTTGGCGGCAATCAGGTCATCTTCGCGCTTGAAGGCCAGATGGACCGGCTGGCGGCCCTCGCCGGCATCGAGCCGTGGGAGCTGCGGCGACGCAATCTGCGCGCCGCTGCCGACCCGGGCCCGATGGGACAGACGATCGCGCCGACCGACGGCGCGATCCTGGTGTGGCGATCCGCTGCGCGCAGTCGCCTCGAGGCACGGAGCAGCGTCCCAGCGGAGCAGGCGGGCGACCCGCCGTGGCTGCGTAGGGGCATCGGCTCGGCGATCGCGATGCATGGCTCGGGACTCGGCTACGGCATCCCCGATCCGGGCGGCGGACGGCTGTCGCTGACGGGCGAGGGCCAACTGGAGGCGGCCTTCAGCTTCGAGGAGTTCGGTCAGGGGATCGTCGCGACGCTGGAGATTATGATGCTGGAGCTGTTCGGGTGCGATGCCGCCGACCTGAGCATCGTCCTCGGAGATACGGACAAGGCGCCGCATAGCGGCTCCAGCACCGCCTCGCGGTCGACGACGATCGCCTACCAGACGCTGCGCGAGCTGCAGCCGCGACTGACTGAGGCGATGCTCACGGTCGCTGCCGCGGCCTGCGGCGCGCCGCAGGAGACGCTCGCGACAGGTCCCGGCGGCATCTGGCTGCGCCCGCCAGGCAGCGAGCCGCGCCGGTTGCTCTCCTATCGGGAGCTGGCAGAAC
>Ga0160464_101164_pt1 | contig 11003 bp, 9 predicted proteins | sample HID1971I_E11MG_FD_108275 | JGI IMG/M metagenome (GOLD analysis project Ga0160464, IMG submission 108275) | Enriched millipede-associated microbial communities from UW Madison campus, WI, USA - HID1971I_E11 MG | ecosystem: Host-associated > Arthropoda: Insects > Digestive system > Unclassified ... | reverse complement strand
TCGCGCGACGACGGCACCCACACCGAGATCACGGTCGAGGACGACGGTGTCGGCATGGACCCCGAGGCGCTGCGGGCGACCCTCACAGCGGGCGACGACGGCGTGCACGTGGGGCTCCGCAACGTCGACACCCGGCTCCGCCAGCTCTACGGTGCGGACGGAGGCCTGGTGGTCGAGACGAACACCGGCGCCGGTACCCTGGTGCGCATGCGGGTCCCGAAATCCCAGCCGCAGCACGATCCGGACAACGACTGACGATCATGACGAACAGCGCACCCCCGATCGATGTGCTCGTCGCGGATGACGAGAAGCCCGCCCTGGACGAGCTGGTCCACCTGCTGCGCACCGATGCCCGAATCGGCGAGATCCTCACGGCATCGTCGGGTGCGGACGCGCTGCGGCTGCTGTCGGAGCGCGCGGTGCGGATCGCGTTCCTCGATATCCACATGCCGGGGCTGACCGGGATGGAGCTCGCGCGGTCGTTGCTGACCCTCGCCGAGCCGCCGGCGGTCGTGTTCGTGACCGCCGATGAGGCCAAGGCGGTGGAGGCGTTCGAGCTGCGCGCGGCCGACTACCTGCTCAAGCCCGTGCGCATCGAACGGCTGCGCCAGGCGGTCGGGCGGGTGGTCGAGCGGGGAGACGCACCAGCGTCCGGCGACGACGAGGTTCTGCCGGTCACGGTCGGGCCCGTCGTGCGATTCGTGCGACGCAGCGACGTGCGCTGGGTGCGGGCACAGGGGGACTATTCCCGGCTGCACACCGGCGACGGCACGGGTCATCTGGTGCGCATCCCGATCTCGGAGCTGGAAGCACGGTGGGCGGGGGTCGGATTCCTGCGCATCCATCGCTCCTCACTCGTGCGCACGGCGGCTGTGACCGAGGCGCGGCTTTCGGGTGCGGAGCCCGTCGTGTCGATCGGCGCGGTGTCGCTCGCGGTCAGCCGCCGTCTCGTACCCGCGGTGCGCGACGCCCTGCTGCGGGGTGAGGGGACGGGATGACCGAGAAGCCGAAGCGCGTGCGCGTGACGGCCGACCTGCCGGACAGGCGGCCGACGACCTTCACGCGCGGCATCGCGTTGCCCGGCTCTCCCGTGGACGAAGCTGATGCCGTGTATGCACGGGCTCTGATGCGCAGCCAGCTGAGGCTCGCGCTCGGGACGGTCGCCGGGTTCGTGGTCGTGGTGATCGCGCTCACCCTGTCGATCGCGCTCATTCCCGAGATCGGAGAGGTCGTTGTCTGGGGGCTGCCGCTGTCGTGGCTGCTGCAGGCGTACGCGTTCTACCCGATCATCCTCGTGTTCGCGGTGCTCTACGTGCGCACGGCCGCCCGCAACGAGCGACGGTACCGGGCGCTCCGGGATCGCGAATGAACGCGGTGCTCGACCTCATCGGCGTCGCGCTCGTCATCATCGCGACGCTGTTGATCGGGGTGTACGGACTGCGCATCTCGCGGACGACCGGAGACTTCTTCGTCGCCTCGCGCACGGTCCGGCCGGTGTGGAACGCGTCGGCGATCAGTGGCGAGTACCTCTCGGCCGGCACCTTCCTCGGGTTGTCGGGCCTCGTGCTGCTCGACGGCGCCCGCGGCTTCTGGTTCCCGATCGGATACGCGGCCGGCTACCTGCTGGTGCTCGCGTTCGTGGCGGCCCCGCTGCGTCGCAGCGGGGCGTACACGATCCCCGACTTCATCGAGGCGCGGCTGGAGTCGACGTCGGCTCGGCGCGTCACGAGCATCGCGGTGCTGGTGATCGGCTGGCTGTACATCGTGCCGCAGCTGCACGGCGCGGGGCTGACCCTGCTGGTCGTGGCCGGTCTGCCGGAGTGGGTGGGCGCCGTGACCGTCGCGGTGCTCGTGGCCGCTGCCGTCGCCGCTGGCGGGATGCGGGCCATCACGTATGTGCAGGCCTTCCAGTACTGGCTCAAGCTCACCGCCCTTCTCGTGCCGGTGGTGTTCATCGCGTTCGCACTCAGCGGCGGGCCGCACGACTTCGACCCCGCGCTGGTCTTTCCCGTCGAGGCCGGACCCTCGGGGTTCGACGCCTACGAGACGGCGTCGCTCCTGCTCGCGCTGCTGCTGGGCACGATGGGCCTGCCGCACGTGTTGGTGCGTTTCTACACGAGTCCGACCGGGGTGTCCGCTCGGCGCACCACCGTCATCGTGATCGGCATGGTCAGCGCGTTCTATGCGGTGTCGAGCACGATGGGGCTGCTGGCGCGCATCGCCGCTCCCGACCTCGCGGTTCCCGGTGTCGCCGACACGGTGGTGCTGCTGCTGCCGTCGCGGGTGTTCCCTGGAGCGTTCGGCGAGCTGCTGACCGCTCTGATCGTCGCCGGGGCGTTCGCCGCGTTCCTGGCGACCTCGGCCGGACTCGTCGTGTCGCTCGCGGGGGTGATCAGCCAGGACGTGTTCTCGGGGTCGGTGCGATCGTTCCGCCTGTCGGCCGTGCTCTGCGCCCTGGTGCCACTCGTGGTCGCGCTGCTCACGGCGCCGGCGGGGCTCGGATCGAGCGTCGGCGTGGTGTTCGTGGTGGCGGCGTCGACGCTGTCGCCGGTGGTGCTGCTCGGCGTGTGGTGGCGCGGGCTCACTGCTCGAGGGGCGGTGGCCGGGATGCTGTCCGGCGGGCTGGCCGCGGGTCTCGCACTGCTCGTGCACGCGGCGGTCGGGGGAATCGGAGTGGCCGCGCCCTACCTCGCGCAGCCGGCCGCCTGGACCATCCCGCTCGCCACCGCGGTGACCGTGATCGTCTCGCTCCTCGACTCGCGGGGTCCGTCGCCGCGCACCGACCGCTTCCTCGCCCGGGTGCACACTCCCGAGCGCAGCTGAGTCAGAGCTTCCGGCTGCGGGGCATGAGCCTCACGGGCGGAAGCGGCGGGGCGGGGATGCGCACGTCGTGCCCGGCCACGGTACCGAAGCGGTCGGATGCCGCTTCCCACTCCTCGCGCGCCTCGACGATCTCGTCGTGCGTGCGGCCGGCGAAGTTCCACCACATCACGATGTCGTCCTCGAACGGCTCACCGCCCAGCAGGAACAGCAGGGCACCCTCGTCGCTCGACACCTCGACGGCGTCGCGGGAGTCGCCCAGATAGAGCAGACCGTTCCGGTCGAGTGGATGCTCCGCCACCACGGCATCGCCTTCGACGAGCATGAGGGCGTGCTCCCAGTCCGGGCGCAGCGGGAGGCGCACGCGGGAACCCGGGGCGAGCACGATCTCCGCACCGACGATCGGGGTGTGCACCGTGGCGGGCGAGCGCACGCCCGCGTACTCGCCGAGCACGACCGTGGCCTCGGCATCGGCCCCGCTGTCCGCGGGGAGCGCGACGGAAGGCAGCTCGGTGTGCCGTTCGAATCCGGGAGTACCGTGGCGGGCGGAATCCGGGAGCACGACCCAGAACTGCAGGGCGTCGAGAGGCACCGGACCCTCGCCGATCGAGTACTCCGAGTGCGAGATGCCGTTGCCGGCCGTCATCAGGTTCAGCTGTCCACGGCGCAGGTCGGCATCGCTGCCTATCGAGTCGCGGTGACGGATCTCGCCGACGAGCGGCCAGGTCACCGTCTGCAGCCCGATGTGCGGATGCGGTTCGACCCGCATCTTCGTGTCGGCAGGACCGAACCGGTCGAGGAAGCACCAGGCGCCGATCGTCGGCAGGTTGCGGTGCGGCAGGGCACGCAGCACGTTCATGCCGCGCACTCCGCCGAGCGGAACCTCGCGCGGTTCGAGGATGAGGCGGTGCTGCCCGATCATTCGGCTCGGCCCGTCGGGTCCTCGCCGGCGGATCCCGCAGGTCCGGAAGGGGCCTTCGGCCAGCGGATCTCGGCACCGGGCACCTCATGCGTCTCGAGGTACTTCGCGATGTACGGGCACAGGGGCACGATCGCGTCACCGCGTCCCGCCGCATCCGCCAGCGCCGCCGATGCGAGCGTGCCCGCCAGCCCCTGGCCCTGGAACGCCGGGTCGATCTCGGTGTGGATGAAGCGGATGGATCCGGGGCGCAGGTCGTACGCCGCGAAGCCCGCGAGCACGTCGTCGGAGCGGATCTCGTAGCGCGACTCTTCGTCGTTGCGGGTCACGGTGATGTCGGTCATCGGATGCTCCTTCGAACGGGATGCCTCCAACCTACGCCCGCGGGTGAGGGGAGGGGCCGGGTGCCCGGTCAGCCCACCGTCTCCTTCACCGCCACCCCGTGCGCATCTTCCCGGCTCTTCTTGGGAAAGAGGAAGGTCAGTGCGAGGAAGGCGATCAGCATGATCGCGGGCACGACGAGGGTCTGCTGATAGGCCTGAGCCGGAGTGCCGGATGCGGCGGCATCGAAGAACACCGAGGCGAAGATCGCCACCCCCACCGCACTCGCGATGGCCTGCACCGCCGTGAGCACGCCGGAGGCCGAACCGATCTCGTCGTCCTTCACTGCTGCGAGGATCGTGCTGAACAGCGCGGCGATGATCGCGCCACCACCGACGCCGAAGAGGGCGATGCCGGGGGCGATGGTCCAGATGCTGAAGTCGCCCGGCTGCTGCAGCTCGAACCACAGCAGACCCGCGCCCAGCAGCTGAGTCACGGCTCCGAGCTGCAGCACGGACCGACCGATCTTCTCGGCGAGCCACGCGCCGCTGATCGCGCCACCGACCGCAGAACCGAGTGCGAGCGGCAGGTTGCTCAGGCCGGCCTCGCCCGCGCTGAAGCCGTTGCCCACCTGCAGGAACAGCGTCAGCACGAGCTGCGTGCCGGTCAGGCTGCTGAAGAAAAGGGCGATGCCCACCAGCCCGAACGTGTAGGCGCGGCGGCTGAACATGGTCGCCGTGACGAGAGGGACGCCACCGCGCGCGAGGAGCTGCCGCTGCTGCCAGCCGAACAGGACGAACCCGGCCAGACCCGCCGCCACGCATGCCCAGGCCCACACCGGCCAGTCCAGCTCGGGTCCGAAGGTGAGCCCGAGCACGAGGATGCCGGACGACGCGACGATCACGGCGGCTCCGAGCATGTCGATGCGCACAGCGCGGTCACCGCTTCGCCGGGGCAGGATGCGCCACGCGATGATCAGCGCGGCGATGCCGATCGGGATGTTCACGAGGAAGACCGAGCGCCATCCGAGTCCGAGGATGTCGGCCTCGATCAGCCCGCCGCCGATGATCGGACCCAGGATGCCGCCCAGGCCCAGCGCCGGTCCGAAGATGCCGAAGGCGACGGCGAGCTCGGCGCCGGAGAGGTTCTCGCGCAGCAGACCGAGCCCCTGAGGGAGCAGCAGCGCGCCGGCCGCTCCCTGGAGCAGGCGGAACACGATCAGCAGCTCGGCGGTCGGGGCGAGCGAGCACAGCAGCGACGCGATGGTGAAGGCCGTGAGCCCGAGCAGGAACATCCGCCGTCGTCCGTAGCGATCACCGAGGCGGCCGCCCAGGATCAGTCCTGCTCCCAACGCGAGTGCGTAGCCGCCGATCACCCATTGCAGTCCCAGGGCGTTCGTGCCGAGCGACGACTCGAGCGAGGGACCGGCGACATTGACGATCGTCGCGTCGAGCATGTCCATGATCTCGGCCGCGAGCATCACCCCGAGGATCGCCCAGCGCCAGCGGTACGGGGCTTCGGTCGCGTCTGCCATGTCATCTCAATTCTTGATTATCAATCAAATTAGCAATATGAAGTATTACCATTGCTCGCATGGATGTCAAACGGTCCGAGCGGGCATCGGAAACGGCGTCGAGGTACGACCCGACGCGTCGGCACGACGCCGGTGAGATCGACGAGAACGACATCCGCACTCGGGTGCAGCAGTTGACGATGCGGCAGCAGCGCTTCGAGCGGTCGATCGCCAAGCAGCTCGAACTCGATGCTCCGGGTCTCGAGGTGCTCGACCACCTCATCTCCCGCGGTCCCACCACGCCGACCGAGCTTGCGCATCGCGTCGAGATCTCGACCGCGGCCATGACCCTCGTCCTCAACCGACTCGAGGACCGCGGACACGTGCGTCGCGACCGTCATCCGTCCGACGGGCGCAAGCTCATCGTGACCGCGTCGGAGGACGCCGCCGCCGAGGCCGAGCGCCTGGTGGAACCGCTCATCGGCGAGGTCGAGGCGCAGATCGCCGCGATGAGCGAGGAAGAGCGCGCGACGGTGGCGAGGTTCCTCGACGACCTCATCCGCGCCTACGATCGGTCGACCGCGAGCTGATCCCGCCCTCACCTGTGGATGAGGCGCCGCCCGCGTCGGCGGAGGTCGTTACGCTGGAGAGATGCCGCAGACTCCCCGTGACCCGTACGCGGATCTGCCGTACGCCGACGAGCCCTACGACGACGGCTGGGAGTCGTCCATCCCGCCGGAGCCGATGGATTGGGAGCCCCAGGGCGCGGGCTTCGAGCCACCGCTCGACTGGGGGCAGGGGCCGATCACGCCGGTGACCTCGTCCACCGCGAGTGGCGCACCCGCCGCGGGCCGTGCACCCGCTGTGCGTCGGGCGACACCGAGCCGCTACCCGACCGCGCGCGAGGCGCTGCACACCGTCTTCGGGTACGACGAGTTCCGCGGCGATCAGGCCGACATCGTCGAGCAGGTCATCGCCGGGGGAGACGCCGTCGTGCTGATGCCCACCGGCGGCGGAAAGAGCATCACGTACCAGGTGCCCGCGCTCGTGCGCGAGGGCACGGGGCTGGTGATCAGCCCGCTCATCGCGCTCATGCACGACCAGGTCGACGCGCTGCGGGCCAACGGCGTCAACGCCGCGTACCTCAACTCCACGCAGGCCATCGACGAGCGCCGTGAGGTCGAGCGGGCGTACGTCGCCGGCGAGCTCGACCTCATCTACGTCGCCCCCGAGCGGCTGTCGAACGCGCAGACCACGGCGCTGCTCCAGCGCGGAACGCTCAGCGTGATCGCGATCGACGAGGCGCACTGCGTGTCGCAGTGGGGTCACGACTTCCGCCCCGACTACCTCGCTCTCGGCGATCTGGGCGAGCGATTCCCCGGGGTGCCGCGCATGGCGCTCACGGCTACGGCCACTGCGGCGACGCACAAGGAGATCACCGAGCGACTGCGCCTCGACGGCGCTTCGCACTTCGTCGCGAGCTTCGATCGCCCGAACATCCAGTACCGGATCGTGCCCAAGGTCGATCCGCGCAAGCAGCTGGTCGCGTTCATCAAGTCGCAGACCCCGGTGACCGACGACGGCGCGCAGCCCGCGGGCATCGTGTACGCGCTCAGCCGCAAGTCGGTCGAGCAGACGGCGACCTATCTCGCCGCCCAGGGCCTCGACGCGCTGCCGTACCACGCGGGTCTGCCCGCCGAGGTGCGCGCGGCCAACCAGGCGCGCTTCCTCCGGGAAGACGGTGTGGTCATGGTCGCCACCATCGCGTTCGGGATGGGCATCGACAAGCCCGACGTGCGCTTCGTCGCGCATATCGACCTGCCGAAGTCGGTCGAGGGGTACTACCAGGAGACCGGTCGAGCCGGGCGCGACGGCGAGCCGTCGGTGGCGTGGATGGCGTACGGGCTCGGCGACGTGGTGCAGCAGCGCCGGCTGATCGACCAGAGCCCCGGCGACCGGACGTTCAAGATGCGGATGGGGCAGCACCTCGACGCCATGCTCGCGCTGTGCGAGACGGTCGAGTGCCGACGGCAGAATCTGCTCGGCTACTTCGGTCAGGAGTCGCAGCCCTGCGGCAACTGCGACACCTGTCTCGAAGACACCGAGACGTTCGACGGCCTCGTTCCCGCGCAGAAGCTGCTGTCGACGATCGTGCGATTGAAGCGCGAGCGCAATCAGGCGTTCGGGGCCGGGCACCTGATCGACATCCTCCGCGGAGCCTCGACCGAGCGCATCCGCCAGCAGGGGCACGACGCGCTCGCGACGTACGGCATCGGCAACGACCTCTCCGATCAGGACTGGCGCAGCGTCGTGCGGCAGCTGCTCGCCCGCGGCATCCTGGTCGCGCAGGGCGACTACGGCACCCTGGCTCCCGGCGAGCAGGCGTCCGGAGTGTTGAAGGGCGAGACCGCCGTGCCGCTGCGCAAGGACACGATCGGGCGTCCGACCTCGTCCGGTCGTGCCCGCAAGGCCAGTGCCGCCGATGCCCTGGACGCCGGGGACCGGGGTCTGTTCGAGGCACTGCGCGCGTGGCGGGCCGAGACCGCCCGCGAGCAGGGCGTGCCCGCATACATCGTGTTCGGAGATGCGACGCTGCGTGCGCTCGCGGAGCACCGCCCGGCATCCCTCGCCGACCTCGACGGCATCACCGGCATCGGGGCCAAGAAGCGCGAGGCCTACGGCGAGGGCGTGCTGGCGGTCATCGCCGAGGCCTGAGTGCCGCCGCCTGACCCGAGCCCTGATCCTCGTGCCGCCTGACTCCTCGCGCGCTCAGCGCGGAGGCAGCACGTCGTCGAGGTGGGCGCGCAGGTGCGTCGCGATGTCGAGTCGTTCCCTGTCGTAGAGCCACTGGTACTGCAGGCCGTCCCACATCGCGATGAGCCAGGTGGCTTCGTGCACGGGGTCGCGGTGCTCGGGCAGGTCGCCGTCGACCTGGGCGAGCCGGAAGAGTTCGGTGAAGTAGTCGAGCGCATTGGCGAACCGGGCCGTGAAGTACTCGTGCGCGGGGTGGGCGGCGGGCACCGCCTCGCAGGACAGCACCGCGTACACCTCGATCAGTCCCGGCTCGTCGTGCGCGCTGAGCGCGGCTCCATCGGGGATGCTGCGGAGCACCTCTCCGGCCGAGGCGGCACCCGTGAACGCCTGGTTCTCGTTGATGGCACTGTCGCGTTCGGTGAGGACGGCGCTGAGCAGCAGCTCTTTCGACGGATAGTGGTGCAGCAGCGTCGACTTCGACACCCCGACCGCGGTGGCGATGTCCTGCAGGCTGGTGTCGCCGTAGCCGTCGCGGGAGAAGAGGCGCGTCGCGTCGGCGAGGATCTGCGCGCGACGGCGGCGGCCGACCGCGTAGCCGGGGTCGGTGTCGGGGACCGCGGTCGTGCGCAGCTCGGGCAGGGGGCCGGCCGGATCCGTGCTGTCGGATGAGAGCTCGTCGTCGGAGTCCCGCCACGCGAGCGGCGTCGCCCACAGGTTCTCGCGCTCCTCGAGCATCTCCACCACATCGACCCGATCCGGAAGGTACTGCGAGAGCAGCTGCAGACCGTCCCACCCGGCCGTGTGCCGCACCGTCTCGCCGTCGACGTCGCGATCCGCCGCGATCACGCCGTGGTACTTCGCGTCTTCCAACACGTCGATGCTCAGCGAGCGGAGACGGCAGTAGCGCTCGCGCATCCGCGCGTGCGCGGGGTGGCCGGGAGCAGAAGCCTCGCCGGTGAGCGCGGCGAACAGCTCGATGTAGCCCGCGGTGCGCTCGTTCCGCGCGGCGATGCCGGCGAATACCAGCTCGCCCGGTTCGGACGCCGCCGCGATCGCGCTGAACACCGTCTCGTTCTCGGCTTCGAGCGCGGCGACGACTTCAGCGAGCAGATCGTCTTTGGACGAGAAGTGCCCGAGGAGCCCCGGGTGGCTGACGGAAGAGGCTGCGGCGATGTCGCGCAGCGATGTGGAGCGATAGCCGCGTTCGACGAACAGGTCGTGCGCGGCGGACAGGATGCGCCGGCGCGTGGCGGCGGCGCGCGCGTGCCGCGAACCGGTCGCCGTCGTCGTCATCGCATCCTCCTCCCTCATCCTATCCTCGCTCATTACCAAGCGGTCTAGATTCACTTACCAAATGGTCGAGATTCGTGTATCTTCATCGAAGAGACGCGTCGCCCGAAGACGTGCGGCGAATCGAAAGGACTGTCATGACAGAGCTGTCATCCGCCGCCTCCGCGGCCGCGGTCGGCACCACCGGGTTCAAAGCCCCCGGGACCACGCCGCTGAAGACCCCGCGCGGCTACACGCCGGGCCTCGCCGCCGTGAACTTCGGTGTCTATCTCGCGCTTCTCACGCCCGTCATGGTGTCGATGGCGTTCAAGGTCCAGCACATCGACCCGGTGAACACCGAGGGCAGCCTCGGGCTCGTGATGGGCGTCGGCGCGATCTTCGCTCTCATCGCGAACCCTCTCGTCGGCCGACTCTCCGACCGCACCACCTCGCGCTGGGGCATGCGTCGGCCGTGGATCCTCGGGGGTGCGATCGTCGGTCTCGGCGGCTTCGTCCTCATCGGCGCCGCGACCTCCGTGTGGATGATCCTGCTCGCCTGGTGCCTGGTGCAGACCTCGATGAACGCCGTGCTCGCCGCCGCCAACGCGACGCTCCCCGATCAGGTGCCGGTCACGAGTCGCGGCAAGGTCTCCGGCATCATCGGCATCACGACCCCGATCGGCATCCTCGCCGGCAGCTTCCTGGTCAACTTCCTGCCCGGCGACTTCGAGCGCTTCGTCGTCCCCGGCGTGATCGCACTGATCCTGGTGGTCGTGTTCGTCCTGATCCTCAAGGATCGCCGCCTCGTGGAGAAGCCCGCCGAGAAGTTCACGGTCGCGATGTTCTTCGGCTCGTTCGTGTTCAACCCGCGCAAGCACCCCGACTTCGGCTGGACCTGGCTCACCAAGTTCTTCGTGATGTTCGGCTACGCCGGCATCGCCACGTTCCTGCCGCTCTACCTCGTCACCAAGTTCGGTCTCGATGAGCAGGGCGCGGTCGGCATCATCCTGGCCGCCAACCTCGCCTCCATGGCCGCGATGGCGATCTCCTCCCCGCTCGGCGGATTCCTCTCCGACAAGATCGGCAAGCGTCGCCCCTTCGTCGCCATCGCCGGTGTGATCATGGTGGTCGGGCTGGTCATCCTCGCGATCGCCCCCGATGTCACGACCGTGATCATCGCGCAGGCGATCATCGGACTCGGCGCAGGGTCCTTCCTCTCGGTCGACCTCGCCCTCGCGACCGAGGTGCTCCCCAACCCCGACGACGTGGCGAAGGACCTCGGCGTGCTGAACATCGCCAACGCCCTGCCCCAGTCGATCGCTCCGGCCATCGCGCCCGGAATCATCGCCATCGGCGCGGCCACCCCGCTCGGCGGCTACACCACCTGGTACCTCTTCGGTGCCGTCG
>Ga0160464_101162_pt1 | contig 11019 bp, 11 predicted proteins | sample HID1971I_E11MG_FD_108275 | JGI IMG/M metagenome (GOLD analysis project Ga0160464, IMG submission 108275) | Enriched millipede-associated microbial communities from UW Madison campus, WI, USA - HID1971I_E11 MG | ecosystem: Host-associated > Arthropoda: Insects > Digestive system > Unclassified ... | reverse complement strand
GTGGTCGTGGCCCATGAGCACCAGATCGATGTCGTTGCGCTGGAAGACCGGCAGCCACTCGGCGCGCAGCACCGGCTCGTCGCGGCCTTCGGATGCCGAGAACACCGGCTGGTGGAACGTGACGACGTTCCACTTCGACGGGCTGTTCTGCAGCAGCAGATCGAGCCACGCGCCCTGGAACCGGGTCCAGAGCAGGCCGATCTGCGTGGAGGGGCACTCTGCTCCCGTGCACGACGGGAGCCCGGCCGGCGTGAGGAACGTCGTGTCGCGCGTCGCATTCAGGGTGATGAAGCGCACCCCCTGGTAGTCGGTGTAGTACGCGGTCTCGGCGGCGAACGAGCTCCAGTGGTCGAAGAACGCGCGGTACTGCTGCGCGACGGCGGAGTCGCCCTTGGCGAGGTCGGCCAGTTCGCCGATCGAGCTCGTCGACGGGTTGTTGTGCGGGTACTCGAAAGCGGCCTTCCATGCGGTGAGCAGCTTGTCGCCGGAGTACTCGTGGTTGCCGGGGGCGGCCATCACGTTGGTGCGGACGGCCGAGTCCTTCATGCCCTTGAACCAGTTGACCCACTCGTTCTCGTTGCTCGACGTGTTGATCAGGTCACCCGCGTGCACGGAGCCGATCGACCGGGGCGCGGCGGCTTCTGCCTGCTTCACGACGCTCGGCCACGTGGTGTCGAGTCCGATCTGCGCGTCGCCGTAGTAGATGAACTGGAAGTCGGTCGCCGAAGGATCAGCGGTGCGGAAGGTGAACCAGTCGCTCCAGCTGCCGGGCAGGCCCACGCGGTAGCGGTACTCGGTGGCTGCCGTGAGGCCGGTGACGGTGGCCGAGAAGTGCTTGTTCGGGTTGCCGTTCACGACTCCGGCGTCATACGCGTCGATCGCGCGGGTCTCGCCGCCGGCGGACGGGGTGATCTCGACCTGTCCGACCGTGTGCGAGGCGTCACCGGCGAGCCAGGAGAACGCCTGCGAGACGGCGGGCTGCTCGGTCGGGGTGAGGATGACACGTGTCGGCGGCGCGACGACGGGGGTGCCGGGGGCGGATGCCTTGACGAGGGTCAGTGATGACATGTCGAAGAAGATGTCGGAGCTGGTCTCCCGGTCCTGGAACAGCGAGACGGCGATGGTGTTCGTGCCGTCGTGCAGCAGATCGCCCTCGGCGCTGAACGTGCTCGTGAGCGGGTCGCCGCCACTGTCGCCCGCATATTCGACGTTCGTGGTGTCGGTGATGCGGCCGTCGACGTATCGGGCGACCTCGACGCCGTTGAGCCAGACGATGATCGCGTCGTCGTACGTGATGGTGCTCTGCAGGGCGGCGACCTGTTCGGCCACGCCCGTCTCGAGCTCGAACGTCGTGCGGAAGAAGTAGGTGGGCACGGTCGGGGCTGCCGTGCCGTCGAGGTAGTGGTTCAGAAGGGTCTTGGGCGTTTGCGGGCCGACGGGAGCCAACTTTCCACCCTTGGCGCCGAAGGATCCGGTCGCGGACTTCCAGGCGCTGTCGTCGTACGCGGGCAGCGTCCACTCGCGCAGAGCTGCGGGAGCGGGAGACGGGTCGGATCCGTCGTCGAGGTAGCGCCACGTCGTGTCGCCGGTGATCAGCGACCCGGTCGGCACTTCGGGGTCGAGAGCGGCGAGGGCCGCGGGGGCGACGACAGCGCCGCCGAGCAGGGCGAGGAGCGCGACGGATGTGAGTCCGCGACGCCGCCACCGCACCGCAGGGGTGGGGGAGGTCATGTCTGTCCTTTTGGGGGTGGGTTTTCCGTGCTCAGCCGCACGGGGCCCCTCCACCCCATCGAAGGCGGATGACCGGGGGCTGGCCTCCGGGCGACCGGGAGGTGAACGGTGCAGATGCCGGGTGCACCCACCCCGGTACGCTGGAAACCATGCTCAACATGGCTGACGGCCTCGCCCGTCTCGGTGCGCTCGCCGAGAATCCGGTCGTCCGCACCCTCGCGACGGCGTTCGAGGATGCCGGTTTCGACCTGGCCGTGGTCGGCGGACCGGTACGCGACGCGCTGCTCGGCCGTGCGACGCATGACCTCGACTTCACGACGAACGCCTCGCCCGATGACATCCTCAAGATCGTCACGCCGCTCTCGACCGCGCAGTGGGACATCGGCCGTGCGTTCGGCACGATCGGTGCCCGCGTGCAGGGTGAGCAGGTCGAGATCACGACCTACCGCGCCGACAGCTACGACGGTGTGACCCGCAAGCCCACGGTCGAGTTCGGCGACACGATCGACGGCGACCTCGTGCGCCGCGACTTCACCGTCAACTCCATGGCCCTGCTGGTTCCGTCCGTGAAGCTCGTCGACCCGACCGGAGGTGTGGAAGACCTGATCGCCGGCGTTCTGCGGACCCCGGCCGATCCGCGGATCTCGTTCGGCGACGACCCGCTGCGGATGCTCCGTGCAGCCCGTTTCAGCGCTCAGCTCGGGTTCCGCGTGGAAGAGGCCACCTCTGACGCGATCACCGAGCTGCGCGAGACGCTGAAGATCGTGAGCCCCGAGCGTATCCAGTCCGAGCTCGTGCGCCTCATGCAGACGGACGACCCGGTGCGCGGTATCCGTGTGCTGGTCGACACCGGGCTGATCGACGAGTTCCTCCCGGAGGTCACCGACCTGCGCCTCGAAGTCGACGAGCACCACCACCATAAGGACGTGTACGAGCACTCGCTCACCGTGCTCGCCCAGGCGATCGAGCTCGAGCACGCCCGGCACCCCGGCGCCGCGCCCGACGTGCCGCTGCGCATCGCCGCGCTGCTGCACGACATCGGCAAGCCGCGCACCCGCAAGCTCGAGGCGGGGGGCGTGGTCACGTTCCACCACCACGATGTGGTCGGCTCGCGGATGGCGCGCAAGCGTCTGCAGGCGCTGCGATTCGATACCGACACCACCGATGCCGTCGCGACCCTGATCGAGCTGCACCTGCGCTTCTTCGGCTATGCCGAGGGGGCGTGGACGGATGCTGCCGTGCGCCGCTACGTGCGCGACGCCGGCGACCTGCTCGAGCGCCTGCACATCCTCACCCGTGCCGACGTGACCACCCGCAACAAGCGCAAGGCCGGCCGCCTGGCGAGCGCCTACGACGACATCGAGTCGCGCATCGCCGCGCTGCGCGAGCAGGAGGAGCTCGACTCCATCCGTCCGGAGATCGACGGCAACCGCATCCAGCAGGTGCTGGGCATCACTCCGGGGCGCGAGGTGGGCGAGGCCTACAAGTTCCTGCTCGACCTGCGTCTGGATGAGGGCGTGCTGGGCCCGGAGGTCGCTGAACAGCGGCTGCGCGAGTGGTGGGCCGCGCGGAGCTGAACAGCCTCAGCGCCGTTCGGGGACGATGATCTCGACCCGGTCGGACACGAGCTCGAAGCCCTTCGGGTTGAAAGTGAGGAAGGCGGCGCCGAGTGCGTAGGCGTGGCCGGCCAGCATGATGTCGGTGCTCCGAGCGTGGGCGGGACGCTTGGTTGCGACATGCGCCGCCAGCGTGGCATAGGAGTCGGCGGCGGTGGTGTCGAACGGGAGCCAGCCGGACGAGAACATGGTGGTGACGCGAGCGAGATCGGTCTGACGCTCTCGGCGGACTGCAGGTGTGCTCGCACGCTCGAGGCCGAACCGGAGCTCCGCAAAGGAGAGTGCGCTCAGAGCGACGTCGTCACGAGGAAGGCGCACTTCTCGGATCCGGATCAGCACGTTCGTGTCAAGCAGGAGCATCGTCGCCCCAAGGGTCCCGGATGGTCCCGTCGAACAGCGGGTTCCTCCGATCGGCCTCCACCTCAGCCGCCCATTCCTCCCGCATCCTGTCTTGCTCCGGAGTCGAAGGGTTCGCCTCGATCCACGCCATGATCTCGCTCGACGGGACGGACCAGCGTCGATGTTGCGGAATCCGCTGCGTGAGGTCGGCCTCGATCCCGCTCGCGTCGTTCTCCGCCAAGCGGGTCAGCACATCGCGCACCTCGGCCTCCATCGAGCGAGAGTTTCTCCGGGCACGCTCCTTCCACGCGACGACGACGTCGTCGCTGAGATTCCGGATGGTCACGGTCGCCATGTCTCGCCTCCTGACAGCAGAATGCAAGCATCGCCTCTCGCGCCCATCTACCCCTCGTGCCCATCTACCCCTCGCGGCGCTCCAGCTCGGTGAACACGACGCCGCTGTCGTAGGCGACGGTCTCGACGACGTCGAACCGTTCCGGACGGTAGGGGCGGTCGCCGAACAGCGGGATGCCCGACCCGAACAGCAGAGGCTGTCGCTTGAGGACGAGCCGATCGACCTCGTCTGCGAGCGTCGCGGCCAGAGCGCCGCCGCCGCAGAGCCAGATCGCGGCGCCGTCCTCCTGCTTGAGGCGGCGCACCACGGCGACCGGATCTTCGGCTGTGACCTCCAGGCTCTCGGCCTCCGCGGACCTCGTTCGACTGAACACGATCTGCCGGAGGTGCGCATATGGACTGGGCAGGCCGCCCACCTGGTAGGTGTTCCACCCCATCAGCACGGTGTCGAACACCTCGCGCTTCTGTTCGATGCCGAGTGCTTCGGCGGCGGCGGTGGGGAGGGTGTCGGCGAATCGCCGGTTGATGCCCGCCATGTGGTCGCCCTCGACGAGGAACGCGTCGAATTCGCCGTTCGGGCCGGCGATGTAGCCGTCGAGCGTGACGGCGGCGTAGTACACGAGCTCTCGCATGATTCTCCAATCACTACAGATGTAGCAGTTACAGTACAACAGGCGTAGTGATTGCGCTAGTGTTCTTCCCATGGTCAAGAACGACTCCCGGCGGCGGGCGATCGCGGACGCGGGACTCACGGTGCTCGCACGTGAAGGGTCGAGGGGTCTCACACACCGCGCGGTCGATGTCGCTGCGCAGGTCCCCACCGGCACGACATCGAACTACTTCCGCAGCCGTGATGCGCTGCTCGAAGGACTCGTCGAGCGGATCGGAGAGCGCCTCGCACCCACGCCCGACGACCTGGAGCGCCGGGCGACGGCCGCGCCCGGACCGGCTCTGTTCGCCGACTACATCCGCGACATCGTGCGGCGGCTGACCGAGGACAAGGACGTGACTCTCGCGCTGTTCGAGCTGCGACTCGAGGGCGGTCGGCGCCCCGAGGTCGCGGCCGTGCTCGGCGCCTGGCAGCGGGCCGGCTTCGATGGCGACGTCGCCTTCAACACCGCCGCGGGGCTCCCGGGTGGGCGTCGCGAGATCGCGCTGTTCCACTACGCGATCGACGGACTGCTGCTCGACCGGCTCACCACGCCGATCGATCCGGAGACCTCCACCGACGAGGTGATCGACGACCTGGTCGCCGGGCTCATCCGCTGACGCGGTGAGGTGTTCCCTCGGGGGCGCGCTGCTCGTACACTGAGGCAACGCACGCTCTCGACGATCGGAGACCGCTGTGTCTGCGCCGTGGCAGGTATCCCGCGAGTCGCTTCCCCCGACATCGCGACTCCTCATCGAGCGTGCGCACGAGGAACTGCTCGCCGGCAACCTCGACGACCGGCGTCTGCAAGAGGTGCGACCCCTGGTCCGCGAGTCGTGGGAGAGGTCGTGGCGCGGCCGCGTCGGTCCTGAAGGCGCCCCGCCGCTCGAGCTGGTGAGCGACGAGCTCGAGGCCTATCGTCTCGCGCATCCGCTCGCCTCGGTGATGGAAATGATCCGTGCCCTGCTGCTTCCTGGCGAGGCGGAGGACACGGGAGTGATCATCGCGGTCGGCGACCAGGCCGGACGCCTGCTCTGGATCGAGGGCGACGATCAGCTGCGCTCACTCACCGACGGCATGGGCTTCGTCGCCGGTGCGAACTGGTCGGAGGACGCCGTCGGGACGAGCGCCCCCGGAACCGCACTCGCTCTCGGCCAGTCGGTGCAGATCCGCGGCGCGGAGCACTACAACCGCCTCGTGCATCCGTGGTCGTGCACCGCAGCTCCCGTGCGCGACCCCGAGACGCAACGTGTGCTCGGAGTCATCGACATCACGGGAGGTCCGGAGGTCGTCTCGCTGCAGGCGCGGCTGCTGGTCGACGCGACGGCCCGTGCGGTCGAGTCGGAGCTGATGGTCGCGCGCCTGCGCAAGCGGAGCGAGGAACCCAGGCCCCGGTCCACCGCGGCGAAGGGACGCACCCCGGGCACCGCCCGCGCGACCCTGCATGTGCTCGGCCGCGATCGGGCACGGCTGGAGACCGAGTCGGCCCATGACGAGTCGATGATCGAACTCAGTGCCCGCCACGCGGCCATCCTGCTGATGCTCGCCGTGCACCGCCAGGGGCTCTCGGCCGAACGACTCTGCGAGCTCGTCTACGGTCCCGGTGTCTCGCCCGACACGCTCCGACCGGAGATGGTTCGCCTGCGCAAGGTTCTCGAACGCACGGCTCCCGACCTCGTGCCCGAGTCCCGTCCGTATCGCCTTCCCGTCGCCCTCGACACGGATGCGCAGGACGTGCTGTCGCTGCTCGATCGCGGTGCCCATCGGGTGGCACTCACCGCCTATCGGGGCCCGGTGCTGCCCGAGTCGACGTCGCCCGGCGTCGAGGAGTTCCGCGAGTCGGTGCGGGCAGCTCTCCGCGAAGCCATGCTGTCCGAGGCGAGTCTCGACGTGCTGCTCTCGTACGCCGAGATCCCCGAGGGGCAGGGCGACGCCGAAGCCCTCCGCCTCGCGCTGGAGATGCTCCCCGCCCGCTCGCCCAAGCGGGCAGGGCTGGTCACACGGATCGAGCGTCTCGAGGGCGACTGAGCTCTGCAACCGAGCGCAACGTTGCGCATCCGGGCGCAACCCCGTGCGACCTACCTTCGGAGAACAGCCGCTGCACCGAGGCGCGGCCCCGTCGAAGGAGACCCCCATGAGCATCGTCGAAGAAGACGTGTCCCTCGCCTACGCGGCCCCGGGCCGGCCGGGCGCCCTCGCGAACTACCGGCCGCGCTACGGCCACTACATCGGCGGAGAGTTCGTCGAGCCGGTGAAGGGCCAGTACTTCGAGAACGTCAGCCCCGTGAACGGCAAGCCCTTCACCGAGGTCGGCCGCGGTACCAGCGAAGACATCGACCGGGCCGTCGAGGTCGCGTGGAAGGCGTTCGCGGGGTGGGGCAAGACCAGCCCGGCCGAACGATCCGTGATCCTCAACAGGATCGCCGACCGCATCGAGCAGCACCTCGAGGAGATCGCCGTCGCCGAGACCTGGGAGAACGGCAAGCCGGTGCGCGAGACCCTCGCCGCCGACATCCCGCTCGCGGTCGACCACTTCCGCTACTTCGCCGGAGTCCTGCGGGCGCAGGAGGGCGGCATCAGCCAGCTCGACGAGAACACCGTCGCCTACCACTTCCACGAGCCGCTCGGGGTGGTCGGTCAGATCATCCCGTGGAACTTCCCGATCCTGATGGCCGTGTGGAAGCTGGCGCCCGCGCTCGCGGCGGGGAACTGCGTCGTCATCAAGCCGGCCGAGCAGACCCCGGCATCCCTGCTCTTCCTGTTCGACATCATCGGCGACCTGCTGCCGGCCGGCGTCGTGAACATCGTCAACGGCTTCGGCATCGAGGCGGGCGCTCCGCTCGCGCAGCACAAGCGCATCCGCAAGGTCGCCTTCACCGGTGAGACCACGACCGGACGCCTGATCATGCAGTACGCGTCGCAGAACCTGATCCCGGTCACGCTGGAGCTCGGAGGCAAGAGCCCCAACGTCTTCTTCGAAGACGTCGCGCGTTCGACCAGCGACCCGTTCTACGACAAGGCGCTCGAAGGGTTCACGATGTTCGCGCTGAATCAGGGTGAGGTCTGCACCTGCCCGTCGCGTGCACTCATCCAGCGCTCGATCTACGACGGCTTCCTCGCCGACGGGCTGGAGCGGGTCGCGAAGGTCGTGCAGGGCAACCCGCTCGACCCCGCGACCATGATCGGCGCGCAGGCGTCGAACGACCAGCTGGAGAAGATCCTCAGCTACATCGACATCGGCAAGCAGGGCGGTGCGCGCCTGCTCACGGGTGGTGAACGAGTCGACCTCGGCGGGGATCTGAGCGAGGGCTACTACGTCGCCCCGACCGTGTTCGAGGGCACGAACGACATGCGCATCTTCCAGGAGGAGATCTTCGGCCCGGTGCTGTCTGTCACCTCGTTCGACGGTTTCGACGACGCGATCTCGATCGCGAACGACACCCTCTACGGCCTCGGCGCGGGAGTGTGGAGCCGCAGCGGTGACACCGCCTACCGCGCAGGGCGAGCGATCGAGGCCGGACGCGTGTGGACCAACACGTATCACCAGTACCCCGCGCACGCGGCATTCGGCGGATACAAGCAGTCGGGCGTGGGTCGCGAGAACCACAAGATGATGCTCGACCACTACCAGCAGACGAAGAACCTCCTCGTGTCCTACGCGGAAGGCCCGATGGGCTTCTTCTGAGTTCGATCCCGGGCGGGTGCTGCTCCCTCAGCGTCCGCCCGGCTCCATCCCCGGAAGGCGGCAGTCATGGTCAGCATCGGTACCTACCAGCGGGTGGGCGTGACGGATGCGGCGGCATCACTCGTGCGTGAGCTGACCGCGCAGCACGGACCGCTCATGTTCCACCAGTCCGGGGGCTGCTGCGACGGCTCTTCCCCCATGTGCTATCCGATCAGGATGTTCATCACGGGGCCGGGCGACGTGCTGCTCGGCGCACTCGACGTCGGGCTCGCGCAGTCGGTCGAGGTCTTCATGTCGGAGTCTCAGTTCGAGTACTGGAAGTACACGCACCTCACCATCGACGTCGTGCCGGGGCGCGGTGCCGGGTTCTCGGTCGAGGGGCCGACCGGCATGCGGTTCCTGATCCGCTCTCGGATGCTGAACGAGGCTGAGCTTGCGTACTTCGGGTTGGCGACTCCGCCCTGAATTCAGGCTACCCAGAGGCCAGAAAACAGGCTAGAATTTTGCTATGCAGAGCGTACCGCTGAGTGAGGCCAAGGACCGCCTGTCACGTCTCGTCGACCAGGTCGAGCGAGAGCACGAGACGATCGAGATCACCCGTCACGGGCGTGGGGCCGCAGTGCTGGTGAGCAAGGATGCGTTGGATTCTCTGTACGAGACCCTGTTCTGGCTCTCCCAGCCGGGAACGCGCGAGGACGTCGACGCCGCGCGCCTTCAGTCGGCAGCCGGTGATCTGCGCAGCGCAGAGGACACCATGTCACGATACGGAGTTCGACCGCGGTGACCTGGAACGTTTGGTTTGCGGACTCGGCATGGCGGGACCTTGATCGGCTACCGCAGAAGATCGCAACGGCGATCGTGGAGTTCGCCGTTCACACGTTGCCGGACAACCCGCTTCGTATGAGCAAGCCCCTGCAGGGCGACTTCGAAGGACTCCGGTCGGCGCGTCGTGGCGACTACCGCGTGCTGTTCTTCCTTGAGGATCCTGATCGTCTGATCGTCGTTCGTGCTCGGCACCGACGTGACGCATATCGGCCGCCTGCACCCGACATGGATTGACTCGGCCGTCTCCGTCGGGGTGTACGCCGTGTCAGTGCGGCAGCCGCGGCACCGCGTCGACCAAGGCCCGCGTGTAGGGGTCCTGGGGGTCGTGCAGCACGGCAGAGGTAGCCCCCTGTTCGACGACGCGACCGTTCTGGAGCACAAGCGTCCGGTCGCAGGCTGAGGCGATCGCGGTGAGGTCGTGCGACACCATCACGAGCGAGAGGCCGTTCTCGCGGCGCAGTTGGTCGAGCAGCTCGAGCACCTGCACGCGGGTGGTGACATCGAGGGCGCTGACCGGTTCGTCGGCGAGCAGCACCCGGGGACGGGAGACCACGGCCCGCGCGATGGCGATGCGCTGACGCTGTCCTCCGGAGAACTCGTGCGGGTACCGGCGTGCGGTGTCGGCGGGAAGCCCCACGGAGTCGAGGGCTTCCGCGATGCGGCGCTGCGCGTCGGCGCCGGATGCCAGCCCCAGTGAGCGGAGCGGTTCGCCGACGATCCGATCGATGCGCTGGCGCGGGTCGAGCGACGAGTACGGATCCTGGAACACCGGCTGCACGCTCGCGCGGAAGCGACGCATCTGCGCCCGGTCGCGCAGCGCGAGCGGTGCATCCTCGAACAGCACCTGGCCATCGCGCGGGGCGGCGAGTCCGAGCAGCAGTCGCAGGATCGTCGACTTGCCCGCGCCCGATTCTCCGACGAGGCCGAGCGAATCACCCCCGCCGACGCTCACCGACACGTCGTCCAGCACGCGGTGTGACCCGTAGGCGAAACCGGCGCCACGCAGTTCGAGCAGCGTCATCGTCCGACCTCCCCGGCGTCGAGGAACGCGTCGAGAGCACGGGCGCTGCCGACCAGCATCCGTGTGTACGGCTCGGCCGGCTCCTGCAGAACCTGCGCCACCGAGCCCGCTTCGACGACGAGTCCCTCACGCAGCACGACGATGCGCTCGACCATGCGCGAGACGACGGCCAGATCGTGGCTGATGAACAGCAGCGCCATGCCGCGCTCGTCGACCAGGCGTTCGAGCAGTGTGAGCACGCCGTCCTGCGGTCACATCCAGTGCAGTCGTCGGCTCGTCGGCGATGAGCAGCTGCGGGCGGGCCGCGAGTGCGATGGCGATCGCCACGCGCTGACGCTGACCACCCGAGAGTTCGTACGGGTAGGCGCGCGCGATGCGAGCGTCGGTCAGGGCGACCTCGTCGAGAGCGGCCGCTACCGCAGAACGCAGTTCCGCGCCGCGCAGCCCGAGGTGGCGTCGCAGCGGTTCCGCGATCTGGCGCCCCACCCGCATCAGGGGATCGAGCGCCGTGAGGGGCTCCTGGAACACGATCTGAGCGACGGGGCCGCGCAGCGGGCGCAGATCGGAATCTCGAGCGCCGATGACCTGGTGGCCGTCGAGCAGCACCGAGCCCGACGCGCTGAGCGCATCCGGCAGCAGGCCCGTGACCGCGAGCGATGTCAGCGACTTGCCCGACCCGGACTCACCGATCAGTCCCAGGCGCTCACCGGGCGCAAGGGAGAACGAGACCTCGCGCACAAGCGGCCCGGAGGCCGAGCGGACCGTGAGGCCGGAGACGTCGAGAATGCTCATCGGCTCC
>Ga0160464_101160_pt1 | contig 11092 bp, 14 predicted proteins | sample HID1971I_E11MG_FD_108275 | JGI IMG/M metagenome (GOLD analysis project Ga0160464, IMG submission 108275) | Enriched millipede-associated microbial communities from UW Madison campus, WI, USA - HID1971I_E11 MG | ecosystem: Host-associated > Arthropoda: Insects > Digestive system > Unclassified ... | reverse complement strand
TTCTTGATCATATGAGTCCTTACAAAGGGCTGTGCGTACGGAATTCGGCGCAGTCTAATCAGGCCGCAGTCACCTTACAATGGGGGCTGCTGGCGTTGCGATGTCATCATAGAGAAAAAATGTCGGCGTAAGTTCCGCTGATCTTACAAAGGGCTTCACCAATGGCCAGGCAAAAAACGCCCATCCCCTTTATTTAAAAGGCTGCCAACCGTTTTAGCACGCTTTCAGCCGCCGGGCACTGACCTGCAACATCTTGCCCGCCCCCAGGGTATTTGGCGCTATCATGGGCAGCTTGAACCCGACCACGAGATTGCCAATAGATGTCAGAACCAAAAGGTGTAAACGGCTACCTGATCACAGAGCGAGCGGACGGCTGGCACTTGATCAATTTCCACGGCGACAGCGTTGCCGGGACATTTGCCACCGAAAGCCAGGCGATTGCGGTCGCCGAAGTGTTTGTGGATGAAGCGGGCCATGCATCGAGCAAAAGGCCGAAAGGCAAGTAAGCCTCTCCTGCAGCACAAGAAGCCCCGGTTAACGGGGCTTTTTTGTGCGCACCGATCCTGGTAGTGCATTGAAACCATCTCTAAGTTGCTCACCTCGCCTGGACGCTGTTATTTTTCAGGCGTTGTAATCCCCTTCTTACAGTCTCGTATCTAACTAAAACATTCTCATTAAGTCGCATGTAGTCCATCTCTTACAGCTTAAATTTAAGTTTTGGCATATTGCCATAATCCTCCTATAGCACGTGATACCGCGCAGCTACACGACTTAGCGAATCAGGCGACTTACTTACACAGGGCGAGCGTGGACAATCACCTCGCCTCAAATGTGACGCGAAATTGCAATGCAAGTAGTTGGAAAAACACTTTCTTGACTACAACTCGGCAGACGCTTGATCGGGTTTTCCGCGAGCCACTTTTGAAGCGAAGAAGTAAGTCCCGCACACACCGTGGCGAGGCTCAATCAATGACATCTTTTATGTAGGCATCTGCAAATGAAAACTAAATTTAAAACTGCGCTGTTGACCATCGGGTTGTTCGCGGGTTCGATCTCCGCTGCCCATGCGGCGGATGGAACAGTTACTTTTTTGGGATCGGTCCACTCGGGTGCCTGCTCAATCAAGCCTGAATCCATCGATCAGACCGTCAATCTTGGCGCTATCGCAAAGCATCAACTGCAGGCAGGCGGCAAGTCTGAGGCCCGCAGCGTGAAAATCGAACTGGAAGGCTGCGACCTGACCGATCTCACCGATAACACGGTGACCACCACGTTCACCGCCGCTCCCTCCAGCGATGTGCCGGGCGCGATCGGCACCGTTGGTGGCGCTGGTCGCATCGGCATCATGATGACCCATGGCGGCAGGCCCGTTGAGCTGGGTGTCGCCACCACCCCGCAAGCGATTTCCACGGGCGATAACACCCTGGAATTCGGTGCCTACGTTCAAGGCGCCGCTACCGGCGACATCGTCCCCGGTGATTTCAGCGCAGTCACCAACTTCACCCTGGCTTATCAGTAAGGCTTTCCCCCCGCCATCGATGGGTGGCGGGGGGAACTGGTGGGAGATAACGGTGAAAAGATTCTTAAGTCTCGCAGTCACCTCCACATTGACGATGTGCATCAGCCCCTGGGTGTTTGCCCAGGAACCGTCGCAAGGCGAAGGCGTCGTCACCCTAGGTGGAGAGATCGTCGACTCCGCGTGCGGGCTGGAACTGACCAGTGCCGACCAGTCCATCGAGATGACGCCCGAGCCCATAGGCAGGCTGCTGCGCAATGCGCTGGGGGAGCCGCACCCGTTTGAGTTGCGTCTGGTCAATTGCACCCTGACGCGCCCGGACCCTTCGCGCCCCGGCGCCACCTTGCCTGACTGGGAGCATCTGCGGGTGACGTTTGACGGCCCTCGCGACAGGGACGGCCGCTCCTTTGCTGCCTTCGGTGACTCACAGGGAGTGGCCTTCCATATCTGGGATTCGGCTGGACAGGAGAGCGTGCCAGGCGAGCCGATGGCTCCGCACCCCCTGGCCGAGGGTGACATCACACTTCACTACACGCTCCGCCTGGTCGGCAACGGGCTGCCACTGGCGCCAGGTGCTCACCGTGTCGCGGTGCGGTTCAAGTTGGAATACTTTTGAACATTGATGGGTTGCTTTCATGCTGAATGCGTCGAAGATCAAAAATACACTTCGCCCCGGGCTGGTTGGCGGGCTGATGTCACTGGCAGGCACTGCCTTGGGTGCCGGCGATATCGAATTCAATACCGACGTTCTTGATCTGAATGATCGCAGCAATATTGATTTGTCCCGGTTTGCGCGAGGCGGTTTCATTCTGCCCGGCACCTACACAATGTTCGTGCAGATCAATGGCCAACCAATTTCCGAGCAAGCGGTGGCGTTCTACCCCCCCGAAGATGATCCCAAGGGAAGCCAGGCTTGCGTGTCCCCCACACTGGTGGAACAGCTGGGCCTGAAGGCATCCGATGCCGCCAGGCTCACCGCGTGGAAAGACGGCGAATGCCTGGACCTCCAAGGCCTGCCGGGGGCGCAGGTCAGTGCGGACCTGGCGACCTCCACGCTGGACATCAACCTGCCCCATGCCTATCTCGAGTACAGCGCACTTAACTGGGATCCACCCGCGCGCTGGGATGAGGGGGTGCCGGGGTTGCTGGTTGACTACAACCTGACGGCGCAGTCCAACGCCCAGAAAAACGAGCGCACGCGAAATCACCTCAGCGGTAACGGCACACTGGGGGCCAATGCCGGGGCCTGGCGCCTGCGCGCCGATTGGCAGGGGCGTGTCGACAGCGCAAGGGATCGGTCCGCCGGGGAGCAGAAGCTGGAATGGAGCCGCTACTACGCCTACCGCGCCATTCCGTCATTGAAGGCGCGACTGGTGGTTGGCGAAAACTACCTGTATTCGGACCTGTTCGACAGCTTCCGCTTTACCGGTGCCGCGTTGAATTCGGACGAAAGCCAACTGCCACCGAACTTGCGCGGCTATGCGCCGGAAGTTGTCGGGGTGGCCAAGACCAATGCCAGGGTGGTGGTCAGCCAGCAAGGGCGTGTGCTGTATGAAACCCTGGTGGCTGCCGGCCCCTTTCGCATCCAGGACCTCAATGATGCGGTGACCGGGACGCTGGATGTGCGCGTGGAAGAGCAGGATGGTTCAGTACAGACCTTCAAGCTCAACACCGCAGGTGTTCCCTACCTGACGCGCCCCGGGCAAGTTCGATACAAGCTGGCGACTGGGCGGCCTTCTGATCTTCAGTATGGAGCCGACGGTAACTTCTTCGGTACCGGGGAGTTCTCCTGGGGTATCAGCAATGGCTGGTCGTTGTTCGGTGGCGCCATCACCGATAACAACTACCGTGCGGCCACTGTCGGTGCGGGTCGTGACCTGCTGGTGCTGGGCGCGTTATCCCTGGACGTCACCCAGTCCCACGCAAACGTGTGGAATCAAACACTCTCGGGTAAGTCCTATCGCCTGCAATATTCGAAGAACTTTGAACAATATGACAGCCAAGTAACCTTTGCCGGTTATCGCTTTTCCGATAAGAACTTCCTGAGCATGAGTGAATACCTGGATGCGCGTCACTACGGCATGAACGGCGAACTCGCAGGACGCGGCAAATACGATGAGTTCGGTCAATACGCCGGCGAATTCAAACCGATTGGCGGCAGCAAGGCGCTGTATACCGCCACCGTCAACAAGCAGTTTCGTGACTTGGGCGCCACGGTGTACGCCAGCTATAACAAACAAACTTACTGGTCGCGGCCGGCCAGCCAGCGCTGGAACTTGTCAGTGTCTCGTTACTTCAATGTCGGCACTGTCAAGAACATGAGCCTGTCCCTCAACGTTTATCGCTCTCAGGACTACAACTATAAGGATAACGGCATGGCACTGACCGTCAGCCTGCCGCTGGGACGCAGTGGCACCCTGTCGCTGGATGCCAACCGGGCCGCAGGCAAGAATGGCTTTTCAACGCGCTACAGCGATCGCCTGGATGAGCGCAACAGTTACCAGCTCAGTGCCAGCGACAATTCCGCCAGTGGTTACCTGAGCCACACCGGTGAGCAGGCTGACCTGACACTCGCTGCCAGTCGCCAGCAAGGCAACACCAGCCTGAGCATGTCGGCTCGCGGCGGCGGTACGCTCACGCGCCACGGCGCAGCACTGCATCGCACCGGCAGCATGGGCGGCACGCGCTTGATGGTCGATACCGGCGGTGTAGCCGATGTGCCAGTGCGCGGTTACGGCACGCCGACCCGCAGCAATGCCTTTGGCAAAGCAGTAATTGCCGATCTGAGCAGCTACCAGCGTACGGCGGCCAGCGTGGATCTGGAGCGTCTGCCGAAGAACGTCGAGGCCACCCAATCAGTCACGCAGGTGACCCTCACCGAAGGCGCCATCGGCTACCGGTCCCTGGAAGTGATTTCCGGTGAGAAAGCCATGGCTGTGCTGCGCCTATCAGACGGCAGTGCGCCGCCCTTCGGCGCGCAGGTCAAGAACGCCAAGCAGCAAGACACCGGCATTGTGAATGATGGCGGCAGCGTCTACCTGAGCGGTATCCAGGCCGGCGAGCAAATGTTTGTCAGCTGGGGCGAACGCTCACGCTGCGTCCTCACGCTGCCGCAGGCCTTGCCGGCTGATGGCCTGTCCCATGCCCTGCAACTGGACTGCCGGATGGTAGCCACTGAACAAACCTTGTCCGCGCCGGCAGAGCTGTCCGGCAAGCCCACCGCCACGGAGCACACATCCTCATGAGCCTTAACACCCGCCTTACCCTTTCGTCCCTCGCATTGCTTGCCATCGGCATGTGCCAAGGCGCCAATGCTGCTATCGCGCTGGACCGTACCCGCGTGATCTTCGATGGCGGCAAGGACGCCACCAGCGTGAACATCACCAACAACAACACCCAGTTGCCGTACCTGGCCCAGGGCTGGATTGAAGATGAACAAGGCCAGAAAATCACCGCGCCGCTGATCGTGCTGCCACCGGTGCAGCGCGTGGAGCCTGGAAAACAGAGCCAGGTGAAAGTCCAGGCGCTGCCCGCGGCCAAATCCTTGCCCCAGGATCGAGAGACGGTCTACTACTTCAACCTGCGGGAAATTCCGCCACGCAGCGATAAAGCCAACACCCTGCAAATCGCGCTGCAGACCCGGATCAAGTTGTTCTACCGACCGCAAGCCATCACCCCGAGCCAGCAAGACCTGTCCAACCCCTGGCAGGAAAAACTGACCCTTTCCCGGCAGGGCGAACATTACCAGGTGAACAAACCCGACGCCGTACTTCGTGACCCTGGTGGATGCGCGCAGCACCAAGGATGGCAAGACCGTGCCCGGTTTCGAGCCGCTGATGGTGCCCCCCAAAGGCTCGCTGGCCCTGGGCCCGACGGCCAAGGCACTCGGCACCGCCCCTTACCTGGCCTACGTGAATGACTACGGCGGACGTCCGCTGCTGGCGTTCACCTGCAGCGGCGAGACTTGCAAGGTGAACCCGCAAGCAGCCCCGCTCACACAGTAACGCCCGCCGGAGTCAGTGATGAAATCGCATTATGTGAAGGTCTTGGGCGGCCTGCTACTGGCCGTTGTCGGCAGCGCACAGGCCCAGGACGAAGACGATATAGAAGGCATGAGCGGACGGCTGAATATTTCCGGGTCCATGCATGAAACCCCATGCAGCCTGGAGATGACCTCGCTGCATCAGACCATTGACCTGGGCGATGTTTCTACCAGCCAGTTGCGCCGGCCCGGTGACCAGGCAAGGGCGGTGCCTTTCCAACTGCGCTTTACCGATTGCAACCGCATCGCCGGCAGCATCCGTAGCGAGCGCACGGGGAACCTGACCTGGAGTGCCTTTCAACCGGTGCTGTCGGTGGCGTTCCTGGCACCGGCCGATGCTGATGATCCACGCCTGGTCAAGGTGCAAGGCATCACCGGGATGGGCCTGCAGTTGACCGATGTGCTTGGGCGGGATGTCAACCTGGGCCAACGGGGCGAACCTTTGTTCCTGCCCCTGGGCGGCAACACACAGACCTGGAAGGTTCGGCCCACGCGCACCTCCGCGCCGTTGACCAGCGGGGCATTCCGAGCCGTGGTGGATTTCAGGCTCAATTATGAGTAAGGGCAGAATAATGGCTAAGTCAAACGGCCCATGGGCCGTGTTTATGGGCGGCCTGCTGTGGGCCGCCAGCCAGGCGGTGCAGGCCGAGACCAGCCTGACCATCCGCGCAGTGATCATTGCACCGCCGCCGTGTGTCATCAACAGCGGCAGTACGCTCAACGTGCCGTTTGGCGATGACCTGCTGACCTCACGGATCGACGGGGTCAACTACCGCCGCGGTGTGCCCTACACCGTCACCTGTGATGCACCGTACAGCAATGCACTGACACTGGAGCTCAAGGGCACCGGCGCCGCGTTCGACAATCGGGTGCTGGTGACGCGCAAGCCCGATCTCGGGGTGAAGCTGTTCGTCAATGGCGCTGACTGGCCTTTGAACACAGCAGTGAACTTTACCTACCCCAACTTCCAGGTGGTGCAGGCCGTGCCGGTCAAACGCCCAGGCAGCAAATTGACCGGTGGCGCCTTCGATGCGACCGCCACCCTGGTGGTGGATTACCAATGAAGCCGATCAACCATGAAGAGAAACGCACCATGACTTTTTGGCCGCAGAGAACGTTGCTCGCCCTGTGTGCCATCGGCCTGTGCAATGTCGCCTCGGCCAACCTGACGTTCAGCGGCACATTGAACGAGCCGCCGCCCTGCACCATCGATGCCGGCAACACCATTGAAGTGGATTTTGGCGATGTCGGGGTAAAACGTGTCGACGGTGTGAAATACCGCCAGGGCCTGAGCTACACCATCAGCTGTGGCACCGACACCCTGCCCTGGGCGCTGAAGTTGAGCGTCAACGGCACCGCGACAACGTTCGACGGCGCAGCCGTGCAGACCAGTGTGCCGGCGCTGGGCATCCGGGTGTTCCAAAACAACCTGCCGTTTGCCCTCAATACACCGCTTGAAATCAGCCTGTCGTCGCCGCCGGTATTGGAAGTGGTGCCGGTCAAGCAACCCGGTGCAACCCTGGCCCCCGCCCGGTTTACCGCGGTGGCCACGCTGTTGGCCGAATACCAGTAGGAGTTGGAAAACCATGGGACATACACCTACTCACAAGGGTTGGACCTTCGCCGCGCTGGTACTTGGTGTGGGCCTGATGGCCGAAGGCAAGGCCGCGGACAACCTCAGTTTCAAGGGCAACCTGGTTGAAGAAGCTTGCACCATTCGCCCCGGTGACGAGGCCATCACCCTGGAACTCTGGGACCTGACCAGCAAGTACCTGTACCTCAACACGCGATCATTGGGCAAGGCCTTCAAGCTTCACTTGGTGGACTGCGACACCACGGTGGGCAACACCGTCACGATCACCTTCGGTGGCAGGGAGAACCCGGCACTGCCCGGGCTGCTCGCCCTTGATGGCGGCAGCGGCGCCACCGGCATCGGCGTGGGCATCGAGACACTGGCTAACAAGCCTCTGCCCCTTAATACGGTGAGCGACAGACAGGCGTTGAGCGATGGCAACAATGTGATCGAACTCAAGGCCTATGTGCAGGGAGAGCCGCGGGCTATCCAGGACCAGACCATCGGGCATGGCGCCTACACGGTAACGTCCACGTTCACGCTGGACTATCCGTAGTCATTCCCAGGCTGAGAACAGCCTGGGAAACCTTCGAATCTCTTCCGGGCGGCGCAACACGGGGTTGGATGCCTGTGGCCGCTGTTCGGATAGAAGAGCAACGAGAGATAACCATGAAACGACTCTACGGCGCTATTTTGCTTCTCGTCCTGCTGAGTGCTGCCACCACCGTGCGAGCAGCCGATTGCCGCGTGAATGGCGGAAGATGGCAATACGTAGGCGACGGTGGGATTCTGAACCTGGAAGTCCCCGTTACTGTCCGCGTAGGTTCGGACAGTACCCGCCTGATCCTTGAAGGGGCATGGTTGGAGTGCCGATTCACCCCCTCGCCTGCTCACCCTACGCGCATTGACTATTGGGGAACATCTGCGCAAGCCGGCCCCCCTTGGGTGCCCGGCCCGAAATTTTCCCATCAAGCTACCGGCCTGCGCATAAACGGTGCGTTTCATAATACGCCTGTGCCTTTTAACATCCGGATCGCGACCATGCCTAATAACGGCGCGGGATACTTGATCAATGTAGCCCCCTATATCTTGCTGCGAAACGACCCTAGCAACCCTATCGATGTTCGAATAGGCGATATCCTGGGCGCGTTGAACCTCCACCAGACCAACAATTACAGTTCGGGAAGTACGAGGCTCGTACTGACGTACACCGCCGCAAACAACTTCGACATCTCCCCCTCAACCTGCACCATCAACAATAACAACCCCATCGAAATCAACTTCGGCGACGTACAGCAGCGGGCGATCGGCAGCGATCCCCTGACAAGTGCCATCCGCACCAACCGCAGGCTTACCTACTCTTGCCCGGATGGCGGCATCACCACCCCTATAACCATTACCTACAAAGGCATCCCGTCGTCGTTCGACAACCGGTTGCTGACCATGACCAATCCGGACGTGGGGACCGCCTTGGTCCGTGCGGGGGCCGCGGTTCAAGTCAACGGTTCATTCCGTACCCAGATTACCAACAGCGTGGGCGGCGACGATGTGACGTTCGCCCTGGTTCGCCGCGCGGGATCACTCCCCACGGCAGGGGCAATGAGCGGCAGCGGCGTGCTGGTGATGGGTGTGCCATGAAACAGGCAAAAGAAGTGGGAATACCGATAGTGGAGCAACGAGAGAACACAATGAAACGATTGCATGGAGCCGCTGGGCTTCTCATCTTCATGGGTACGATATCGAACGCGCTGGCCGTCGATTGCCGGGTCAATGGTGGCAACTGGCAGACGGGTAATCCCAACTTGCGCGTTCCGGTTATGGTGACCTTAAGCTCGGACCGTCAGAGGATCATGATGGAGGGTGCCAGGTTGGAATGCATGTATTCCCCTGGCCAGGGCCCTGCCTGGGGCGAGGATTACTGGGCAACGGGGAACGCCTCAGGGACACCCTGGACCCCCGGCCCTCTTTTCGGTAACGAAAGGGCCGGTTTGCGTATCAACGGATCGTTTCTGAACAATCCGGTGCCGTCGGGTATCCGCGTGGCGACAATGCCCAATAACCGTGTCGTTTACCCCATCAATATCACCCCGTACATTCTGATGCGCAACAGTCCGTCCAACCCGATCAACGTCGTCGCCAATGACCTACTCGGTATGTTGCGCATCAGCAGCTCGAACAACTGGGACAACACCCGACCGCAAGTGACCGTTACCTATATCGCTGCCAACAACTTCACCGTGTCGCCGTCGACCTGCACGATCAACAATAACAACCCGATCGAGATCAACTTCGGCGACGTCCCTCAGCGCGCCTTGGGCAGCGATCCCCTGACCACCCCCATTCGCGTCAACCGCAGGCTCAACTACTCGTGCCCGGATGGCGGAATCGACTCGCCCATCACCATTACCTACAAAGGCATACAGTCGTCGTTCGACAATCGACTGCTGATGATGACCAATCCGAACGTGGGTACAGCCATGGTGCGTGGGGGGGCCGCGGTGCGGGTGAACGGTTCATTCCTGACCCGGATCACCAACAGCGTAGGCGGCGATGACGTGACGTTTTCACTGGTTCGGCGTGCGGGTTCCCTACCCGCCACCGGGGCCACAAGCGGCAGTGGAGTACTGGTGATGGGGGTGCCATGACGCACCGGTGGGGCTGAGGAAAAAAGGGGCGCGGGCGAAGATCTTGTATCAGGGACTGTGCACTTGGTGGCAGTTCGCTATAATCCGCGCCAACGCCCCACGACAGTGTCAGCGCCCTCCACTTCTCTTAACGATGACCCACTATGAACAAGATCCTGGCACTGACTGCGGTACTGGCGCTGGCCGGTTGCACCACCACATCCGACACCCTGCTGAAAAATGGCGAACAAGGCCTGACCATCGACTGTTCAGGCGAGGCCAACTCTTGGGCCAGTTGCTACGAGAAAGCCGACGCGTCCTGCGCGGGCACCGGCTACCGTATCGTCGGCACCAATGGCACGCCTGCCCTCAAGGAGAGTGACAAGACCCTGGGTCAGGATGTGGGCAATTTCAAGGGCCGTAGCGTCGTGGTGGTCTGCAAATAAGCCGGCGTGCTACAGATGCACTTCGGCGAACTTGATCCCCAGGCCACGCAGTATTTCGATCAGGTCATCCAGGCGCGGGAATGACTCGACTTCATCCTGGTCGTCCACCAGGAAGTAGCTGCGACCGCCGCTTTTCTTGAAGAATACAATCCACTCGCCCAGGTCGGCGGGGTTCTGGATGACATGGGTCGCCGCAATCTGACCTTCAGCATGGCGGGCTTTGACGAGTTCGCGTTTCATAACAGGCTTTCCAGAAAAAACAAATGCCGCTCAAACCCAAGGTCTGAGCGGCATCTTTATAGTGAATGCCCAACAGTTTAACGGATGCCCTGCCCCAAATGCATGTCGCCACTGACGGGTGATGGCTTTTTTATCGGCTCCGGTGCGCAGGATAGGCCTGGGGCTCAGCCAGAAATGCAGTCTTCCCCGGCTTTCTTCACGTCGCCAGGGCGAATCGGTACATTGGACATGCTTTCATAGAGCTTGATGCTGCTCCCACTGGAGCGGTCTTCGATTACGAAGATCGCCGAAGGATCCGCCGAGAATTTCTGCGGCACAATCACCTGGATCCCGTCTTTATGGGGCTCGATCTGCGGTGGCCGGCGGGTCGCCTCTAATTTACGCACTACACAGGCCGCATATTCCTGCGGCTTCTTGCCTGAGATGACCACCAATGTTGGCGGGGTCTGCTTGATATCTGCAACCGAAGCACACCCACCTATTGCCAAGGCCAGAACCAACACACTCCACTTCATCCAAACACCTCCGATAAAGACCCTACGACAGCGGGGATGGTAAATTTCTCCCACCAACGTAGGATTTATCTCTGATTACAGGGTAAATAACTGTTTTAAATTGTCGATGTCGTCGACGACGGCCCGATAATAAACG
>Ga0160464_101159_pt1 | contig 11118 bp, 10 predicted proteins | sample HID1971I_E11MG_FD_108275 | JGI IMG/M metagenome (GOLD analysis project Ga0160464, IMG submission 108275) | Enriched millipede-associated microbial communities from UW Madison campus, WI, USA - HID1971I_E11 MG | ecosystem: Host-associated > Arthropoda: Insects > Digestive system > Unclassified ... | reverse complement strand
TTGTGCATCGGCAGGAATGCGATCACGATTCAGTTTGCGAAAGCCCAGCCATTTGACGGTAGCAATACTACCACTTGCAGTCAGAACCTGATCACCTGCTTTTAAGGTTTCCACTTTGACTTCGCCATCAGGCGTAGCAATGTGAGTACCTTTAAGGTAGCACGCGTAAGTCATCGTGCCGCCTTCGAAGGTTACCTTTGACAAGTCCTCGCCCCTTGCATCAAAACTGCCAACAACTCGGCCGCTCTCATCACGGAAAACCAGATTTCCGCCTTCTACCGCGCCTTGCGTTGCGCCATTCACCTGGATCTGATCGCCAGCGGAAAGCCCGGCAATCTTGGGCGAGCTGGACAAATCAAGTTGCAGGCCGCCCGGATTGTAGATCAGGGTGGATGTCCCATCGCTGCCCAAATCAAATGTAGTCGAGTTTGCAGCGCCGCCGCCAATAGAGGGAGGTGAATATTCGAGTGTTGAACCTTCACCAAGATTGTAATTACTGGTTTGTCCTGCACTCAGGTCGAAAAATTCGGAGATTTTTACATGCGCATTTTCGCCCAGGTTCAGCGTTGAAGTGCCGCCAACCGGGATCAGACGCGTCTGTGTCAGGTCCAGAACGTCATCGGAATTTGTCGCGTTATTGATTGTCAGTGTGGTGTTGCCCGCCACGCTATCGACGGTAAGTTTTTGATCGCCAGGGTAGGAATTCTGATCAATCGTTTTGTTAGAAGAATTAAACAAACCGCCAAGTGTGATAGTTGCCATGGTATTACTCATCCATATAAGTAAAAAGCGTTAATTTGAAAATCAGTGGCTTTAATAATCTTTACAATTGGCATGGAATTAATGTATTCAATTGTAATATTGCTTAAGGCATCGCCAGTCTAGCTAGCCCGGATGATAGCCACAACGACACAATCATAAGAAATGTCATGGCATAACATTCCTTGACGATGTGCCCATAGAGGTCGATATTTTTAGCTGTATGTTATCTGCACATTAGTGTCTTATATTGCATTTAAAGCAAAGATTAAATTTTACGGAATTATATTTTTCCGTCCAAATCGGAGAAATCTGCTTTCTGTCCGGTTGTGTAATACCGGCGTAGCGACTTTTCCCACTGGATGAGCGAAGGGTCGCCATAAGCGACCAATTGGAATTTAAATTGTTTGAAAATGTACCAAAGTCGGCTATTGGTCTGGGGCTTGGTTTCCCAGGCAAATATTCGTCCGTCCTTATTCATGGCCAGAAATTTAGTCCATTGTGGGACGATGATGAGTGTGTCGTAGTAATTTACGATTTTGACTGATTGCTTGATCAGCATTGCTGGTTACCCACTGTCCTGGGCCGTTTTTGATTGTTGCGTGAGAAGGCCAGGATTACATTGAAAGGCATAATGTAACGCTATGTGTGCAACTCGACTGTCAATAAGTGAAAAGCACAATTGCCTTGATACGTAATTTAACCAGCCAAAAAAAGCCGCCAAACGTAGAATATATTCATGGCAAAATTTTGCGTTCAAACGCCGAATGCGAGTGAGGTGTTTTCACCGAAGGCATCGTTATTGATGATTTCTCTAGGGCTGGCTGGGAACCCGCTCTGAGCGGCGCCACGCACCTGTAATGCGGTGTTCATGTCAACATAAAGAGTGATGATTATGGTGAGTAATCATGTTAACGTTCGCTTCAATTTCAATTGAATTTTTATAAAAAAAACCTCACACAAGAATTTGGCGAGGTTATTTTTGGAAATATCACTGGGTGCATTATTAGAATTTCTTTGCCCAGAACGAACAGCGCTTATTTTTAAAATATTGTCGTCTGTTCGCGATTCGAATATTACACCTGTATCTAAAAATTTCAACATAACGTTTTCCCGAATGCCTGAGCGACACGCGAGCGATGCATGCGATCGGATTTGGCGCCCAGAGTCAGAGCCGGGTAGCATATAAATAAATGGGGTGGAAGAGCGCTGAGCGAAAAATTGCCATTGGATATTTGCGGTTCGGGCTTTCAGGCTCTTCGATATTGATCCCGACTCAAATTATCGATGCCTTAATTTATTGAAGTGATGATTATCAACTTGTCAGCGTTATTTTGAGATTCGATATGATACGAATTAGCAACAGCTTCGCACGGTATTTTACGAACACAAAAATAGCTATTTCATTTTGGTGCTCAAGGTAATTTGTTTTTCTATTGCAAATGCAAAAAATGAGAATAAAAAATCAGGGACCAAAAGTAACGATAGGATTGTTATATTTATGGATCGGCAAGGCGAATTATGTGACGTATCCGAGCCTTTGGTTTTACATGTAATTGCAACCATATTGCTGCGTAAGCAAATGGAATAACGCTCATTTATTCTGTATCAATATTATTAATAAATTATATTAAGTTACAACTAGCAATATTATTTTTAAAAATATATTGCATATGTAAAACAAAACGCGCAGACTTTGCATCGTAGTTCAATTAATAATTATTATGAAATATAAAAATTGAGACTTAACGGCAATAGCGTTCTGAATAAATTGTTTAAAAAATAAATATCTATATCTAATTGATATTAAAAAATAAATTAAATAATACGCTTAGCAAATCTATTACCTCAAGATCCAATATTTCCGATAATGCAAAGAATGCGCGGGCCTTGTTAAACAAGCTTGCGTTAATAAAACAATTAAAATCAGGTAACCAATTAATTCTTATATATTACCAAATTTAATTATCGTAAATAAATATATGTAACATCATTGGTTGTCTGGTCGCAGATTTCGGACCGGATAAATCGGCGGTCTCTATCAATCTTCAATACGCTTACTGCGTGGATCAACAGAGAAATTGCTGCTTTATTTGACCTGAAAAACCGGACATACGGTCCGGGACCTTAATGCTATCAATCCTTCAAGGAGCAGCAAAATGAAAAAACTACTATTAATCTCTGCATCTGCTTTGGTAATGGCTTCTAGCGGCGTATACGCTGCAACTCTGACTGGTGGTTTCTATGGTGTGGGCGGTACGGCAGGCAGTACCGCCGGCGGTGGTTCCAGTGCGACTGGCAGTCAGGGTTCACTTCTGGCAGGCGCAGCAACCAACGCGTCGGCAGCTCAGAACCAGACTATGTCTGGTGCGCAGGTAACAGGCGGTTTTGGCGGTGTCACGACAATTACAGAAGGCAATTCGCTGTCAACACAAACCAATACCGGCGGTGCATTGGGCCTGGCAGGTCAGACATCTAATGCGGGAGCAGGGGGCGCATTCGGATCAGGCGCCACTGGCAGTTTTGGCACCATTGGCGGCTTTCTTAGCTTCGCACCGTAATTTCTCTTGATACGGCAATAACTCACAGTAACCGGGCCTTGTTCAGATCAATGCCGACGCGTCGACTGTTCTTGGCGGGTTGGAGTAGAACATTGACCTGGTTACCTGATAAGGGATATGCCAATTGAGACCGCAACTCAAGGAGTTGAAAATGAAAAAACTATTATTGTTATCAGCGCTGGTGATTGCGTCGACAGCCGTTTCGGCGCAAACCATTACGATTGGCGCGTTTGCCACCAGCGGTGGCGCTGGTAGTACAGCCAGTGGTGGCTCATCGGTCGCCGGCAGCCAGGGCTCGCTTGGCACTTCGGCCGCAGGCAACACCTCTGCGGCATCCAATCAAACGGCATCTGGTGCGCAAGTAGTGGGCGGGCCCGGCGGCGTAACAACGCAAACCGCCGGACAATCTCTTTCTTCGCAAACCAATTCCGGGTTTTCTCTCGGGTTTGCTGGACAGACATCCAATGCGACTGCTGGTGGCGCCTTTACATCCGGAGCGGGTGGCACCTTTGGAACGATCGGCTCTTTTGCTCACTGGACACCTTAAGGCGGGTGCGTATCGCACAAGCACTTAAAAAAAGAAACCATCTTCTCGGGGAGAGCGCGCTCTCTCCGTAAGGGAATTGCCATGAAAATGATACTTGTCGTTACCCTTGGGTTGCTGCTGTCACCGCCGGTGTTTGCCCAATCAGCAGGAGCAATCTCGGGTTCAAACTCTAACGCCAATAGCGGATCAAATGCCAACTCAAATCAGTCCGCCGATTCCGGTGCAGCTGCAGTCGTTGATCTGACCTTTGGCGGCTCGGAACAAAGGCGTACACAGACAGTCCATACCACCCCAAATGTATATGCACCGCCCAGTATGTTTGGCGGCGTGAACAACTGCGGTCAGTCGAGCACATTTGGTATTGGTGCGACCGGTTTTGGTATCGGTGGTTCGCTGGCCGGTGAGTCCGAAGCGTGTAATGCGCGCGAAGATACCAGCATTGCGTACAAGCTGGGATACAAAGATGTGGCAGACATGCGTTTTTTCTGTTTCGGTGAAGACGTGAACCGCAAAGCCTATGAATCCACTGGCCGAACTTGTCCCAATTACGCTACCGCCAAAGGACTCCCGGAGCGCCCGGTGGCCGCTGTTAATAACAGCAGGATCAATAACAGCCAGAGTCAGCGCAATACCAGCCGTGTAGTTGCGACGACGCCGGTCAGAAGTCCGGAAGTTTATGTGGACAGGCCAAGGCTGCAGCCCCAGGCTACGCAGGATCTTCGTGCATTTTACGGTTCGAATTGACAGCGCTGCTGGCATTGCCAAAAAAAATGTCGGATCAACTGCTAAAGAGGCTGGAATATGTTCGTTATCCCAAGGCCAGGTTGCTTTGAATTGCGGTTGGAGCAGTCAGGGGAAAAAAACAAGGCGCCGTCGCCATTGATAATGGCACACGACGGCGCCCCGTAGCCTACCGGGCGGGCATTTTTTTTTGAGGGTCGGGAGTTGCCATGGCGTGCAATGACCCGGTGAAAAACTGCTCTTGTGATAACAGGAAAATCACAAATGAGTATGATCATGGAAGACGAAATCAAACGTTGGACAGCCAAGCGTAAAAGTGCGCTGGTGCTGGATATTATTCAAGGGAAATCGACGGTCTCAGAAGCCAGTCGCATTTATAACCTGCCTGCTGCCGAGGTCGAAAGCTGGGTAGTTGATGGCAAACGTGGTATGGAAAATGCATTGAGGGCAAATCCGCTGGATGTCAAAGAGCAGTATGAGCGTCAGCTCAAGCAACTGCAGGAGGCGTACGGAGAGGCGATGCTGGAGCTGCGCGCCAAGAAAAAGCTACAACCCCTGTTGGACGAGGCCAACAAATGAATGGGTAGATCCGCCAGGGATTGCAAGCTGATGAATTTATCGTTTCAATTGCCAGACTGTGCTATTGGTTTTGGGTGGCAGGACGTCCGCATTTTATTTGGCTGCTTGCATTGAGCAGACCACCCGATTTTTATTTACTTTGTTGTTGCGCATGCCGTTAGCGGGTTTTCCGTAATAAGCAATTCATTGTAACGTTTTCCGTGGCATGGAAAATGGTATTTGCGACGGCAGCAGCAGTGCCGATAAGACCGACTTCTCCCACGCTCTTGGCGCTTGGCGCGTTCACGCGCCGATCGTCTTCCTTAAGCAAATATCATCACGATATCGTCAACGTCTGCTTGGTCGGTGTGGTGTGCTCGGCCAGATTATGATTCATGAATCGCCCTGCGTTATGAGCCAGCATGCCGTATCTGTACAATGCCTGGCTTATACCCCAGACGATGCCGCCCGTGATCTGATTCGCTGCGGTCTTAGGGTTGAGCGTTTGTTGCGAAAGCCCCGAAAGCTATAAAAATAATTTGACACAGAAGCCCTAAAGGGTAAGGCATATACACGTCTCGTAACAGAGTGCTGGTTCCTGTCACGTAAGTATCCCGCGCGAGCAGAAGTTGCAGGTAGAATAGCGTGTAGGCTCATGGTGCTGGCCGCAATAGGGCGGGCTCATCACAATTGAACTACATAAGAAATTGCCGATAAAGGAGTCGCCATGGATCATCTATTTGCAAAATTTGCGACAGTTATTTCGCATGTAACGGGCAGTCCCATCACGTTCATCATTTGCGTAGCAGCAGTCCTGCTCTGGGCGATTTCCGGGCCCTTCTTCGGTTTTTCAGAGACCTGGCAACTGGTGATCAACACCGGTACCACCATCATTACGTTTCTGATGGTGTTCCTGATTCAGAATACTCAGAATCGCGACAGCGTTGCTTTGCAGACAAAGCTGGACGAAATCATTCGCTCATCGGATGCGAAAGACCAGTTTATGGGAATTGAAACAATGACAGACAAGGAGCTGGAAGCGTTGCATGAAAAATGCGAGAAGGAGGCCAGGCACTCGCAGATGATGCTGGAAAAAACTCATGCGGAACGGCGCACGCGCAAGAGCCGAAAGAATTAGCAGCGTGCCGCCTGCCATGTTCTTGGCGCCGGTGCAGTGCTCCAGGCTGATACAAAGCAGAAAAACGGAACGATTGACTGCTTGCTGATGGCCAATGATTCCAACTGCTGCTCATGTGCAGCTCGACCATGCAGACGCAGGCAGTTCACGCATTGCACATGTATTGAAATCGGCGGCTGGCATCCATCAATTGCTGCTGTAATCGGGTAACAATGCAGTCCACGGACTCCACCGAGCGCGCAAAACCCACTGCTGGCCCCATTGACAGCATGCCTTCTTCGTGTTCTCCCCGTTCGTACACCAGCGCTCTTGTGCGCGCACCGCTGATTAATTCCCCGAATTCAGCATACTCACGTGCTCCTGCCTGCTCCTTGGCTGCGACCTTGCGAGCATTGATATTATTAATGACTCGCCAGGTGTCGCCCAAGGATCCAAGAACCGTGCACGTGCCGTGCTGATCGGTGGCGGCCACGCGTTGCTTATATGCGTCGTGTGCCGGTGTTTCGTGTGCGAGCGTGAAAATACTGCCCATGACCACGGCATCTGCGCCCAAGGCAAGTGCAGCTGCGATTTGTCGTCCGTGGCCGATACCCCCGCCCAATGCCAGTGGAATGTGCAATTGCTCAAGCGCATACGCGCCGTTCAAAAACGTTGGCAACTGGTTGCTGCCGGGATGACCGCCTTCTTCCATGCCAACCAGGGTTACCGCATCTACGCCAAGATTCTGCGCGGCAACAGCGTGGCGTACATGGGCGCATTTGTGAATCACGATCGAATTGGTTTGTTGCAATTGTGGCAATAGCGATGTTGGCGGCAGTCCCGCTGTCTCGAAAATACGCACGCCTTCTTCAAGAGCGATGCTTAAACGTTCAAGCACAACGTCATTGTTCTGCATACGACGCGATAGCGTCAGATTGACGCCGAAGGGCATGCCACAAGTTAGCTGACGACATGTTTGCAGTTCCTGACGGAATTGCGCATTAGAATTTGAACTGCGCGCCGTGATGAAACCCATGCCACCGGCTCTGACCATTGCGGCGACCAGGTGTGCATTGGAAAGCCACATCATGCCGCCCAGAAGCAAGGGCCATCGGATACCGAGCAATGTGGTCATGCGCGTTGGATAGTGATCCGGGATAGTCGCACTGCGATGATGAATGTCAATATCTGTTGCGCTATCAGCTCCTGCGTCCATGTTCATATATCTTTTCCCAATAGCAGAACAGGGTGCAGCTCACGGGCCAACTGGCTGATCAGAGGGCCGACTTCTTCGAGCATGAGCGCAGTGGGCAGTAGAGAGCTGGGTCCGCCACAACTGACCACAAGTCGTTCGCCATCGGGAAGCTTGATCCCGGAGGCTACAGTATTGATTTGGTATTTGGGCCGCTCGTGAAAGACAAAACCACACTCAGGATAATTTGCCAGCGCCTGTTTCATTGCCTTGAGCTCGGCGGCATCTGCCAGCTTGCCACTACTCTGGGCTTGTGCCAGCAGTTGCTCGCGTACCTCGGGATTGCAGTTTGCCAGATATGCCCAGCCAATCGCGCTGTGAAACAATGGGATGCGCGAACCTACACGCAGATTCATCAACAGCGGTGAATTGCCCTGGCAGCGCAGCAGATAGACAATACTACTGCCTTCCCGTCGGCCCAGGGCAACGGCTACCTGATAACGGTCGGCAATCGCCTGCAGCATGGGACGCACGACCTCCAGGGCATCCTGGCCCGCCAATCCCGCTGCACCTAACGCGATCGCCGCTGTTCCCAATTGCAACTTGTCCTTGCCCGGGACGTTTGCCAGAAAGCCGGTTTTCTGCAAGGTATAGCAGAGTCGCCATACGGTGGGCTGCGCTAATCCGGTCATTTGGGCGATATCCGTTGTGCCCAGCATCCTTTGTTCAGCATCAAAGCATTGCAATATTTCCAGCCCTCGTGCCAGCGCAGTGACGAACTGTCGGTCCGTTGCGTCGGATGTCATCGCGTTTTCATCGTCTTTTGGATTGGGGCGTCTTGACATAAATATCCTCTTTCATTATGATAATTCAAATAGCAAATTAACAATTCGCACTGCAAATTATAATGGAAATGACGAAAGACATCAATACTTCATCTGCGGGGAGGCAAATCAGCGGCGCCGTATCGTGGCCGGGCAGCTGTTATTGGGGGCCGTCTGCGGTGGGGCAGATAGTTGAGGCTGCCGGATCCAGGCTGTGCCGTCCGCTTGTCATTACCGACCCGGGTGCATGGCGTGCCAGTAGCGCTGTTGTGCAATCGGCGCTAGCAGCAAGGTCGATACAGGATTGGCAGGTGTTTGACGGTGTGGTGGCCAACCCATCGCTGGCCGAGGTACGAGAAGCATTGCGAATGGCGCGACATTCCGGCTGTGTCAGTATTATCGCCGTGGGCGGGGGTAGCGTCATTGACGTGGCCAAAGTCGTGTTCGGATGTCTTTGCAGCGGTCTGGAGCCTGAAGAACTTGCCGCACCGCACGGCCGGGCATGGCTTGAGGGCCCTGTGCAACCTGATGTGCCGTTATTGCTTGCCATTCCCACCACATCGGGCACGGGTAGCGAGAGTAGCTCAGCGGCGCTGATTCAGGGCGATGACGGGCGTAAGCATATGTACCGTTCCTTGCGAACCCGTCCTGCATTGGTCGCGTTACAACCTGACCTTACCTTGAACCTGCCAATGCGTCCGACTGCGCAAGGCGGATTTGACGCAGTGCTGCATGCACTAGGTGCGCTGGTCAATATCGATTCCAATCCGATTGGTAAAGCCATCGCCTTGCAGGCCCTGCGTGCCTGTATGCAAGCACTGCCGTTGGTGCTCGACGAACCGGACAATCTGGGTGCCCGTACCCAGATGCAGATGGGGGCATATCTTGCAGGAGTGGCAATCGGTATCTGCAAAGTAGACGCCGTGCACGCCATGTGTACTCCGCTGGAGTCGGTCGTAGACATGGCGCACGCTGAAGTGTTAGCCCCTGTCTTTGGCGTGGTGTCGCGTTGCACCATACAGACACATGCCAGCGTTTATGCCAATACCGCCCGGCATTTGAATAATGCCAGTACAGGCGATGATCATCGGGATGCGCTGGCGCTGATCCAGCGGGTCGAAGACTTGGCCAGGCAGGCAAATATCTCTTTGTATTTGACCAATTTGCAATTGACCGAACAGCAAGCCGGTCAACTGGCGACTCAGGCTATGCAAAGCGCATCCATGTCGCTTAACCCGCGCAGTCTCACTCACGCAGAAGTCAGCTCACTGTACCTGCAAATGGCCAATTAAGGATCCAGTCATGAATGTTATTGATTCCAAACCATACGCAATGCTCATCGACGGGCGCTGGCAAGCCGGCCGGGAGGGACTGGTCTTTGACACACTCAACCCGTCTACAGCAAAAGTACTTGCCCAGGTACATCAGGCGGACGCAGCTGACGTGGATGCTGCCGTTCAGGCAGCCCACAGGGCATTCGAAAATGGCTGGCGCAGGACTACGCCGGCCGAACGCGGACGATTGCTAAGACGCCTGGCGGTGCTGTTTGAGCGTGATAGGGAAAAGCTTGCGTGGATAGAGACACTGAATGTTGGCAAGCCCATTACGCATTCGCTCGAATCGCTCAAGGCCATGCCGTCTTCATTGGAGTATTTTGCGGGCATGATTCCTGCCGTCCGAGGAGAAACGATTGCCGTGGGAAACAGCGATGTGCTCAATTACACCATTCGGGAGCCATTGGGTGTTTGTGCGCTGATTATGCCGTGGAACTACCCGATGACGCTGACGATCAACAAACTGGGACCTGCGCTGGCGGCCGGAAATACCATCGTGCTCAAGCCGTCCGAGGTCACGCCGCTGTCGACCCTGGCGCTGGCGCGCCTGTTCGAGGAAGCGGGCTTTCCGCCTGGCGTTGTCAATGTGGTCAATGGTCCGGGCGCGATCGTAGGCGAACAATTGGTCACGCATCCGCTCGTGTCCAGGGTGTCGTTCACGGGCGGAACTGTAACCGGTGCCCGCATTCTCGCTTCCACCGCAAGCGACTTGAAGCGGGTCACGCTGGAATTGGGTGGCAAGTCGCCGCTGATAGTATTTGACGATGCCGCACTGGACAAGGCTGTTGCTGTCGCTGCGGGAGACATCATAAAAAATTCCGGCCAGGTATGCATTGCCTGCACACGCATACTTGTGCAGGAAACGATACTTGATGATTTTCTTGATCGCCTGCAACGGCGCCTGCGAGCAGTGCGGGTTGGCACGCCTGAAGCTGCCGATACCGAAATGGGGCCGCTGGTCAGCGCAGCGCAAAAGCAGCGTGTCGAACATTACATTCGGCTTGCGACAGAAGAGGGGGCCAAGACCGTTTCCTTCGGTGACGTTGCTCTGGACGACAACACGGCATCCGGTTTTTTTATGCCGCCCACATTGCTGCTGCGTTCTAACGCGCAAATGCAATCGGCACAGGATGAAATCTTTGGACCGGTGCAATCGGTTATCAGTTTCAGGGACGAAGACGATGCCTTGGACATTGCCAATCATTCCCGCTATGGGCTGGCTGCCGTGGTCTTCACGCGGGATGGGGGACGTGCCTTGAGAATGGCCAGAGGCCTGCAATCGGGAAGCGTTGCCATTAATACCGGCGTGCGCACTTCCTTCGATGCGCCCTTTGGCGGTTATAAGCTTTCTGGTCTCGGTAAGGAGCGAGGATTGGAAGCCATTTATGAAAACACGCAGTTAAAGAACGTCAAATATGACATGAGTGTTTGAGCAGTTAATAATCCAAGGAGGAAGTGATGAAAGTTTTTATGAAAGTGGCACTG
>Ga0160464_101154_pt1 | contig 11137 bp, 6 predicted proteins | sample HID1971I_E11MG_FD_108275 | JGI IMG/M metagenome (GOLD analysis project Ga0160464, IMG submission 108275) | Enriched millipede-associated microbial communities from UW Madison campus, WI, USA - HID1971I_E11 MG | ecosystem: Host-associated > Arthropoda: Insects > Digestive system > Unclassified ... | reverse complement strand
CTCGGCGACGGCGGCCGTGATCGCGCGGACGAGGGCGGTCGTCTTGCTGGGCTCGTGCAGAGATCCCGACACGGCGACGACACGGAACGGAGCTGTCATGCCTCGACGGTACTCACGCGAACGCCCCGTGTCGCGCGAGGCGACACGGGGCGTCATGTAGACCCGAGGGCCCTGTCTCCCCGCGGGTCAGTTGACCTCGTCCGGGTGCGAGCCGACGCGGCCGGAGCCGTCGAGCGGGTCGAGGGCGTCGATCGCCGCGATCTCGGCGTCGGTCAGCTCGAAGCCGAAGACATCGAGGTTCTCGCGCAGGCGCTCGGCGCGCACCGACTTCGGGAACACGATGATGCCCTTCTGCAGGTGCCAGCGCAGCACCGCCTGCGCGGGGGTGACCCCGTGCGCCGCCGCGGCATCCGCCACCGCCGGAGTGCCGAACAGGTCGTACTTGCCCTGACCGAGCGGACCCCACGCCTCGATGCGCACGCCGTTCGCCTCGGCCCAGGCGACCACGTCACGCTGCTGGTAGGCGGGGTGCAGTTCGATCTGGTTCACGGCCGGGACGACGCCGGTCTCCTTCACCGTGCGCTCCAGGTGCGGAACCAGGAAGTTCGAGACGCCGATGCTGGTCGTGAGCCCCGCCTCGCGCAGCTCGACCAGCTTCGCGAACGCGTGCACGTAGTCGTCCTTGGCCGGGGTCGGCCAGTGCACCAGGTACAGGTCGACCTTCTCCAGCCCGAGCTTCTCGAGGCTCTCGGTGATGGCGGCGCGCGGCTCGTCGTCGTGGTGACGGTCGTTCCAGAGCTTCGTGGTGACGAACAGCTCATCGCGCGGGATGCCGAAGGCCGCGATGGCGGCGCCGACGCCCTCTTCGTTGCCGTAGATCGCGGCCGTGTCGATGTGGCGGTAGCCGATCTCGAGCGCCTCGCTCACCGCACGCTCGGTCTCTGCCGGCGGCACCTTGAAGACGCCGTAGCCGAGCTGCGGGATGGAGTTGCCGTCGTTCAGTTCGAGTGCAGGAATCGTCATGTCTCCAGCCTATGACCTGTGATGACAGGCGGGCCCGGCCGGTGACGAAAGATGTCGGTGCGGGCGACGCGCCCGCGGGCCGACGTTCCCTAGGCTGAGGATCGATGAACGAACGTGACGCCTCGGGCGATGAGGAGTACCTCCCGCCGCCGCCCCCTCCCGCCGAGACGCAGGATCCCGATGACGGCGAGTCGCGGATCGTGACGGCCACGAAGAGGCGCAGTCGGACCATCGTCATCCTGGTCACCGTCATCGCGGCCGTCCTGCTCCTCGGAACGATCGCGACGAATCTCGTTCTCGCTGCCGGTCTGCGCGCGGAGATCGGAGAGGGACGTGGAGACTCGTCGGCAGCGCCATCGGCATCCGCGACGTCGGAAGACACCGTAGCTCCGACACCGGCCGCTGACCGGCCGAGCGCCGGGTGCGGCGACCTCTGCACGGCGGCCGCCCACGAGATCGGAACCGCGGCCGGCGACTGGCGACTCGAAGGCGACTGGACGGACGCACCGAACGATCTCGGCTCCTCTGATGCCGCGACCGCGGTGTTCGGCGCCGACACCGGACGCGCCACCGTGACGGTGCTGCAGTTCCCCTCCGATGATGCGGCCGCGCAGGCCGCGCTCGACATCCAGGCCAGGATCGGCGACCCCACCTACACGGAGCAGGTTTTCGACGACGGATCGGGCACCCGATACGACTTCGACGGCGCGATCGTGAGCCGGGTCATGTGGCATCTCGATGCGCGGTCGCGCCCGCACACCCCCGGACGCCTGTACATCGTCGAAGCGCCCGCGAACGCGGCGGACAGCTTCGCCGACCAGGGCGCCTACCAGCTGTATCTCGCATTGCCGCTCTAGTCGCGGCGCATCCCGTGCGTCCCTCGCGAGAGAAGTCAGTCGAGTCCGCGCAGACCCTGCGACATGGCCCGGAAGGCGTCGACCGCGCGCATAGCGGGACGAGGTCCGTCGGGTTCCGCCGCCCACTGCTCGAGTCCGACCCGGATCGAGGCGGTCGCGACCGCGGCGAGCAGCGCCGCCTCCCACACCGCGACGCCGCGCTCCTGGAGGATCGCTCGCAGTCGACGCTCGGAGTCGTCGTTGACCCTCAGCCAGACGTCGCGCATCGCGGTGTCGTCGTCGAGCCCCCGGAGCACGCCGAGCATCGTGTCGAGCTCGAGACCGTCGGATGACCCGTCCCCGCGCCCGTCCTCGGTGAGCTGCGCCTGGATCACGGCAGGGATCTGCTCCCGCAGCGAACGCTCGCCGACCTGTGCGAGGGCGTCCTGCCACCGCTGGGCGCCGACGCTGAGGATCGGCGTGATCGCGTCTTCCTTGCGGGCGAAGTACCGGTAGAACGTACGCACCGAGACACCCGCGCGCGCCGCGATCTGCTCGACGGTGACACCCGCAACGCTCTGCTCGGCGAACAGCGCAGCAGCAGCGGCCGCGATGTCCCGCTCGGTCGCGGCCCTGCGGCGTTCGGTGAGGGTCGAGGTCTCCACCGTCACAGCGTACGGGAATAGGAGATCTCCGCGGCAGGTTGGGCCTATGTGGCACGATCTGCCATCCAGGCATAGTCTGCCTACAACGGAACGTCGACACGACGACACCACCACGAAGGGAAGATCATGAACCGCTACGAAGGACGTCGGGCGCTCATCACCGGCGGAGGGTCGGGCATCGGCCAGGCCACCGTGCTGCGGATGCTCCGCGAAGGCGGCAGCGTCGTCGCCGCCGATGTCAGCGCCGCCGGCCTCGAGGACACGGTCGCCAAGGCCGGGCCTCTCGCCGAGCACCTCACGACCGTCACGATGAACATCGCCGACGAAGCCTCCGTCGCCACGGGCGTCGCCGAGGCCGTGACTGCCCTGGGCGGACTCGACGTGCTCGTGAACGCCGCCGGCATCCTGCGCTCCTCGCACACCCACGAGACGACGCTCGACCAGTTCGAACAGGTCATCCGGATCAACCTGGTCGGCACGTTCCTCGTGATCCGGGAGGCCATCCCCGCTCTGCTCGAGGGATCCTCCGCCGCCGTGGTCAATTTCAGCTCGACCTCGGCCGGCTTCGCGCACCCCTACATGGCGGCGTACGCGGCCAGCAAGGGCGGCGTGCAGTCGATGACCCACGCGCTCGCCGCCGAGTACGCCAAGAGCGGGATCCGCTTCACCGCGGTGCAGCCCGGTTCGATCTCGTCCGGCATGACCGATGGATCCGGCCAGAGCAACCAGAGCAACGGCCCCGGCCTTCCCGCCGATGCCGACATGAGCCTGTTCATGAAGCTCGCGCCCGCGATCGGGCAGGGTTTCGCCGGTCCGGAGTCGGTCGCCGGTGTCGTGGCGATGCTCGCGAGTGAAGACGGCGCCTTCATCACCGGCACCGAGGTGCGCATCGACGGAGGCACCCACTTCTGAGTGAGTGCAGGTGGGGGCATCCGACCCGATGCCGGTGCCCCCACCCACTCACTCACCCTGGCGGATGGCCTTGACCTCGTTCACGCGCACGATGTTGGTGCCGGTCGCGCTGCCGGCCCGGTAGGAGAACACCGACGGCGATCCCTCGCTCTGCAGCGCCGGGGTCGCGTCGGTCGAGGACACCTGCCACGTCGCCGGCTCGGGCTGCCCGTCTGCCCACACCTTCGCGCGGATCGTCGTCGACGGCGAACCGGACGTCTCGGTCGACAGATGGAACACGGTCCCGGCGCTCCAGGTCAGACCAGGGACTGCGGCGCTGGCGATCGCCGTCCCGTTGCGCTGGATCACGACCCAGACCGCGCCGTCCGCGCGATGCCACGCCAGCGCGCGGTAGCCGACGTCACCGGTCCGCCGAGAGCCCGCACCGACGTATGCCGTGCCGGACTCGGGACCGGCCGAGAGCGTGTACGATATCGTCATCGCGGAATCTCGAACCGACGCATCGTCCAGCAGCATCTCACGCGTCTGCCCTGCCGCGAGGTCGATCACCCCGGCACCGTCTGCCACGGAGAGCGCGGTCGACTTGCCCTGCATCGGCGTCCACACACCACCGATGTCGGCACTGCCCCAGCCGGATTCGACCGCGCGGTCGAACCCGTCGGACGCCACCACGACGTCGGCGACGACGGGGGCCGTCACCACGACCTGCTTCTCGCTCGACGCCGACAGTCCGCTGCTGTCGGTCACCGTCACGCGCACCGTGTAGGTTCCTGCCGCCGCGTATTCGTGCGACGCCGTCACGCCCGTGGCCGTCGAGCCGTCGCCGAAGTCCCACGCATAGGCGCTGATCGATGCGGCGCCGTCTGCGACCGAACCGGACGCGTCGACCGCGACACTCAAGTCGGCCGGCTGTGCGGTGAAGGCCGCCGTCGGCGCCTTGAGCCCCTTGCCGACCTGGAAGTGCGACCGCACCTGATCCGCGTTCAACGCGATCGGATACACCGCCGCCTCGTCCAGCGAACCCGTGAAGTAGTTCGATGAGGGCGCCGAGGGCCAGCCCGTGAGCAGGTCGCCACCGATGCGGAGGTAGGCGGAGTCGGTCTTGGACGTCGTCACCGCGGGATCCGAGGCGACGAGCTCGCCGTCCACGTACAGCTTCATCCCCTCCGCGCCCTGCGAGACGACCGCGTGATGCCAGGTGCCGTCGTTCAGCGCCTTGTCCCCGGCGACCGTGGCACGCGTCTGGCCGGCGAAGACGCCGAAGGTCAGAGTGCCGCTGTTCGTCATGTAGAGCTGACGGTCGACGCTCGCGGAGCTCCCCGTCTTCGCCGCCCCGGAGCCGATGAGCATGCCGCCGGTCTTCGTGGTCGTCTGGAACCAGATCTCCGAGGAGAACTCCTTCGACACCGCCGCCTTGGCATCGGAAGACACCCGGCCGTTCGTGGTGCCGTTGAACGCGGTCGATCCGGTGCCGCTGTTCTCGATACCGGACGACGAGACCGTGGCGCCCGACCCGTTCACCGGGTTGTTCGCGCCCGCCCAGTCCTTCGAGACGTTCCCCATCGGGTAGTACAGCGAAGGCTTGTCCGCGAGGATCTTCTTCGAGTAGGCCGAGGCGGTGCCCGCCGTGGCCTTCGCGTTCACGCTCGCGCTCGTGGCGATGTTGCCGTCGCGGTCCTTCGCGACCACCGTGTAGCTCTGCGTGGCTCCGGGCGTCGCCGTCGGGTCATCGAGGGTGACCGTCGTCTGCTTCCACCAGGTGCCGTCGGCTGTCGCGGTGGCCACAGGCTCGTTGGCACCGTCCCGGCGCAGCTCGTAGGTGAGGGTCAGGTCGTCCCGGTCCCAGTTCGTGGGGATCGACACCCGGGCGTTGCCGGGGACGGGCGAGGTACCCGCTGTGGGCTTCCATGCCGCATCGGAGAGCCGGGGCCCGTCCTTCGCACCGTCGGGCGGATTCGTGGAGAAGCGCACGATTCCCTCGAACTGCCCGTTGTTCACCGAGCGGAACTCTCCGCCGATCGAGATCATGTCGCCCGCGCCCGTGATCGACAGGCCCGCCTGGCCGAGGCCGCTCGTGGTGCCGACCGCGAAGTCCGGCGCCCACTGGTACGGCGACGGTGCAGGGGTTCCCGCCCAGTTGGCGTACCCGGAGTACGTGTTCGCGGAAAGGGTGCCGCGCGCGTCGGCCGTGTAGGCCTCGGCGTACTGGTACACCGCGGGGTTCTTCTGCGGCTGCAGGCCCATCGTGTTGCAGGAGTGCATGTGGCTGGTCGTGTAGACGACCTTGCCGGTGGAGTACACGCCGTAGTGGTCGCCGTGGCAGTCCGCGATCCAACGCACCGCACCGGTTCCCGCCTCCGCCGCGAAAGTCCCCTCGAGGTTCCCTCCGCCGGCCCAGCTCCATCCGGTGCCGTAGACGGTGTTCGCGTCGGCGGCGAGAGCGAAGATGCCGGAGTTGCTGCTGCTGCCACTGTTCTTCACGACCTGGGAGATGCCCCAGGCGGTGTCGGCGGCGCCCGTGGTCTTGTCCACCGCTGCGGAACCGCGCAGGCTGCTGCCGTTCACCGTGGAGAAGCGTCCTCCCACGATGACGTTCGCGCCCGCCGGGTCCATCACGAGGGCGTCGACCTGGCGGTCGGCCTGCGGGGCCCAGCTCAGGAGCGCTCCGTTCTTCTGATCGAAGGCCGCAAGGTTCTTCCGGGCGACGCCGTTTGCCTGGGTGAACAGACCGCCCAGGTAGATGTTCGACCCGTCGGTCGTGATCGCGTACACGCCACTGCCGCCGATCGACGGCGCGAACTGCGGGACCAGCTCACCGGTCTTGGCATCGAGCGCCGCGAAGTTCCAGCGGTCCTTCCCGTTCACCTTGTTGAACGATCCGCCGATGTAGATGCGCGATCCGTCGGGAGACGCCGCGACGGCCTTGATCACGCCGTTGACCTTCGGGGCGAACGACGACAGGGCGCCCGTGACGATGTCGTACGCCAGCACGTTCGATCGCGCCGTCAGCGCCGTACCGGGCGCCGCCTTCGGCTCACGGGCGTTGTCGAACTTCCCGACGGCGTAGACCGTCGTGCCGATCGTGGTCTGCGCCCACACGTACCCGTTGTCGATCTGCACCGTCGGAATCGGATCCGAGGTCACCACGTTCTCGTCCCGCTGCAGCTGCGGCGGCGTCGACGGCGGCACATCGGCTGCGACAGCCGACGCCGCCCCCACCCCGGACAGGCCCGCGATCAGCAGACCCGCCGTCAGCGCTGACGCGACGACCCCGCGCGCTCGCCGCTTGAAACTCGTGTTCCCCACAGTGACTCCCCAGTCGATGCTGTTCCGAACGCGAAGTCGCCGCACCCCCGCGCACTCGACGTCATCGAGACGGCGACGAACGCCGCAACGCGGTGGTGTGAACTCCCCAGTTCGAAACTCCCCAGTCCCGACCCGCAGAGGGGGTCGGTAGCGAACGCCAGACAGCGTCGCCCTATCACGCTAACACATCACTTCACCCGCCCCGGGAGAACGTTCGACGGAGAACCTCAGCGCCGGGGCACTGCTGCCATCGCCACTGCGCCTCGTCCGACGAGGCGTTCGAGCGGCCCGCGTCCGAAGAACATCGACCAGAGCGTCGTGACGAGGAGCAGTCCGATCGCGGACACCGCCCAGAACGCGTTGCTGGAGAAGAACGCTCCGGGACCGCCGACCAGCACGATCGACAGGACGTGCGCACTGTATGCCGAAAGCGGCATGGACCCGAGCGCGCCGAGCGGCAGCAGCACCCAGCGCAGCGGGCGACTCAGCAGCAGACACAGGGCGATGATGACGAGCGCGAAGCCGCCGGACCCGAGGATCTCGGCCGTGCCGCCGCTGTGCGGGTCGACGGCGAAGACCGCGGCGAGCACAGCGCGAAGCGGGTCGGACTCGGCGAGCGCCTGCGGATAGCTCTCCCATCCGGAGGGGACCGTGCCGGAGCCGCCGTCGATGATCGAGCTGCCGCCGCCCGACGAGATATCCGCCCCCGACATGCTCGTCCCGAAGCCGCCGGTGAGGCCCGCCGCCTGCCCGATCCCGCCCAGGCCGTACCCGACCACCATGAGCGCCAGACCGATGCCGAGAGCCACCACCGCAGTGCGCAGCCGCCCGACATGAAGACGCCCGAGCGCCATGCCCGCCAGCACCAGGGCCATCCAGACGGTGATCGGATAGGTGCCGTACAGCACGAACCCGATGCCGGCGCCGTACGGGTTCAGCATCACCGCGTTCAGGAAGGCGAGCAGCGCCGGGCCGAAGAGCGCGAGCGCCGCGGCGCCCGTCAACAGCTGCCAGGGCCGCCGGCGCAGGAACGGGATGACCGCGACGTAGAGCAGACCGTAGAGCGTGAGGATCACCGCGATCGGGGTGTTCAGCATCTCCAGTACCAGGCCGATCACGAAGATCACCGCACCGCGGCCGATCAGATTCAACCGGATGCCCGGGATGCGCTCGCGCTCGGGAAGGTCGCCGCGTCCGGTCATCAGGGCGATCGAGATGCCGGCGAGCAGCGCGAACAGGATCGAGGAGCGCCCGTGCACCAGGTCGGTCCACGTCGACGGGTCGAGCCAGTCGAACGCCTCGGTCTCGCCGATGTGCGCCCCGGCCATGCCGAGGATCGCCAATCCTCTGGCGACGTCGAGGCCGAGGATGCGCGGCGGTCGCCCGAACTCGCGGAACCACCGGACGGGAGCGAGAGCAGTGATCACCCCCTGATCGTAGGGGCTGACTTCGGCGTACGCAGGGCGAATCCCGGCATACGATGGAGGGCTATGTCTTCCCCCGTGATCTCCTATCCCCCGGAGCTGCCGGTCAGTGCCGCCAGGGCTGAGATCGCCGATGCCATCCGCGACCACCAGGTCGTGATCGTCGCGGGTGCGACCGGCTCGGGCAAGACCACGCAGCTGCCGAAGATCGCGCTCGAGCTCGGGCGGGAGCACATCGCGCACACACAGCCCCGCCGCCTCGCCGCACGCACGATCGCGGAGCGCGTCGCCGAAGAGCTGCAGGTCGAGCTGGGCACACTCGTCGGGTACAAGGTGAGGTTCACCGACAAGGTGTCTGACACCACCCGCATCGCCCTGATGACCGACGGCATCCTGCTCAACGAGATCCATCGGGATCGCCTGCTCACGCGCTACGACACGATCATCATCGACGAGGCGCACGAGCGCTCCCTCAACGTCGACTTCCTGCTCGGCTACCTGGCCCGCATCCTCCCGGAGCGCCCCGATCTGAAGGTGATCATCACCTCGGCGACGATCGATCCGGAGAGCTTCGCGAAGCACTTCGCCGCCCCGGACGGCACCCCGGCGCCGATCATCGAGGTCTCCGGCCGCACGTATCCGGTCGAGATCCGCTACCGCGGGCCGGTCGAGGCGGCGGACGACGAGAACGCGCCGACCGAGCCGGAAGACGAGGTCTCGGCGATCGTCGCGGCCCTGCGTGAGCTCGACCGCGAAGCGCCGGGCGACGTGCTCGTGTTCCTTCCCGGCGAGGCCGAGATCCGCGATGCCGCGGACGCCGTGCGCGGCGCCTACGCGAACGACCGCGCCCCCACCGAGGTGCTGCCGCTGTTCGGACGTCTCTCCGCCGCCGACCAGCATCGCGTGTTCGAGCGCAGCCGGGTGGCCGGTGTGCGCCGCCGGGTGATCCTCGCCACGAACGTCGCCGAGACGAGCCTCACCGTTCCCGGAATCAAGTACGTCATCGACACGGGCACCGCGCGCATCTCCCGATACAGCAACCGCTCCAAGGTGCAGCGACTGCCGATCGAGGCCGTGTCGCAGGCCTCGGCCAATCAGCGTTCCGGCCGTGCGGGCCGCACCAGCGACGGCATCGCCATCCGCCTCTATTCGGAGGAGGACTACGACAAGAGGCCGGAGTACACCGAACCCGAGATCCTGCGCACGTCGCTGGCCTCGGTCATCCTGCAGATGCTGTCGCTCGGCTTCGGCGACATCACGGCGTTCCCCTTCCTCACCCCACCCGACTCCCGGGGCGTGAAGGCCGCGTTCGACCTGCTCACCGAGCTCGGTGCCGTCGAGCCGTCGCGCCGCGACGGCGCCCCGCACCTCACCCGCACGGGTCGCGACATCTCACGCATGCCGATCGATCCGCGGTTCGCACGCATGCTGATCGAAGCCGGGAAGGCGGATTCCGGCGGCACCGTGACACGCGACGTGCTCGCGATCGTCTCGGGCATGACGATCCAGGACGTGCGAGAGCGGCCGGAGGAACGCCGGGAGGAGGCCGACCGCCTGCACGCGCGTTTCGTCGACCCGACCAGTGACTTCCTCACCCTGCTCAACCTGTGGAACCACCTGCGCGAACAGCAGCGTGAACTCGGCTCGAGCGCGTTCCGCCGACTCTGCCGCTCCGAGCACCTCAACTACGTGCGGGTGCGCGAGTGGTTCGACGTGCATCGCCAGCTGCGCACCCTCGTGAAGACCCCGGACCGCGGCCGCGGCCGCGATGACACTCGGACCGGCACAGACGGTGGCGCGAGCGATCCCGACGCTATCCACCGCGCCCTGCTGTCCGGACTGCTCTCGCAGATCGGCATCCTCGACGAGAGCACCGCCCCCGCGGGCAAGTCGCACTCCCCCGCGAAGGAGCCGAAGGGCCGTCGCATCGCGGAGTACCGGGGAGCCCGCGGCATCCGCTTCTCGATCTTCCCCGGCTCGGGGCTGCGCAAGAAGAGCCCGCGCGCGGTGATCGCCGCCGAGGTCGTCGAGACCTCGCGCACGTTCGCGCGCACGGTCGCCGCGATCGACCCGGCGTGGGCCGAGCCGCTCGCCGGCGACCTGGCCAAGCGCCAGGTGACCGAGCCGCACTGGTCGAAGGATGCCGGCGCCGCTGTCGCGTTCGAGAAGGTGACGCTGTTCGGGCTCGAGATCATCCCGCGTCGACGCGTGCAGTTCGCGCGGATCGACAGAGCAGCGTCGCGTGAGCTGTTCGTGCGGCACGCGCTCGTCGAGGGCGAATGGGACCCGACGCGGATCGACAAGCGGGTGAGCGCGTTCTGGCGCAGCAACGCCGAACTCCGCAAGCGCCTCGAGAAGCTGGAGGAGCGCGAACGCCGCCGCGACATCCTCGCCGGCGACGAAGCCGTCTTCCGGTTCTACGACGAGCGCATCCCCGCCGACGTGTTCGACGTGCGCTCGTTCGAGAGCTGGTGGCGCGAAGCCATGTCGACGACGCCGAAGCTGCTCGTGATGCGCGAGAGCGACCTGATCGACGACGACGAGCGTGCGGATCAGCGCGAGTTCCCAACGCGGTGGACACAGGGCGACCAGGTGCTCGGCCTCGCCTACCGGTTCGAGCCGGGCGCCGACGACGATGGTGTCAGCGTGGTGGTGCCGTTGCCGCTCCTCGCGCAGATCGAGGACCGCGGCTTCGACTGGCAGGTACCCGGCTTGCGAGCCGAGCTGGTGACAGGCCTGCTGCGGGCCCTGCCCAAGGCGATCCGTCGCCACGTGGTCCCTGCCGCCGACTGGGCCGAGAAGTTCGGCGCCGAGCTGGTCGAAGAAGGCCCGGAGTCGCACGGCGGCCTGCCCCCGCACACGCTCAAGGAAGCCCTCGCCCGCCGCATCCAGCCGCTCGCGAACCAGCTGGTCTCCGCGGCCGATTTCGACGACGAGCGGGTTCCCCCGCACCTGCGCATGAACTTCCGCG
>Ga0160464_101152_pt1 | contig 11175 bp, 6 predicted proteins | sample HID1971I_E11MG_FD_108275 | JGI IMG/M metagenome (GOLD analysis project Ga0160464, IMG submission 108275) | Enriched millipede-associated microbial communities from UW Madison campus, WI, USA - HID1971I_E11 MG | ecosystem: Host-associated > Arthropoda: Insects > Digestive system > Unclassified ... | reverse complement strand
TTGGAATGCGTGAAGAGCTTCGTCAAGCCGGCCTGCGTGATCGTCAAGCATGCCAACCCGTGCGGCGTCGCCGTCAGCCCGGACGCTGAGGGCGGTATCCGCCAGGCGTATGAACTGGCCTACGCCACCGACACCGAATCTGCGTTCGGTGGCATCATCGCCTTCAACCGCGAGCTGGACGCCGAGACCGCCAAGGCCATCGTCGAGCGCCAGTTCGTCGAAGTGATCATCGCCCCAAGCGTCAGTGAAGAAGCCCGCGCCATCGTCGCCGCCAAGGCCAATGTGCGCCTGCTGGCCTGCGGCGAGTGGTCAGCCGAGCGCGCAGCTGCCTGGGACTACAAGCGCGTCAACGGCGGCCTGCTGGTACAGAGCCGCGACATCGGCATGATCGGCAGCCAGGACCTGAAAGTGGTGACCAAGCGCGCCCCGACCGAACAGGAAATCAACGACCTGATCTTCGCCTGGAAAGTGGCCAAGTACGTCAAGTCCAACGCCATTGTCTATGCCAAGAACCGCCAGACCATCGGTGTCGGTGCCGGCCAGATGAGCCGCGTGAACTCGGCGCGTATCGCCGCGATCAAGGCTGAACACGCCGGTTTGCAGGTGGTGGGTTCGGTCATGGCTTCCGACGCGTTCTTCCCCTTCCGCGATGGTTTGGACAATGCCGCAAAAGCTGGCGTGACCGCCGTGATCCAACCGGGTGGTTCGATGCGTGATGCCGAGGTGATTGCAGCGGCTGATGAAGCCGGCATCGCCATGGTCTTCACCGGTATGCGTCATTTCCGCCACTAACAGCACCGCTTCTCTACTGTAGGAGCGAGCTTGCTCGCGAAAAACTCAAAAACGCCACGGGGTGTCAGTTTCCCCTCGTCATCGTTGGCGATCTTCGCGAGCAAGCTCGCTCCTACAGAGAAGCACAGCGTTTCTCTGAGGTTTTTGAAATGAATGTTTTGATCATTGGCAGCGGTGGCCGTGAACACGCCCTGGCCTGGAAAGTCGCCCAGGACCCACGGGTCCAGAAAGTCTTCGTTGCCCCCGGGAACGCCGGCACCGCCATCGAAGCCAAGTGCGAAAACGTCGCCATCGACGTATTGGCCCTGGAGCAACTGGCAGACTTTGCCGAGAAGAACGTTTCCCTGACTATCGTCGGCCCGGAAGTGCCATTGGTGGCCGGCGTCGTCGACCTCTTCCGCAGTCGTGGCCTGGATTGTTTCGGCCCCACTGCCGGTGCCGCCCAGCTGGAAGGCTCGAAAGCCTTCACCAAGGACTTCCTGGCGCGTCACAAGATCCCCACCGCCGACTACCAGAACTTCACCGAGATCGAGCCGGCCCTGGCTTACCTGCGTGAAAAAGGCGCGCCGATTGTGATCAAGGCCGATGGCCTGGCTGCCGGTAAAGGCGTGATCGTCGCCATGACCCTGCAGGAAGCCGAAGACGCCGTGCGCGACATGCTCGCCGGCAATGCCTTTGGTGACGCCGGTTCCCGTGTGGTCATCGAGGAGTTCCTCGACGGCGAAGAAGCCAGCTTTATCGTGATGGTCGATGGCAAAAACGTGCTGCCAATGGCCACCAGCCAGGACCACAAGCGCGTCGGTAACGGCGACAGCGGCCCGAACACCGGCGGTATGGGCGCTTACTCCCCGGCGCCGGTGGTGACCAGCCAAGTGCACCAACGCGTCATGGACCTGGTGATCTGGCCGACCGTGCGCGGCATGGCCGACGAAGGTAACGTCTACACCGGCTTCCTCTACGCCGGCTTGATGATCGATAAAGCCGGTAACCCGAAAGTCATCGAGTTCAACTGCCGCTTCGGCGATCCGGAAACCCAACCGGTGATGCTGCGCCTGCAATCGAGCCTGGTGCTGCTGGTGGAAGCTGCACTGGCCCAGGCGCTGGACAAGGTCGAAGCGCAATGGGACCCACGTCCCAGCGTCGGCATCGTGCTGGCTGCCGGCGGTTACCCTGCCGATTATGCCAAGGGCGATGTGATCGAAGGCCTGGACGCGGCCGCTGGCTTGGAAGGCAAAGTGTTCCATGCAGGCACCGCGCTCAAGGACGGCAAAGTTGTAACCGCAGGTGGCAGAGTGTTGTGTGCCACCGCGATGGGTGCCAGTGTCGATGCCGCGCAACAGCAGGCGTACAAGCTGGCCGCGAAAATCGACTGGAAAGGCTGCTTCTACCGCACTGACATTGGCTACCGCGCCATTGCCCGTGAACGTGGTGAGAACAGCTGAGCAGCTACACTTCAAGTAGCTATCCGTTCGGTTAGGTAAGGGCCTCTGGCCCTTGCCGTACACATGTCGCCCCGCGCATAGTTAACCCGTGCAATCAACCTACGAAGGGATTTCGCCGTGCGCTGGCTCAGGATCGCCATAGGTTTCACCGTCAGTCTGCTGACCCTGCTCTGCTTGTTCCCGGCCCAGGCCGCCGGGCAAGGCAGTGGTTGGGCAGTATTGCTTGACGAACAGGCCGACCTGCAACTGAGCGACATCCGTTCCGCCCGCTACACCAATCAATTCAGCCCCATCGAACTGGACCGGATCACTGCCGCGCAGCCGGACGGTGCGCTGTGGGTGCGCTTCAGGCTGCAGCCGGGCAAGCACGAGCAAGTGCTGCGGGTCTTTGCGCCAGACCTGTCCAGCCTGAGCCTGTATGTGCTGGACGGCGACACCCTGGTAGAGCAACAGACCACCGGCACGCGCCAGCCCCAGTCTGAACGCCCGCTGCCCAGCAGCGACTTCATGCTGCCGATGCCCCAGAGCCCGCGCCCCCTTGAGGTGTACCTGCGGCTGGTCTCGGAACACGAGTTGCGCCCCTACATCACCCTGGAACCGGCCGTACTGGCTGCCGCCAACCAGAACCAGACACTGATCTACGGCTTGCTGTTCGGCGTGCTGCTGATGTTGATCCTGCACAACCTCACGCGCTTCGCCTACCATCGCTCGCGCAGCAGCCTGTGGCTGGCCGCCTGTGAACTCCTGTTGATGCTCAGCCTGGCGCTGCTCCTCAACCTGGTAGGGCCATGGCTGCCGAACTGGCATGCGATCCAGACACCCGGCGCATACCTTGCCCTGCTGCTGACCGCCCCCTGCGGCTTGATGTTTGCCTACCGCTTCTTCATGCCCCTGGGCCCGCACCCACTGAACAAACTGCTGATGGCCGACATACTGCTGATCGTGCTATCCGGCTTGCTGCTGTTGTTCGTCAATACCCTGCCACTGAATATCATCACCTATGCACTTGTGGCGCTGGCCGGCCTGAGCATGCTGTTTGTCTCGGCCTACCACTGGCAGCAAGGCTACCGCCCGGCGCGCCTGTTCGTGGCGGCGATGGTGGTGTTCAACATCGGCACGCTGATCATCCTGCCCGCCCTGCTCGGCCTGACACTGGTGGCGCCGCAAGGCTTGATCGTCACCCTGCTGGGCTTTATCTGCATCAGCGGCCTGCTAATGAGCCTGGCCCTTGGCGAGCGCCAACGCGCGATTGTCGAAACCCGCTTCAGCCTCAGCCGAGACCTGGCAGCCAGCAACGCCGAGATCGCCGCCAAGGCCGAGTTCCTGGCGAAGATCAGCCACGAGATCCGCACGCCCATGAACGGCGTGCTAGGCATGACCGAATTGCTGCTGGGCACGCCGTTGTCGGTCAAGCAACGCGACTACGTGCAGACCATCCACAGCGCCGGTAACGAATTGCTCACCCTGATCAACGAGATCCTGGATATCTCCAAGCTCGAGTCCGGCCAGATCGAACTGGATGATGTGCAATTCGACCTCAATGCGTTGATCGACGACTGCCTGAGTATCTTCCGCGCCAAGGCCGAGCAGCAGAATGTCGAGCTGATCAGCTTTATCCAGCCCCAGGTGCCGCGGGTGATCAGCGGTGACCCGACGCGCCTGCGCCAAGCGTTGCTGAGCCTGCTGGAAAACGCCCTGCACAAGACCGATGAAGGCGAAGTACTGATCGTTGTCGCCCTGGACGAGCGCAGCACCAAGCCACGCCTGCGCATTGCCGTGCAGGACAGCGGCCTGCCCATGGAAGCCGCCGAACGCGACGCCCTGCTGCACAGTGAACTGCACAGCAAGAACTTCCTCTCGGCGACGCGCTTGAGCGGCCACCTGGGCCTGGTGATCGCTCGCCAACTGATCCTGTTGATGAACGGCGAGTTCGGTATCAAGAGCGGCAGTCATCAGGGCAGCACCTTGTGGCTGACCCTGCCGCTGGACCCGGAACGCCTGGAACACCCGACCTCCGACCTCGACGGCCCACTCAAGGACGCGCGCGTGCTGGTGGTGGACGATAACGACACCTGCCGCAAAGTGCTGGTACAGCAATGTACCGCCTGGGGCCTGAACGTCAGCGCCGTGCCTTCCGGCAAGGAGGCCCTGGCCCTGTTGCGCACCAAGGCGCACCTGCGCGATTACTTCGACGTGGTGCTGCTCGACCAGAACATGCCCGGCATGACCGGCATGCAACTGGCAGCGAAGATCAAGGAAGACCCGAGCCTGAACCATGACATCCTGCTGATCATGCTCACCGGCATCAGTAACGCGCCGAGCAAAATCATTGCGCGTAATTGCGGGATCAAGCGCATCCTCGCCAAGCCGGTGGCCGGTTATACCCTCAAGACCACCCTGGCCGACGAACTGACCCAGCGCAGCAAAGGCGCGGCCTTTCCACGCCCGGTCCCCAGCGCACCGGCAGCCGTGAGCGTGCCCAGCGATTTCCGCATCCTGGTGGCCGAAGACAACAGCATCTCCACCAAAGTGATACGCGGCATGCTCGGCAAGCTCAACCTCAACCCGGACACCGCCAGCAATGGCGAAGAAGCGCTCGAAGCGATGAAAGCCCAGCGTTATGACCTGGTGTTGATGGACTGTGAGATGCCGATCCTTGATGGTTTCTCTGCCACGCAGCAACTGCGGGCGTGGGAAGTCAGCCACCAACGCGTACGTACGCCAGTGGTGGCGCTCACCGCGCATATCCTCTCGGAACACAAGGAGCGCGCACGCCAGGCCGGCATGGACGGACATATGGCCAAGCCGGTGGAGTTGTCGCAGTTGCGTGAGCTGGTGGACTATTGGGTAGCGCAGCGCCAACAGCGTCCGGAACATGCGCCCTCATGATCTAAAATGCGATCAAATGTGGGAGGGGGCTTGCTCCCGATAGCAGTGGGTCAGTCAGCATATTTGTTACTGACACAGCGCTATCGTGGGCAAGCCCCCTCCCACATTTGATCTCTGCCGCCTGATAGACTGCCCACACTTCCACCGCCCGCGAGCCACCCCCATGCTCCATGTGTTATTCAGCGTTTACCTGAAGATGCTGGTGCTCTACAGCCCGTTCTTCGTGCTGTCCTGCTTTATCAGCCTGACCCGTGGTTATTCCAGCAAGGAACGTCGGCGCCTGGCCTGGAAGGTGGCCCTGGCGACCCTGGTATCGAGCGTGCTGCTCTACCTGTTCGGTCGGGTGATTTTCAGTGTGTTCGGCATTACCGTGGACGCATTCCGGATCGGCGCCGGCAGTGTGTTGTTCATTTCCGCCCTGGGCATGGCCCAAGGCAAGGCAGCGGTGCAGACCGACAACGTGCAGCAGGATGTGACCATCGTGCCGCTGACCATCCCCCTCACCGTCGGCCCCGGCACCATCGGCGCATTGCTGGTGATGGGCGTCAGCCAACCGCACTGGGATGACAAGCTCACCGCCATTCTCAGCATTGCCCTGGCCAGCCTCACGGTGGGTGTGGTGCTGTACCTGTCCAACCGTATCGAACGCATTCTCGGCGACCAGGGCTTGCAGATTGTCAGCCGCCTGATGGGCTTGTTCGTCTGCGCCCTGGCCGCACAAATCATTTTTACCGGTGTACGCGGCTACCTGGTGCCTTAGATCCGGTACTTGGCAATGGCCAGTTGCACTTTGTCGCCGGCGCTTTCACGCATCAGCTGGATGGTTTTTTCATTGACCACCGAGGTATTCAGTACCAGGCAGGTCTGCCCGCTGAATGCCTCCAACGACGAGCTGTCCCACTCCAGGAAGGGCACGCCCAGGTGTTTATCCACGCCGTGGGTGCTGTAGGTCACCAGCACCATCATCAGTTCACCGTTGTTTTCGGTACAGGAAGCCAGGCCAAAATCGCCGCCCTCCTGCACCGTCGTGTTGCGCTTGAACAGATCGAAACACGCAGGCCGCTGCTTTAACGCTTCCAGTGCATCCGCAGCCAACTTCGGCAAGGCGCTGACCAATGGCCCCGACAGCGACGTCGACGCCAGCATCGCAGCGATGATATTCAGGGCCGCCAGTTGCACCGTCAGGCCCTTGCCCGCACGCGAGACCCGCTCAAAACGACTGCGCACCGGCAACCAACCCAGACTGACCATGACCTTGATAAATTCGTCGTACCACGCCTCGGTCCCCCGTTGGACCTTCAACACATCGCTCACATAACTGCTGGCCAGCAGGTAGCTTTTGCGAATGTACTCGCGGTTCAGCGCAGACAGCCCCTCGGCAAACGAAATCACACTGTTGTTGACCACCGCCGCATTGCAGTCGTCCTCGCGATCCAACCTTGAAGCGAGCTGCTTGCCAGGGGCTCCCGGCAGCTTGTAGGCGGCAATCAATTTGCGCCTTTTTTTACTGTTGATCCTTCTGTGACGTCGCTCCATTTCCAGTTCTCCACAAGCACCCCCACATGGGGCTTACTTGCACCCTAGTCCAGTGCAGGGAGGGTTTTCCATGGGACAAACATTCCTTGGCCGCACCCACTAAAAACCACCGACCAGCAATGACAGGGCGCGGGCACGGGACTTGCGGTTTTCATCGCATAAAAAAGAAAAAGCTCCGGACAACGCCAGGTAAATCCCTGGGTCATTCGGAGCTTTCCGGCAGCCAATGGAGCGTTTTCAGCTGACGGGTTTTTCGCCGTACCAGCGCGGTGTGTACACCCACTCACCGCCACCGGCACGCGGGAATGTGCAGGTAGTGGACGAGCCGACCAGCACCATGGTGCGCATGTCCACCTGCTCGGGCGTCAATTGCCCCAATGTGGTGACGCGCAGCGTCTGGCCGGGGCGTCCGATGTCGCGGCCCAGCACCACTGGCGTTTCCGGTGTGCGATGCAGCGCGACGATCTCCAGGGCACGCCCCAGTTGCCAGGGCCGCGAGCGCGAGATCGGGTTGTAGAACGCCAGGGCCAGATCAGCCTGGGACGCGAGGTCCAGGCGCTTTTCAATGATCGACCAGGGCTTGAGGTTGTCCGACAGCGACATCACGCAGAAGTCGTGGCCCAGCGGAGCGCCGGCCTGGGCGGCGGTGGCCAGGGAGGCGGAAACCCCCGGCAGGATTTCCAGGTCGACCTGATGCCAGGCCGGGTCGCCGGATTCGTGCAGCGCCTCGATCACCGCAGCGGCCATGGCGAACACGCCCGGGTCGCCGGACGACACCACCACCACTGAACGCCCCTGCGCGGCCAGCTCGAAGGCGTGGCGTGCGCGCTGCATTTCTTCGCGGTTGTCAGTGCAGTGTTGCACCTGATCTTCACGGAACGGCCCGGCCATGCGCACGTAGGTTTCGTAACCCAGCACGTCAGTGCAACGCGCCAGTTCGGCCTTGACCGCCGGCACCATCAGCTCGGCAGCCCCCGGGCCCAGGCCGATCACGGCGAGACGGCCACGGGGGCGCCCCACCTGTGACAGATCCAAGGGCTGCTCGGCCACGGTGATGCTGATATCCGCAACTGGGGTCATCTGCGTAAAACGCAACGGCACACCCAACGCCAACGCTGCCTCATGCAGTGAGCCTTCGGCCATTTGCAGGTCGCTGGCCAACAGGCACGCCAGGGCTTGCACGGCGATTCCCGCTTCATGCAACGCCGTACGCACACGTTCGACCAACTGCTCGCCGGGCTTGCAGGTCACGTAGACATTGCGCGGGTAAATCAGCAGTTCATTGGCCGCCGGGATGCGCTCGGCATTGCCCACGTGAATCGCCAGGCGCGCCTGCTGGTCCTGTGGCAGGTTGGCCTGGTCCAGCCACGGCGCGTCACCTTCGATGCGCACGCTTTCGCCAGCCAGCAGGTCCGAGACAAAGCCCTTGCCCAGTTCAATGTCGGCCAACTGATAACCCGCCGGCGGGTTGAGCAGGCAGGTGCCGAAACGCAGCTCACCACTGGTGGTGATTGCGGCGGATACCCCCAGTGCCGCGGCGATGTCCCGTGCCATTACATTCACGCCACCCAGGCCGCCCAGTAAAGGCACCACAGCGCTGCCATCTTCAGCCACGGCCAGCACGCCGGGCTCCTCGCCTTTTTCCAGCAGCAGAGGGGCCAGGGTACGGATCACAATACCGGCGGCGCACAAGGCAATCAGCGGCGTGCCTTGCTGGTAGAGCTGGCGCAACGTCGCGCCGAACTCGCTGTAAACCTGGTCTGCACCGTCCACCCTTCCAGCCAGACCGTGGATCAACGCGCCTGGGTAAACCTGTTGGATCTTGCGTGCGGTGGCCAAGCTGCCTTGGCCCAGAATCACAATCGCCGGAGTCATCAACCTTGCCACCTTTCACCGGGCACGATGATCAGCGAGAAATACGGCGAAGACGCCGGATCGACCTGATCCAGCGGCACGATCTTCTGGTTGACCATGGTGGCGCGCTCCACATACAGCGCACGCCCGGCCAGGCCCAGTTCTTCCAACACCTGGCGCACCTTCGGGAAGTTACGCCCCAGTTTCATGATCACCGCGGCGTCGGCATCCGCCAGGCGGCGCTTGAGGTCATCATGGGGTAATACGCCCGATAGTACCGACAAGCTCTGGTTGCGATACACCAACGGCGCACCGAGCACCGAGGCGCCCCCGAGCATCGAACACACGCCCGGAATTACCTGGGCTTCGTAGCGCTCGGCGAGGCGATCATGCAGGTACATGTAGGAGCCGTAGAAGAACGGGTCGCCTTCGCAGATCACCGCCACATCGCGGCCCGCATCCAGGTGCGCCGCCACATCAAGGCTGGCATTGTCGTAGAAGTCGCTGATCACTTGTTCATAGGACAGCGGCGCCGGCAGCACTTCGGTGGTCACCGGGTACACCAGCGGCATCAGGGTTTGCTGCGCGACCAGGTGATCTTCGATGATGCCGAAGGCGTTGCCCTTCTTGCCCTTGGCCACGAAGTACGCCACCACTGGCGATTCACGCAGCAGGCGCAGGGCCTTGAGGGTAATCAGTTCCGGGTCGCCGGGGCCTACCCCCAGGCCGATCAAACGTCCGCGTGCCTGCATTATTCGACCTCCGTGGCGAGCGCATTGACTGCCGCTGCGGCCATGGCACTGCCGCCCAAGCGACCCTGCATGATCACGAACGGGACGCCCCGGCTATCCGCCGCCAGCATCGCCTTGGATTCGGCGGCACCGACGAAGCCCACGGGAAAACCCAGGATCAATGCCGGTTTCGGCGCGCCGGCATCCAGCATTTCCAGCAGGTAGAACAACGCGGTCGGCGCGTTGCCGATCACCACCACACTGCCTTCCAGGTGCGGTCGCCACAGTTCCAGGGCGGCGGCGGAGCGGGTGTTGCCCAGTGTGCGTGCCAACTCCGGCACGCTATCGTCACGCAGGGTGCAGATCACCTCGTTATTGGCCGGCAGGCGCGCACGGGTCACGCCTTCGGACACCATCCGCGCATCACACAAAATCGGTGCACCAGCGGCCAATGCATCGCGCCCGGCCTTGCCTGCGCCTGCGGAGAATTGCAGGCCATCGATAGCCTCGACCATGCCGCACGCATGAATCACCCGCACCGCGAGTTTTTCCAAGTCAGCCGGAATGCGCTCCAACTTGGCTTCCGCGCGAATAATGGCGAAGGAGTTGCGATAGATCTCCTGACCGTCGCGGATGTAATCAATCATCGGTGTTGCTCCGTGGGCGAGCGCGCAGCAAGGCGCCCGCCGCTTCAATGGAAAGAGTGCGCGCGTGCAGCCGGCCGAAACCGGGTTGGGCTGCGTCGCGAAAATAGAGGTCGTAGTGGCCGGGACTCACCGCCAGCAATGTGACCGATGCGGTGTGCGCCGCGGCGCAGGAGCGCGGGCAGCCGGACAGATGCACCTCGACGCCGGGTTGCAGGGCCGACAATTGCACCGCATCGACCTTGGTATCGGCCAGGCCTTTGCCGCAGCCGCTGGAACCGGTACAGGCGATCATGCGGGCCAGGGGTTGGTCGATAGAGCAGAGAAAGCCCAACTGCGCCAAGCGTTCGGTCACCGCGACAGGGCGTTCGATATTGGGTAGCAACACCCCTTGCCAGGGCGTGAAACGCAACGTTCCGTCGCCGTACTCGCTGGCCAGCTGCGCGACGCCCTTGAGCATCAACGGATCCAGGCGGCCCAATGGTGCGACGGCCGCGACGTAGAACTGGTTTTTCTGCGCCTGTGGATAACTTCCCAGGTGCAGCAGCGCGCCACTGGCCGGGCGCTGGAAGCCCTCCGCCGGCAGCAGCGGCAGGCCCAGGCGGCTCACTACGTTATCCACAGCCAGATGGCGCATTCGCGTTTGCTCGGGCGTCGCCAGGTCGAGAAAGGCTTCCAGCACCGCCACCACCAAGGCATGGCCCTGGTCCAACGGCACCGCCGCCACGGGCGCATCCAGCCCCGGGCAGCCAGCCAAGCCGAATGCCAACAGCGTCTGGCCATCGCGCACGAACGCCGAAAGCCACAGGTCATGGTGATGTTCAAGCATCGCCAGGGCTTCGCCACCATCGAGCTGTACGGCGAACTTGGCCGACAGTTGATGAAAGCGCGGATGGGTTTGCAGGGTGGCGAGGATCTGCGCGGCCAACGGGCGGGTATCGAACAGCATCAGCGGGTCGATACCGGCGCTGGGACTGAGCATCAGGTTGCGCACGTCGTCACCCGCGGCGTTGCTCGGCCCAAGGTCGGCCGCCAGCAACATGGCGATCAGGGCCTGCTGCTCGGCGCCGATGCCGCGGATCTGCAGGTTGGCGCGGTTGGTCGCCTCGATCACTCCGCCCGCATAGGCCTGGGCTGCGTCCGCCACGGCATGGGCCTGGGCGGCACTGATCGAACCACCGGCCAATTTGATCCGGCAAATGCCGCCATCCAACGCCTGGACAATACGCAGCAACCCCGGACAAGCCGAGGGGCGCAAGGTATTCACAGCGGGCGTTGGGTTCACGG
>Ga0160464_101150_pt1 | contig 11199 bp, 11 predicted proteins | sample HID1971I_E11MG_FD_108275 | JGI IMG/M metagenome (GOLD analysis project Ga0160464, IMG submission 108275) | Enriched millipede-associated microbial communities from UW Madison campus, WI, USA - HID1971I_E11 MG | ecosystem: Host-associated > Arthropoda: Insects > Digestive system > Unclassified ... | reverse complement strand
GCCTAAGCACTTCACACCGGCCGCGGCACAGGCGATTGGCCTAATGGCCCGGCAGTAGCGAGTGCCCCCAAAAACTCACCGGGCTTGGCTCGCGCACGGTCTGCCGCCCGAGACGATTCAGCGTGCTGGTTCAGCACGAAAGAGCATCGGCACAGCGCTACGCGCTGCCGTTGGGTCTGCGAAGGAAACCATCGAAGAAGAAGCGCACGCCGACCCGATTGACCCATCGGCCGCGAAGCGGGTCGGAGCCATTTGGTGCTGAACCAGTGACGCAAGCGATGCGATGCGGCAGACCGTGCGCGAGCCAAGCCCGATTGGGCCTTCGAGGGCGACACTTAGGCGAGAGCCACCGCGGGCTGGCAAGCATGGCCAACGTGCGTGTGACCGCGGGCTTAAACGAGCTGCTTTCTTTGGTTACTTTCTTTGCAGCAGCAAAGAAAGTAACCCCCGCCCCGGGGAGGGGCAGTGCTAATAGACCACCGCGTATTCAGGCCATCCACAAAAGCCCAGCCAACATCACCTCCCCCCCCGCCCACTCTCCCGCATCGGCTCCTCGTTCTCCAGCCGATAAACCCACGACAGCAATTCCGCCACCGCCTGATACAGCGCGGGCGGAATATGCGCATCGAGATCGACCTGCATCAGCAGCGACACCATTTCCGGCGACTCATGCACATACAAACCCGCTTCCTTCGCGCGCTGCACGATCATTTCCGCGACTATGCCGTAACCCTTCGCGACGACACGCGGCGTCCCCTCGCGGTTGCCCGCGTCGTAGGCGAGCGCGGTCGCCTGCCTGCGCGTATACGACGGATGATCCTGCCCGCTCATGCTCCGCTCCCCTCGCCCTGCGACGGGCGAAACAGATGTTCGAGCGGCGAGCGCACCGGTTTTTTCGCGGCGCCATTATCGCCGGACAGCGCGAGATCGGTCGTGCCGTCCATCGAGCGCACGGAAAGCGACGCCAGCGCGATGCCCGCCGCCTCCAGCTGACGCGCGAACGCGACGCCGTCGGCGGCGAGACGGCGCGCGCCCGCATCACCCGCCTTGATCCGCGCGACGAGCTTTTCGCCCGTCAGCACGAGTTCGGCGTCGACGGTGCCGAGCGCGGGCAGCGACAGCGTGATGCGCGTGCGCCACGCGCGTTCGTCGGCGGCATCGTCGGCGGTGCGCGGATCGTGCGGCTCGCGGGCAACTTCCCACTCGAAGCGCGTACCGGGCCACGCCTCGCCCTGCCAGCGGAACTGCTGATTCGCGAGCACGTCGAGTTGCTGGCGCACGACATTGAGCGTCGCCGGATGGATGCCCGCCGCGACCGACGCCTGCAACGCCGATTCCTGCTGGCTCGGCTGCGCGCTCTGCGCGTTCATGCCGCCGCTGACGCTTCCACTTTGCGAATTCGAAAGCGCCGACGGCGACGCATCGCGCACCGACGCCGCGAGCGCAGCCGCCTGCTGCGGCGTCTGCGGCGTCGCGACCGGGCGTCCGTGAAAGTCGGGCAGATCGGGTATGGGTTGCGGCGCGCGGGCGTCGTCCAGCCAGGCGTCGCCGGGCGTCGGGACGTTCGCTAAATCGAACGGCAAGGACATCGAACGCGCATCGGCACGCGCCTGCGGCTCGTTGCCGAGCGACGCGGCGCTACGCTGGCCCGCGAGCCATTGCACCAGATGCGATTCGTAGAAGAGCCCGCTTTCGTCGACGGTCTTCGCCAGCGCGCTTGCGAGCGCGGCGGCGGGCAGCGGCGGCAGATTCTGCGTCGCGGCACGCGCTGCGGCAACCGCGGCGGCGTTGGAAGAGAAAGCGGTATCGAAGAGGCCGGTCGTGAGCGCGGCAAAGGCGCTCGCGGGGCGCGGCGGAGTCGGCCAGAGCGGCGTATCGCCGGTCAGCGCGGGCGTCGCGCCGGGAAAGCGCGAAATCACGTCGAGCGTGCGCGCGACGCTGGAAAACGCGGTTTGCGCCGATGCCGCCGGCGTCGCCGCGCCGGGAGGCGTGCCGACGGTCTGCGACATGTCCGTCTGCGTCGTCGTCTGTCCGACGCTCGCGCCGGTGACGCCGCTGCCGCTCACTCCGTTCGGCGCACGGATCGCGGACAACAGGAGCTCGGTGCGGCTGGCGAGCAACGATGCGATCGCGGTATCGAGTCCAGTCATGCCCACATCCTCATATGCGCCGCGCTCGGGCGCGGACCCGCGCCTAGCGCAGTCCGATTATTTTTTTCAGTACGCGCGCCGGGCTGTTGACCGTGAAAAGCGCCGAAAGACGCGCGAGGCTCGGCGACGTCAGATCGCGGATCGCGGCGTCGTCGGCGAGAATCTTCTTCACGAGGTCCAGCTTGCGTGCACGGGCGTTTTCGTCGAGTTCCGAGCCGGAATCCACTTGCTTCAGTTGCTCGATCAACTCGCGGTACGTGCCTTGCAACGCCTTCAGCTCGCTCCATTCGCCGCCGCGCGCGGCCGCCAGCATCTGGCCGGAAACCGCCGCGATGGCTTCGTAGTGGGCGAAATATTCTTGTGTCGTCTTCATTCTTTCGAGGCAGTCGACGCGCATCGTGTCAAACGGGCGCGGCGGTCATTTGCGCCACTTCCGGTCCAATTCCCACCCAGGCGTCTTCGAGCGTCGCGAGCAGGTTGTCGATCTCCACGAGCATCGTCTCGTCCTGCTTCAGGTTCGCCTCGAGCAGCCGGCGCGTCATATACGTGTACAGCGCGTCCAGTCGCTCCGCGATCTCGCCGCCCGCATCCTTGTTGAGCGCCTGCTGCAAGCCGCTCTCGATGATGCTGATGGCCTTGCTGATCGCCGTGCCGCGCGCGCCGATGTTGTTCTGCTGCATGTGCATGCGCGCCTGCGCGATCGCCTGACGTGCGCCCTGATACAGCATCACGATCAGACGGTGCGGGCTGGCTCCCATCACCCCTGTCTGCACGCCCACGCGTGCGTAGGCATTGGCTCCAGCGTGTCCTGGGGAATACATCTCTCGATTCTCCTTATGCGATGCCGCGGCGTTCCGCTTGCTTCAAACGGACGCCCTGCTTCTCGTCCGGATCCCCGTGCGCCCGGCAAAAACCGGCGCGGGCAAACGAACCATCGTTCGCCGTGCCGTTATCGGGGTTATCGGAGAAACGCGGCAAAGCTTTAGGACTCGGGACTCTAGAGCCGTCGCAACAACGATTGGGGGCTGGATCGCGAACGGATCGTCAGACAGAGATCTGCATGATGTCGTTGTAGGCCGACACGAGCTTGTTGCGCACCTGCAACCCGAATTGCAGCCCGACGTTCGCCTTCTGCATGTCCACCATCACGTCGTTGAGCGACACGTTCGGTGCGCCGATCTCGAATGCGTGCGCCTCGCCGAGCGCCTTGGTCTGGTTGTCGCTGATCTTGTCGATGGACGATTTCAGCGCATCGGAGAAACTGCCGACGCTCGCCGCGCCCGATGTCCCGCTCTGGCCCGTGACGGCGCCCGCTGCGCTGGTCGGGCCGGACACGCCGCCCGCGGCTTGCGATGCCAGCGACTGAATGGCCGAGAGCGCGGCGGAAAGCGGATTGATCGGAAAGTTCATGTTGACTCCGGGTGACAGGGGGAAAGCCGGCGCCTCGCGTGGCGTGGACCTGGGTGCTCGGGATGCGTTTCGCGGAGGTTCACCGAGTACGAAAAAGATTAGCAGCCGGCGGTTTTTCAAAGCGCGGGAAGAACGGGGAAAACCCCGCTCTATTCAGCGAATCGAGTTGCAATCTTCTGCGGATAATCCCCATCGTGAAAAGTCCTCCACCGCCGCTTACATGAAAAGCGGGAAGCGGCGGGAGGAGAACCTCAGGATTCGGAGCTTCGACGCTAAATGGATACGCCCAACAACTCACTCATCACGCCCGACGCCAGAATGGGCCTGGCGGGCGCACAACCGGGAGCAGCCGGAACGGCCGCGCCGGGACTCGCGGGTGGCGCCGATTTCGGCGGTTTCGCGCAGCGCGTGCCGATGCTCAACCAGTTCCGCTCGAATCCGCGCGTGCCGCTTATCGTGGCCGTCGCGATTCTGGCGATGGTGATCGCCGGTCTCGTCATGTGGTCGCGCCAGCCGGACTACCGCGTCCTCTTCTCCAATCTCTCCGACCGGGACGGCGGCGCAATCGTTGCCGCGCTCCAGCAGGGCAACATTCCCTACAAGCTGTCCGATGGCGGCGGCGCCGTTCTCGTGCCGGCCGAGCAGGTTCACGAAACGCGTCTGCGTCTCGCGAGCCAGGGCTTGCCGAAGAGCGGCTCGGTCGGCTTCGAGCTGATGGACAACCAGAAGTTCGGCATCAGCCAGTTCGCCGAGCAGGTCAACTATCAGCGCGCGCTGGAAGGCGAGCTGGAGCGCACGATCGGCGCGATTTCGTCGGTGAAGTCGGCGCGCGTGCATCTCGCGATTCCGAAGCCGAGCGTGTTCGTGCGCGACAAGGAACTGCCGACCGCGTCCGTGATGGTCAATCTGTATCCGGGCCGCGTGCTCGACGAAGGCCAGGTGGTCGCGATCGCGCACATGGTCGCTTCGGGCGTCGCGGACATGCCGGTCAAGAACGTGAATATCGTCGATCAGGACGGCAATCTGCTCACGAGCCAGAGCGCCGTCAGCGGCCTCGACGCGTCGCAACTGAAGTACGTGCAGCAGATCGAGCACAACACGCAAAAGCGCATCGACGCGATTCTCGCGCCGCTCTTCGGCGCCGGAAACGCCCGCTCGCAGGTGAGCGCCGACATCGACTTCTCGAAGCTCGAACAGACCGCCGAAAGCTACGGTCCGAACGGCAACCCGCAAAGCACGGCGATCCGCAGCCAGCAGTCGAGCGAATCGAGCGAAACGACGGGCGGCGGCGCATCGGGCGTGCCGGGCGCGCTCTCGAACCAGCCGCCGCAGCCGGCTTCCGCGCCGATCGACGCGGCGGCGTCGGGCGCCGTCGGCACGAAGGCGACGCCGCAAAACCAGCGCCGCGACACGACGACCAACTACGAAGTCGATCGCACCGTGCGCCATTTCGAGCAGGCGACGGGCGGCATCAAGCGCCTGTCGGTGGCGGTCGTCGTGAACTACGACAAGAAGGTCGACGCGAAGGGCAACGTCACGATGACGCCGCTCGCCGCCGACAAGCTCGCGCAGGTCCAGCAGCTCGTGAAGGACGCGATGGGCTTCGACGAGAAGCGCGGCGACTCGGTGAACGTGGTGAACAGCGCGTTCTCGGCCGACCTGAACGTGACGCCGGACGTGCCGTGGTGGCGCACCCCGCAGATGATCGCGTGGGGCATCCAGGCGGCGAAGTACGTGGGCATCGGGATCGTCGGGCTGTTCCTGTACTTCAGCATGGTGAAGCCGGCGATGCGCCGCGCCTTCCCGCCGCTGCCCGAAGCCGCCCCCGCGCTCGGCGCACCGGATGAACTCTCGCTGCTCGATGGCCCGTCGCTCGACGGCGGCCAGAAGAAGGAAGACGAGGACAAGGATGCCGAGGTCAGTCTCCTCGGTCATGAAAGCAAGAAGGCCAAATTCGATCGCAACCTCGACTACGCGCGCATGGTGGCGCGTCAGGACGCGAGAATCGTTGCGACGGTCGTGAAGAACTGGGTGTCCGATGAACGCTGAAGGCCTGAATAAAGCCGCTCTCCTCCTGATGTCGATCGGTGAGGAAGAAGCCGCCGAAGTTTTCAAGTATCTCGCTCCGCGCGAGGTGCAGAAGATCGGCGCGACCATGGCGGCGCTGAAAAACGTGACGCGCGAGCAGCTCGACAACGTGCTGACCGAATTCGTTTCGGAAGCGGAGCAGCACACCGCGCTGTCGCTCGATTCGAGCGAGTACATCCGCTCGGTGCTGACGAAGGCGCTCGGCGAAACCAAGGCCGGCGCGCTGATCGACCGTATTCTGCAAGGCAGCGATACGAGCGGCATCGAAGGCCTGAAGTGGATGGACTCGGGCGCGGTCGCGGAACTGATCAAGAACGAGCATCCGCAGATCATCGCGACGATCCTCGTGCATCTGGACCGCGATCAGGCTTCGGAAATCGTGTCGCTTCTGGCCGACCGTCTGCGCAACGACGTGCTGCTGCGCATCGCGACGCTCGACGGCATTCAGCCCGCCGCGCTGCGCGAACTCGACGACGTGCTGACGACGCTCCTTTCCGGCAGCGACAACCTGAAGCGCGCGCCGATGGGCGGCATCCGCACGGCGGCCGAGATTCTCAACTTCATGTCGAGCAATCATGAGGAAGGCGTGATCGCGAACGTGCGCGAATACGACGCCGAACTCGCGCAGAAGATCATCGACCAGATGTTCGTGTTCGAGAACCTGCTCGACCTGGAAGACCGCGCGATCCAGCTTCTCTTGAAGGAAGTGGAGTCGGAGACGCTGATCGTGTCGCTCAAGGGCGCGCAGCCGGCGCTGCGCCAGAAGTTCCTGTCGAACATGTCGCAGCGCGCGGCCGAACTGCTCGCCGAAGACCTCGATTCGCGCGGTCCGGTGCGCGTGTCGGAAGTCGAGCAGCAGCAACGCAAGATTCTGCAGATCGTCCGCAATCTCGCGGAAAACGGCCAGATCCAGCTAGGCGGCAAGGCGGAGGATGCATATGTCTGACGCTCGCGTGCAAAAGACTCCGCTCTCGGCGTATCAGCGCTGGGAAATGGCCTCGTTCGATCCTGTCGAAATCAAGGTCGACGACAGCGCGGCGGAACAGGCCGCGCTCGAAGCGCACTTGCGCCGCGTCGAGGAAGACGCGCATCAGCACGGGCTCGCGAAGGGGCATGTCGCGGGCCAGGCGCTCGGTTATCAGGCGGGTTACGAGCAAGGTCAGGCGAAGGGTTTCGAGGATGGCCGCAAGGAAGCGCTCGCCCAGGCCGCGCGTCTCGCCGAAATCGCCGATACGTTCAGGACCGCGTTGCAGGCCGCCGACGCGGCCATCGCGGAGTCGCTCGCCGAACTCGCGATCGATATCGCGCAGCAGGTCGTGCGTCAGCATCTCGCGCTCGATCCGACCGCGCTCGTCGCGGTGGCGCGCGAAGTGATCGCCGCCGAGCCGGAGCTTTCGGGCGCGCCCACGCTCGTCGTGAATCCGGCCGACATGCCGATCGTCGATGCTTATCTGAAAGACGAACTCGAGTCAGCGGGCTGGACCGTGCGTCCCGATCCGGAAGTCGAGCGCGGCGGCTGCAAGGCGTACGCCGCGACCGGCGAAATCGACGCGACCATCGTGTCGCGATGGGAGCGCGTCGTGGCTGCTCTGGGGAGAAACAAGCCGTGGTGAGCCGAATCACTCAGGATGGTTTGAGCGAGCTGGAACAGGAGCTCGCACGCGCTTCGTTCGGCCCGCTCGCCGTCGATGAATCCGTCGGCGACGAATCGGCCGACGAACTCGCCGCGCGCACCATTGCGGAACTGGCGCATATCGCCGGCAATCCGCACATCGATACGTGGCGCGAGAAGCTCGACGCGCTCAGGTCGCGCAACGCCATCGCGAAGCCGCTGCGTCCGTGCGGGCGTCTCACGCGCGCGGCCGGACTCGTGCTGGAAGCGGTCGGCCTGAAGATGGGCGTCGGCTCCGAATGCATGATCGAACTGCCGCCGGGCAGCGCGATTCCGACCGCCGAAGCCGAAGTCGTCGGCTTCGCGGGCGACAAGCTCTTTCTGATGCCGACCACCGAAGTGGCCGGCCTGTTGCCCGGCGCCCGCGTCTATCCGCTCGAAAGCGCGCCGATCAACGATCCGATGGCGGGCGCGAAGCGTTTGCCCGTCGGCTGGGAAATGCTCGGCCGCGTCGTCGATGCGTCCGGCCGTCCGCTCGACGGGCTCGGCCCGCTCGGCGCGAAGGTCGATGCGCCGCTGTCCGCGCCGGTGATCAATCCGCTGAACCGCGAGCCGATCCACAAGGTGCTCGATGTCGGCGTGCGCGCGATCAACACGCTGCTGACGGTCGGGCGCGGCCAGCGCATGGGCCTGTTCGCGGGCTCGGGCGTCGGCAAGTCGGTGCTGCTCGGCACGATGGCGCGCTACACGAGCGCGGAAGTGATCGTGATCGGGCTGATCGGCGAACGTGGCCGCGAAGTGAAGGAATTCATCGAGCAGATTCTCGGCGAGGAAGGTCTCGCGCGTTCGGTGGTCGTGGCGGCGCCGGCGGATGTATCGCCCGTGCTGCGCATGCAGGCCGCCGCGTACACGACCTCGCTCGCCGAATATTTCCGCGATCAGGGCAAGCATGTGCTGATGCTGATGGATTCGCTGACGCGCTACGCGATGGCCCAGCGCGAGATCGCGCTCGCGATCGGCGAGCCGCCGGCGACGAAGGGTTATCCGCCCTCGGTGTTCGCGAAGCTGCCGGCGCTCGTCGAGCGCACCGGGAATGGCCCGGAAGGCGGCGGCTCGATCACCGCGTTCTACACCGTGCTCACCGAAGGCGACGATCAGCAGGACCCGATCGCCGACTCGGCGCGCGCGATTCTCGACGGCCATATTGTGCTGAACCGCTCGCTCGCGGAGGCGGGGCACTATCCGGCCATCGACATCGAACAGTCGATCAGCCGCGCGATGACCGCGCTCATCGACGACAAGCATCTCGAACGCGTGCGCCTCTTCAAGCAGATGCTTTCGCGCTATCAGCGCAATAAGGATTTGATCAACGTGGGCGCGTATTCGAGCGGGCGCGATCAGCTCCTCGACCGTGCGATCGCGTTGTATCCGCGCATGGAGTCGTTTTTGCAGCAGGGTTTTCGCGAGCAGGCGCCGTTCGAGCCGAGCATCGCGATGTTGAATCAGCTCTTCGAATAGTTTTCGACTAGTATCCGAATCATTCATCACAAGAAAGCCAAAAGACCATACGGGACCGCCACGCCATGTCCAAGAATCTGCCGATCAACACCCTCATCGGCCTTGCCGAAGAGGAACTCGACGCCGCCACGAAGAAGCTCGGCAAGCTGCAGCAGGAACGCAACGAAGTCGAAACGCAATTGAATTCGCTCATCACCTACCGTGACGAGTACCACGCACGATTCACGGCATCGGCGCAGGAGGGCACCACGGCGCAGACGCTGCGCAACTTCCAGGCGTTCGTCGACACGCTCGATTCGGCGATTGCGCAGCAACGCACGGCGCTCGTCATGGCCGATCAGCGCATCGAGGCGGCGAAACCCGACTGGCGTCTCAAGAAACAGAAGCTCGGCAGTTACGAAGTGCTGGCCGCGCGCGGCGAGGCGATGCTCGCGAAGAAGGCTGCGCGCGTCGAGCAGCGCGAATCCGACGAGCACGCCGCGAAGATACTGCGCATGCGCGCCGAGCGTGCCTGAGCCGTTACCCAACCATTGCATTTGAGAGACTCGTATGTCCTCCGTATCACTTCTCGGCGCGATGACCGCCGCCACGTCATCGAGCAAGGCCGCGGCGCAGCGCGCGGCGAGCGCGGGCGCGTCGTTCGGCATGACGCTGCAAGGCATCACCGATAAGGCAAACGCCGACGCGCAGGCGGCGAAGGCGCTGGCGGATTCGTCCGCCGACAAATCGAGCGTGCACGACGCGCCGAAGCCGGATGACAGCGCGTCCTCGGCTGCATCGAAGAGCGATGACGCATCGGATGCGCAGGCCGCCGCGAAGCCCGATCAGGCCGACGCGCCGAAAGAGGCATCGAAGAATGCGGGCAAGGCCGATACGGCGGACGCATCGAAGCCGGCGGCGCAGACGCCCGGTTCCGCGTCGGATGCAGCGACGGCTGCGGCGCAGGCGAAAGCACGCGCGGACGCCGCCAACGCCGACGATGCCGACACGGACACCACGCTCGCCGATCTGACGGACGCCGCCACTGCAACGACGGCCACCGCTTCGACCGACGACACCAAATCGACGGGCGAGACGCACAAGAGCGCGGACGCGAAACCGGCGCAGGACGCGCTTCAGGCGGCGCTCGCGGCGATGAACAACGCTGCGCCGAACGCAGTGCCGGCGAACGGTTCCGTGGCGACGGCGCGCGAAGGTGCGGACGGCGAGGATCAGGGCGGTTTGTTTGCCAAGGGTGGAAAGGGCGCGAGCCTCGCCGTGTTGGCGAACAACGTGAACGCGGATGCGAAGGCGACCGACGCGACGGCGCTGGCTGTCCCGACGATGCCCGCCGATGCCGCGACCGCCGCGTACAAGCAAGCCGCCGATGCGGCTGCGCACGCGGTGTCGATGCAGACGGCATCGGCGAATTCGGCGGTGTCGAGTCCGCAAGGCGCGATGGCATCGGCGACGAGCGCGGCGATTGCGCCGCACGTGGGCGCGTCCGGCTGGGACGATGCGTTCAGCCAGAAGGTCGTGTTTCTGTCGAAGGCGGATCAGCAGAGCGCGGAGCTGACTTTGAATCCGAGAGATCTCGGGCCGTTGCAGGTGACCTTGCAGGTTTCCGAAAGCCACGCGCACGCGCTGTTCGTGTCGCAACATGCGCAGGTGCGCGAGGCGGTCGAGGCCGCCATGCCGAAGCTGCGTGAGGCGATGGAGGCGAATGGCATCAGTCTTGGGAGTGCTTCGGTTTCGGATGGGTCGGCGTTTGGAAGGCAGTCGCAGCAGGAGGAGCGCTCGTCGGGCTCGTCGGGCTCGCGCGGGGGTGGGGGCGCTGGTGGGATTGGTGGGGTCGATTCTTCGGCCTCCGCCAGCGTAAGTGTGCCGGTGCGGCGCACCGTGGGGCTTGTTGATACGTTTGCTTGATTTTTCGCTGGCTCGTCGCTGGATCCCGGATTCGTGTCGGTTTATTAGCACTGCCCCTCCCCGGGGCGGGGGTCACTTTCTTTGCTGCTGCAAAGAAAGTAACCAAAGAAAGCAGCTCGTCTAAGCCCGCGGTCACACGCACGTTGGCCATGCTTGCCAGCCCGCGGTGGCACTCGCCTAAGTGTCGCCCTCGAAGGCCCAATCGGGCTTGGCTCGCGCACGGTCTGCCACCTCGCTTCGCTTGCGTCACTGGTTCAGCACCAAATGGCTCCGGCCCGCTTCGCGGCCGATGGGTCAACCGGGTCCGCGTGCGCTTCTTCCTCGACGGTTTCCCTTGCATACCCAACGGCAGCGCGTAGCGCTGTGCCGATGCTCTTTCGTGCTGAACCAGCGCGCTGAATCGTCTCGGGCGGCAGACCGTGCGCGAGCCAAGCCCGGTGAGTTTTTGGGGGCACTCGCTACTGCCGGGCCATTAGGCCAATCGCCTGTGCCGCGGCCGGTGTGAAGTGCTTAGGC
>Ga0160464_101144_pt1 | contig 11251 bp, 6 predicted proteins | sample HID1971I_E11MG_FD_108275 | JGI IMG/M metagenome (GOLD analysis project Ga0160464, IMG submission 108275) | Enriched millipede-associated microbial communities from UW Madison campus, WI, USA - HID1971I_E11 MG | ecosystem: Host-associated > Arthropoda: Insects > Digestive system > Unclassified ... | reverse complement strand
GCTGCGCGCCCTCCGGGCGCTCCGCTCGGCCGCCGAGGATCCCACGGGCTCCGGCGCCGATGCGGAACAGCAGCGACTGCTGCTGCTCTCGGTCAGCGGCGTGGCCGCCGGCCTGCAGAACACCGGGTGACCGCCCGCGCCCAACCGAGCGGGACTCGACCCTTTCGGTGCCCACTAGAGTGAAATCTCTGCCGGATCCGGCACAGCCTCACGCGACACGATCGCCTGCACCACCATCCCCCACCAGAAAGCTCTTCCGCGTGACCGCTACGTCTCCCGCCGACTTCCATCCGCTCGCCGCGTCCGTGCAGCCCGTCTTCGACACGGTGCTCTCTCGCAGCCCCTACGAGCCGGAGTTCCACCAGGCCGTCCACGAGGTTCTGCACTCGATCGCGCCTGTCCTGGAGAAGCACCCGGAGTATGTCGACGGTGGCATCCTCGAGCGGCTCGTCGAGCCCGAGCGCCAGATCCTGTTCCGCGTGCCGTGGATCGACGACTCCGGAAAGCTGCAGGTCAACCGCGGCTACCGCATCCAGTTCTCCTCGGTGCTCGGCCCCTACAAGGGCGGGCTGCGGTTCCACCCCTCGGTGAACCTCTCCATCATCAAGTTCCTCGGCTTCGAGCAGATCTTCAAGAACGCGCTCACCGGTCAGGGCATCGGCGGCGGCAAGGGCGGCTCCGACTTCGACCCGCACGGCAAGTCCGACGCCGAGGTCATGCGCTTCTGCCAGTCGTTCATGAACGAGCTGTACCGCCACCTCGGCGAGCACACCGACGTCCCCGCGGGCGACATCGGCGTCGGCGGCCGGGAGATCGGCTACCTCTTCGGTCAGTACCGCAAGGTCACCAACCGCCACGAGTCGGGCATGTTCACCGGCAAGGGTACGGGCTGGGGCGGCGCAGAGGTGCGCACCGAGGCCACCGGCTACGGCGCGGTGTTCTTCGCGCAGGAGATGCTCGCTGTTCACAACGACTCCCTCGCGGGCAAGCGCGTCGGCATCTCGGGCTCGGGCAACGTCGCGATCTACGCGATCCAGAAGGCCACCCAGCTCGGCGCGACCGCGGTGACGGCATCCGACTCCTCGGGCTACGTCGTCGACGACGCCGGGATCGACGTCGACCTGCTGCGTCAGATCAAGGAGGTCGAGCGCGCCCGCATCGTGGAGTACGCCCACCGCCGCCCGAGCGCCCGCTTCGTCGAGGGCGGCAGCGTCTGGGAGGTCCCGGTCGACATCGCGGTGCCCTCCGCCACGCAGAACGAGGTCAACCTCGCCGATGCCGAGACCCTGATCGCGAACGGTGTGCGCGCGGTGTCCGAGGGCGCGAACATGCCTTGCGTGCCGGATGCGGTCGACGCCTTCCAGAAGGCGGGCGTGCTGTTCGGCCCGGGCAAGGCCGCGAACGCCGGTGGTGTCGCGACCTCTGCACTCGAGATGAGCCAGAACGCCTCCCGCCAGCGCTGGAGCTTCGGCGACAGCGAGAACAAGCTGCGCGAGATCATGGCCGACATCCACGATGCGGCCTTCGACGCGGCGGAGCGTCACGACGTCGGCGGCGACTACGTGGCCGGAGCCAACATCGCCGGCTTCGAGCGCGTCGCCGCCGCGATGCTCGCGCAGGGCGTCATCTGATCTGCTGAACCGACGCAGAAGAGCCGCTCCCCTTCCCGGGGAGCGGCTCTTGTGCATTCACTGCACTGTCGTCAGCTCTCGTCGACCGGCACCTTGTCGACCGGCTCCTTCACCACCTTGTTGTATCCGGTCACCGCCTGGTTCTCGTCGAAGGCGACGACCTTCTTGCGGAAGCCCTTCGTGATGATCGCGAGGTAGACGACTCCGATCGCCGTCCACACGAGGCCTCCGCGCAGAGCGTCTTCGTGCAGGTTCGCCCAGAGCAGGCCCGTGAGCACCATGCCGATGCCCGGCATCACGATGAAGCTGAAGATGTCGCCGGGCGTCTTGCGGCGGCCCTTGCGGATCGCGAACCAGGCGATCACCGAGATGTTGACGAACGTGAAGGCGATCAGTGCGCCGAAGTTGATCCACGCCGCGATCAGCTCGAGCGTGAACGGGATCGCCAGCAGCGAGATCGCGCCCACCAGCACGATGTTGAACGTCGGCGTGTGGGTGCGCGGGTTGATGTAGCCGAACGCCCGCTGCGGGAGCACGTTGTTGCGCCCCATCACCAACAGCATGCGCGACACCGAGGCATGCGAGGCGAGGCCCGAGGCGAGGGTCGCGCAGAAGCCGGCCGCCGTCAGCACGGCCATCAGCACGGGACCGCCGACCAGGTTGCCGATGATCGGCAGCGTCGAGTCCTCGACGAACTGCATGTCGCCGCCCGGGGCGAACTCGTTCCAGTCGGGGAAGCGCAGCTGCGTGAGGTAACCGGAGATGAGGAAGATGGCGCCGCCCAGCAGCACCGTCAGCAGGATGGCCTTGGGCATGATCTTCGGATCCTTCGCCTCCTCCGCGTACATCGTGACCGCGTCGAAGCCGATGAACGAGAAGCACACGATCGTGGCGCCCATCAGCACCGCGCCCATCGTGGCGCCGTCGTGGAAGAACGGGGTCATCGACGCGACGGTCCCTGCACCGTCGCCGCGCATCAGCTGCGCGACCACCATCACCACGAACACAGCCATCACGACGATCGAGAACACGAGCAGGATCATGTTCATGTTCGAGGTGCCGCGCATCGTCAGGTAGATGATGCTCGTGACGAGGATGCAGTAGAGCACGACCCAGATCCACCCCGGGATATCGGGGAACAGTGCCTCCAGATAGCTGCGGATGATGAGGCAGTTCACCATCGGCAGCAGCACGTAGTCGATCAGCGACGTCCAGCCGACCATGAACCCGAGGTTGGGGTGGATCGACTCGCGTACGTAGGTGTAGGCCGATCCGGCGCTCGGGATCGCGCTGGAGATCTTGCCGTAGCTGATCGCGGTGAACACCATCACGACCAGGGCGACGAGATACGCGGCCGGTACGACGTCGTCCGTGTCGCGGGCGACCATGCCGAAGGTGTCGAACACGACCGTCGGCGTCATGTACCCGAGCCCGAGCCCGACGATCGCCCACAGCCCGAGATTTCGTCTGAGCGTCCCTCCGCCGTGCGCGAGCGGCTTCGTCTTCGTGGCCATGGGTACTCCTCGGGGGACAGCGCATGGGTCGGACTTCGGGTCGTCCGACGCTGAGCAACAGTATGGACCGGAGGGAATCACCAGCGCTACGGTCAATTCGGTTCGAAATACGCTTTTAACAATCCGAACGACGAAGGGATTCGAAGATGCGGTCCCGAGTCACCATCCCTCGGTGAGCACCCGATCCAGCATCTCGACGACGTGATCGGCACTCTGCGCCGTGAGGCACAGCGGCGGTTTGATCTTCAGGACGTTGGATCGTTCGGAGGTCGTCAGAACGATCACGCCCAGTTCGCGCATCCGCTCGCAGATCGCCGCGGCCTCGGCGGCAGCAGGCTCCATGGTGTCGCGATCGCGCACGAGTTCGACGCCGAGGTACAGCCCCTCGCCGTGCACGACGCCGATCAGCGGATGCCGGTCGACGAGGTCCCGAAGGCCCTCGGCGAGGCGCGCGCCGATCACTGCCGCGTTGTGCTGCAGTCCCTCCTCGGCCATCGCATCGAGCACCGCGATGCCGACGCGGCAGCTGAGCGTGCTGCCGCCGGCGGAGGAGAAGAACTGGCCCTGCGTCGACAGGGCGTCCGCGATGCGCCTCGAGGTGATGACCCCTCCGATCGGGTAGCCGTTGCCCATCGGCTTCGCGATCGTGACGATGTCGGGCACGACGTCGGCGAGCTCGAATCCCCAGAAGGCGGATCCCATCCGTCCGAAGCCGACCTGCACCTCGTCGGCGATGCACAGTCCGCCCGCCGCCCTGATCTGCGCGTACGCCCCGGCGAGGTAGCCCTCGGGGAGCACGACGCCACCCGCGTTGCCGAGGATCGACTCGCACAGGAACGCGGCGACCTCTCGTCCGTCGTCCTGCAGCCGATCGAGATCGGTCGCGAGGTCGGCGAGGTAGTCTTCCGCGACGTCTTCGCCTCGATACGTGCCGCGGAAGCGGTTGGGCACATCGGCCACGTGCACCCAGTCGGGTCGCGTCTCCCCGGCGAACGGGTTGTCATAGGCGCTGGTGGTGACCGCGTCGCTCGCCATCGTCCAGCCGTGATAGGCCTCTCGCAGTGCGACGACCGTGCGACGACCGGTCGCCGCCTGCGCCAGGCGGATAGCGAGATCGACCGCCTCCGAGCCGCTGTTGACCAGCAGCACCGTGTCGAGTCCGCTCTCCTCCGGCATCAAGGCGAGAAGTCGTTCGCTGTACTCCGCGAGGTCGCGGAAGAGGAAGCGGGAGTTCGTGGCGAGGGTCCGCAGCTGGCGGTCTGCCGCGTCGGCGACCTTCGGGTGGGCGTGGCCTAGACCGGCGACGTTGTTCACCATGTCGATATAGGTGCGCGCGGTGGTGTCGATCAGATGATGCCGCCATCCGCGCTCGATCTGGGGCGGGCGCTCGTAGTAGCGCTCCTGCGCCGCAGCGAAGATCCGCTCGCGGCGGTGCAGCTCCGCCTCCGCATCATCCCGCTGCGCGAAGGACGGCAGACCGAGCAGAGGTGCGGGGTCGGCGGTGAGACGGCTCCATGCCGGGACGCGGTCAGGGGCGACCAGCGGTGCTCCGTCCGCCTGCTGCTCGGGGGCGTCCTCGCGGTGGATCCCGACGGTCATGCGCCGAGGTTCGAAGGCCGCGGCGACCCAGCCCACCGTCTCACCGGCGCTCACGGGGCGCTCCCGGCGCTCTTCCGCATCGAGGCCTGTGATCTCGAGCACCCAGTCGCGGCCATCACCCGGACCGTCCAGGTCGAGGATGAGACGTGCGACCGTGCCCCGCTGCGTCACCCGCCCGCTCGCAGGAGCCGCCACCCTCACTCGGGGGCCCGGAGGGAAGTGCAGTTCGCAGGCGGTCGCCCAGGTTCGCCCGGGTTCTGCATCGTCGACGCGTGCTCGCGTCAGCCGGAACACCCCGTACGGCATGACCGCCACAGCGACCCCGAGCTCGATCGCCTCGGCGACCAGGTGCTGCTCAGCGCTCTCTTCGAGCCAACGCCCGCGGTCGAGGACTGCGGACTCGACACCGGGATCGATCACGGCCACGCGGCCGGCGAGATCCGGCAGCAGCACGGCGAGCGGTGCGGCATCCGGCTCCGCCATCGGCTCGACGGCATCGAAGCCATGCGCGTCGATTCCCACCGCGGCGCACACCTGCTCGGACATCTCGACGAGCGGCAGCAGCGTCGCGGCGTCGAAGATCCCCTGCTCGCCCGCGACCCGCTCCCGTGCGTAGTCGTTGTCGCCGTCGATCTCGAGCTGACGCCATCCGCTCGCCACCAGCAGCGCGGCGCGCAGCACCACGAGCGGCCAGACGGCCTCGGCCTCCGCCGCGCTCAGGGGCGCGTGCCGGTGGAAGGCGGTGACCGTCTCGATCACCCGCAACGGACGCTCCGGCTCATGGTGCAGCATCGACGAAGCGCAGACCGCGAGCTCGGCGACGCGCCAGCCGAGACCGAGGTCGCCGAGATCGAGGACCGTCTGAGGGTGCAGCCGGGAGTCCGCCCCGCGCTCCCCCATCACGTTGTCGTCGGTGAGGTCGCCGTGGATCGCCTGCACCGGAAGTCGCTCGGCGAGCGGTGCGAGTGCGGCCTGCGCCTTCGCCGACGCTCGCAGCACCCGGCCGCGAAGGGCGGCATCGGCGATGGACGGCGCAAGTGCCCCGATCTGCTCGTGTGCCACGCGCATGTCCCACATCTGCGCGCGATCGAGACCGAGGTGTTCGAGAGGCGCCAGCGCATTGACGGAGGCGGCGGCGAGCGCCCCGAACTCCGCGAGGACCACCGGGGCGAGGTAGCCGGCATCCACCAGCGACTCCCCCGACGCGAACTCGCTGCGCCGCGCGGCGAACCCGTTCCAGCGCTGTGTGAGCGCGCCGTCGAGGCCGCGGAGCACCGACGGCACACGAACACCCGCCTCGCGGTAGGCGTCGATGGCGGCGTGCTGCGCATCGCGTTCCGCCTCGCCGACCACCGGGTTGTCGATGCGCAGCACGCTCCTCGTGCCGTCGTCCGCTGTGAGCAGGAAGTTCCGGTCCTGGTTGCTGCCGAGTTCCTCTGCCGTCGCCGTGATCCCGTAGCACGTGAGCGCGATGCGCGCGGCATCGTCGGTGCTGACGTCGGGGCGGACCAGGCCCCCGCCGCCCGTCATGCGCGGTGCTGCCCGCGGTGCGCGTCGTCGAGGCTCACGTCGTGTGCATGCCGCGCGAGCGAGCTGCCGTAGCGCTCGGTCAGCTGCACCATCAGGTCGGGGGTGTCCCGATCGACGCCGAAGACGTGCCCGGGGAAGTCGAGGTCGGGCTGCGCCGCCGCGATCTCCTCCTCACGATCCGGCGAGAACAACTGCGCAGGATCGCCGACCGCCACCCAGCCGATCGGCACGACCGTGCCCTCCGGCAGCACCGCGCGGCGGAGCACGATCGCGTTCACGCGCACCTCGCAGCGCGGCCCGATCAGGGATCCGTTGAACAGCCGCGATCCCGAGGCGAGGAACGTCTCCTCTCCCACTGTCGCGCCCGCGATGCTCGACAGCGTGCCGATCAGGGTGTGCGACCCGATGTGCACGGCATTCGCCGCCGTCGCTCGGATGAGTGCGTTCTCCATCACGATGACGTGCTCACCGAGGGTGATCGCCCCTCCTTCGGCGGTGATCACGGCACCGTGCAGCACCTGGCAGCCGGGCCCGATCTCCACGTCGCCGGAGACGACGGCGGTGGGGGCGATGACGGCGGTGTCATGGACGCGGGGCCGAGCCCCGAGGTGCTCGTACAACATGCGGCCAGACTAGTACCGCGGCCCGCACCCGTGCGCTACTCGGTCTTGACCGGTTCGGGGAAGATCGCGGTGAACAGCTGACCGACCCACTCGAGCAGCTGCGCGTCGGGAAGCGGTTCGAGCCCCACGCCGACGGCGGCGGGGACGGTCGGCATCGGCACGACCAGCGCCTCCCCTCCGGCCACGAGCTTCGCCTTCGGGTAGAGCCGCTGCAGTCGCACCTTGATCGAGTCCTCGAGCCGGGCGGGCGCGATGCGCAGATTCGAGCCCATCACGACCACATCCGTCAACCCGGCCCGTGCGGCACGGCGGCGCAGGCGCGAGATCGCCAGCAGCCCCTCGACCTCTTCGGGCGGAGTCCCGTAGCGGTCGACGAGCTCTTCGATGACCAGGTCGATCGCGTCGTCCTTCGCTGTCGCCGCCGAGGCCGCGGAGAGCTTCTGGTAGGCCTCGAGGCGCAGTCGCTCGCTGTCGATGTAGTACTCGGGGATGCGCGCGTCGAGGGGAAGCTCGAGACGCAGCTCCTGCCCGGTCTCGACCTCGTCGCCGCGGAACGTCGCCACGGCCTCGCCGATCATGCGCAGGTACAGGTCGAATCCGACGCCCGCGATGTGACCGGCCTGCTCGGCGCCGAGGAGGTTGCCCGCTCCGCGCAGCTCGAGGTCTTTCAGCGCGACCTGCATGCCCGAGCCCAGGTCGTTGTTGACCGCGATGGTCTGCAGACGGTCGGCCGCGGTCTCGCTCAGGGGCTTCATCTCGTCGTACAGGAAGTATGCGTACGCCCGTTCGCGGCCTCGTCCGACGCGCCCACGCAGCTGATGAAGCTGGCTGAGCCCGTACTTGTCGGCGCGGTCGATGATGATCGTGTTCGCGTTCGCGATGTCGAGACCCGTCTCGATGATGGTGGTCGAGACGAGCACGTCGAACTTGCGCTCCCAGAAGTCGTCGACGACCTGTTCGAGCTGATGCTCGCCCATCTGTCCGTGGGCGACCGCGATCCTGGCTTCCGGCACGAGTTCGGCGAGCTCGCTCGCCACACGCTGGATCGACTGGACGCGGTTGTGCACGAAGAAGATCTGCCCCTCGCGGAGAATCTCGCGACGGATCGCCGCGGCCATCTGCTTGTCGCTGCGCGGGCCGACGAACGAGAGGATCGGATGCCGGTCCTCGGGCGGGGTCGCCAGCGTCGACATCTCGCGGATGCCGGTGACCGCCATCTCGAGCGTGCGCGGAATGGGGGTGGCGCTCATGGCGAGGATGTCGACGTTGGTCTTCATCTTCTTGAGGGTGTCCTTGTGCTCGACGCCGAACCGCTGCTCCTCGTCGATGATCATCAGACCGAGGTCTTTGAACATCACCTGATCGGTGAGGATGCGGTGGGTGCCGATCACCATGTCGACCGAGCCCTCCAGCAGACCCTGCAGGGTGAGCCGCGCCTCCTTGTCGGTCTGGAAGCGCGACAGCGGCCGCACCTTGACCGGGAATCCTGCGAAGCGCTCGGTGAACGTCTCGAGGTGCTGCTTCACCAGCAGCGTCGTCGGCACGAGCATCGCGACCTGCTTGCCGTCCTGGATCGCCTTGAACGCGGCGCGCACGGCGACCTCGGTCTTGCCGAAGCCGACGTCACCCGAGAGCAGGCGGTCCATCGGGATCGGCCGCTCCATATCGGCCTTGATCTCGTCGATCGTCTGCAGCTGGTCGAGGGTCTCGGCGAACGGGAACGCCTCTTCCAGCTCGCGCTGCCATGGCGTGTCGGGGCCGAAGGCGTGGCCCTTGGCGCTCATGCGGGCGGAGTAGAGCTTCACGAGCTCGACGGCGATGTCGCGAACGGCCTTGCGTGCCTTGCCCTTGGCCTGCGACCAGTCGCTGCCGCCCATCTTCGAGAGCGTAGGGGCCTCGCCGCCGACGTACTTCGACAGCAGGTCGAGCTGATCCGTCGGCACGAACAGCTTGTCGCCCGGGTAGCCGCGCTTGGACGGCGCGTACTCGAGCACGAGGTAGTCGCGCACCGACTTGGTGGCGTTGCGCCCACCCGTCGACACCTCGCGCTGAGTCATCTCGACGAAGCGGCCGATGCCGTGGGTCGCGTGCACCACGAAGTCGCCCTGCTTGAGCTGCAGCGGGTCGACGACGTTCTTGCGTCGCGACGCGAGCTTCTTGACGACGCGCTGGTCGCCGCCGATCGTGCGGCCGTAGAACTCGTTGTCGGTGAGGACCGCGAGCTTCGCCTCGGCCACCTGGAAGCCGGCCTCGACAGACCCGGTGACCAGCGTCGCGACGCCGCCCTCCGGGGCCTCGGTGAGCGTCTCGACCACGCGGGCGGCCAGACCCCGGTCGGCGAGCACGTCGCGTGCACGGTCGACCAGGCCGTGCCCGGCGGCGATCACGACCACACGCCAGCCGTCGGCGACCTTCGCCTCGACGAACGAGATCGCACCGTCGACGTTGCCGTGGAACGACGGGATGACGGCAGCCCCGAGGTTGGTCGCCTCCGCATCGCCCTCGCCGAGTCCGGCGCCGAACGGGCTGAGCCGCCACCACACGCCGCCGCGGTCGCGCACGACCTCGCGGAGCTCGGCGATCGTCAGGAAATCGCCGGCGCCGAGATCGATGGGTGCGGAGGCGCCGGAGGTGGCCGCGCTCCAGGCCGCATCGAGGAACTCGCGGTTGGTGTCGCCCAGGGTGATGGCGCGGGCGCTCGAGCGCTCGGGATCGATGACCGCCGTGGCGCTCCCGGACGGCAGGTACTCGGCCAGCGACTTCAACGGTCCGGCGACGGCGGGAAGCAGCGACTCCATCCCCTCCACCGGGATGCCCTCGGCCATCTTCTCGAGCATGCCCGAGATCGCCGGGAAGCCGCCGACGAGGGCGCGGGCACGATCGCGGACCTCGGCCGTGAGCAGCAGCTCGCGCGTCGGCGGAAGGTCGACGCCCGTGACGTCGCCCGGCAGCGAGCGCTGGTCGGCGACCGAGAACGCGCGGATCTGGTCGATCTCGTCGCCGAAGAACTCGACGCGGTAGGGGTGCTCCGAGGTGGGAGGGAAGACGTCGAGGATGCCGCCGCGCACCGCGAACTCGCCGCGGCGCGACACCATGTCGACGCGGGAGTATGCCCGCTCGACCAGCTGCTCCACCACGCGGTCGAGTTCGTGCCCGCGGCTGGCGACGGCGAGTTCGAGCGGGGCGATCTCGCCCAGGTTGCCCGCGATCGGTTGGAGTGCGGCCCGCACGGATGCCACGACGACGAGCGGGTGATCACCCGACCACTCCGCGATGCGGCGCAGCGTCTGCAGTCGCTGGCCGACCGTGTCGGGGCTCGGGCTGAGCCGCTCGTGCGGCAACGTCTCCCAGGCCGGGAAGGTGAGGATGTCGGCGTCGGGCAGATACGCGTGCATCGCCAGCGCGAGACTCTCGGCCCTCCGGCCCGTGGGGACGACGGCGAGCAGGGCGGCCGGGTGTCCTGCCGCCGTCCGCCTCTCGAGCAGACCGGCGAGCGCCGGGGCGTCGAGCCCGTCGACCAGGCCGAGGTCGGCATCGGTGCGCGCCCAGCTGAGGGCGTCACGGTACAGAGACGCCTCTTCCAAGGCGCGCAGAATCCCCGGAACAGTCACCGGATAAGACTAGTCGCGACCACGGACACTCCGGCCGCCGCGCCCGGCGAGAGTCGCTCGCCTGCCTAGGCTGTCGGGATGGAATCCGTCGTCCTCACCACCGAACGCCTCGTCCTCCGCGCCCCGACGGAGGCGGACATCGATGCGATCGCGGATGCCTGCCAGGACCCGGAGATCGCACGCTGGACCACGGTGCCGAGCCCGTACACCCGCGACGACGCCGAGGAGTTCGTGCGCCTGGTGGCTGCGCAATGGGACGCCGGTTCGGAGGTCGTCTGGGGCATGTACGCGGATGGCGAGCTCCTGGGCATGATCGGTCTTCACAACATGACCGAGCACTTCACGGGTGCGACCGCCGAACTCGGCTATTGGGTGACGGAGGGTGCACGGGGCCAGGGATATCTCACGGAAGCGGCCAGTGCCGTGATCGACTGGGGGTTCGTCGGACTCCGGCTCGTCCGCATCCGCTGGCAGGCCGTCGCCGGGAACATCCCCTCCGCCCGTGCTGCCCGAGCCCTCGGCTTCCGCTACGAAGGTCTGCAGCGGCAGGCACTGACGAGCCCGCGCGGTCGTGACGACGGCTGGACGGCCGCTCTTCTGCCCGGTGACGACCGCAAGCCCGTGGTCTGGCCGGTCCTCTGAGGCCCGATCGTCTGAGCCACGGCCGCGAGCGGGACACGTGACAGTGTCGGCGGCCGATGACAGGATGAACGCATGCCGGAGATGCCCGAAGTCCAGGGCCT
>Ga0160464_101143_pt1 | contig 11260 bp, 10 predicted proteins | sample HID1971I_E11MG_FD_108275 | JGI IMG/M metagenome (GOLD analysis project Ga0160464, IMG submission 108275) | Enriched millipede-associated microbial communities from UW Madison campus, WI, USA - HID1971I_E11 MG | ecosystem: Host-associated > Arthropoda: Insects > Digestive system > Unclassified ... | reverse complement strand
TGTCCAACGCGATGCAGCGCTGTCCTTCGTGCTCGACTTCGTCAGGGCGACTGGGGCGAGAATGCGCGAGAGTGCCGAACGGGAGCAGTTCGGACCGTTCTGGGCCGAGGCCGGCCCGCGGCTGACACAGTACCTCGGCGAGGGCTTCCCTCTCGCGCAGTCCGTCGGGCGGGCGGCCGGCGAGGCGATGGATGGACCCTATGACGCCGACGTCGCGTGGGAGTTCGGGCTCGCGCGCGTGATCGACGGGCTGGCCGGCATCATCTCGGACTCGTGAGGGCGCTGAGCGGGTGCGCCCGTGCGTCTCAGAGTTCGGCGCTGGGCTTCACGATCGCGATGGCGCCGGTCTCGGCGGCGACCTTGCGGCGGTAGATGCGGCGCTGCTCCGGCAGGGAGACGTCGAACGTCACGGCGAGGATGCGGATCACCGTCGTCACGGCGATGCCGACGACGGCGGCGATGGTGATGGGCATTCCCAGCGCCACGGCGATCACGATGAATGTGCACCCTGCGCCGGCGGCGACCGCATACAACGAGCCGACGTGCATGATCGCGGTCGGCAGACCCATCAGCATGTCGCGGAGCACGCTGCCGCCGACCGCGGCGCAGACCCCGATGAAGACCGCCGGTACCTCGGGGATCCCGAACGCGAGGGCCTTGCTCGTGCCGAAGGCGCCGAACATGCCGATCACCACGGCGTCGAGCACCACGATCGCCGTGTTCAGACGGGTGAAGAGTCCTGCCAGCAGCATCCCGAGGAGAGCGGCCCCGCCCGCGGTCACCAGGTACCACTGGTTCTGGAGCGTCGCGGGAGTCTGCCCGAGCAGGATGTCGCGGATCAGACCACCGCCCATCCCGATCATGATGCCGATGATCGCGACCCCGAGCCAGTCGAGCCGACGCTGGCCCTGGAACCCCGATGCGAACATCGCGCCCTGGACTCCGCCGAGGCCGACGCCGAGCAGGTCCGCCCACAGCGGAATGGTGAAGAGCGGTTCGGTCACGCGTCCATTCTCGCGCACGGAGGATAATCGAAGGGTGCCCACCTATCGAGACGAAGCGGTGATCCTGCGCACCCACAAACTCGGTGAGGCGGATCGCATCGTCACGATGCTCTCGCGCCGTCATGGCAAGGTCCGCGCGGTGGCGAAGGGCGTGCGCCGGACGTCGTCGAAATTCGGTGCCAGACTCGAGCCGTTCATGGTCGCCGACGTGCAGCTCTATCAGGGACGCTCCCTCGACATCGTGCAGCAGGCCGAGTCGCTCGGCTCTTACGGAACCGACATCGCCGCGCACTACGACCGCTTCACCGCGGCGAACGCCATGGTCGAGACGGCGGATCGTCTGAGTGACGCCGAGGCGACCCCCGATCAGTATCTGCTCCTCGTCGGCGGACTGCGGGCGCTGTCTCGCGGAGAGCATGTCGCCCGGAGCATCCTCGACTCGTATCTGCTGCGCGTGATGTCGCTGTCGGGGTGGGCGCCCTCGCTCGACGAGTGCGCACGGTGCGGCACACCCGGGCCGCACTCGCGGTTCGTCGCGCAGCTGGGCGGCGTGGTGTGCCAGAACTGCGCCCCCGCCGGCAGCCCGCGCGTCGCCGAGAAGACCCTGGGCCTGCTCCGATCTCTCATCGCGGGGGAGTGGGACGTGATCGACGCCGCTCCACACGCCGACACCGCCGCTGCGTCCGGACTCGTCTCCGCCTACGCCCAATGGCACCTGGAGCGCGGCATCCGCTCGCTCGCCCACGTGTCCGACATCACCTCAGGAGGAGAACGGTGAGCCCGAAGCCGTACACGCACAAAGACGCCGTGGCCTATCGCCCCCTGGACTGGACGGGCGTGCGCCCGCCCGCATTCCGGGCAGTACCCGAGCACGTCGCGATCGTGATGGACGGCAACGGCCGCTGGGCCAACCGCCGCGGTCTCAACCGCATCGAAGGCCACAAGGCGGGCGAGGAGGTGCTGCTCGACGTGGTCGCCGGCGCGATCCAGGCGGGCGTGAAGCACCTCTCGGTGTACGCCTTCTCCACGGAGAACTGGGCACGATCTCCGGAAGAGGTCCGCTTCCTCATGGGCTACAACCGCGACGTGCTGCACCGCCGCCGTGACCAGCTCAACGAATGGGGAGTGCGCATCCGCTGGGCCGGCCGCAAGCCGCGGTTGTGGGGAAGCGTCATCAAGGAGCTGCAGCACGCCGAGCAGCTGACGCGTGGCAACGATGTGCTCACCCTCACGATGTGCGTGAACTACGGCGGCAGGGTCGAGCTCGTGGACGCGATGCGGGCCATCGCCGAAGACGTCGCCGCCGGGCGCGTGAAGCCAAAGGCGATCACCGAGAAGATGATCCGCCGGAATCTGTACGTGCCCGACATGCCGGACGTCGACCTGTTCCTGCGCAGCTCGGGGGAGCAACGCACCTCGAACTTCCTGCTGTGGGAGTCGGCCTACGCCGAGATGGTGTTCCTCGACACGCTGTGGCCGGACTTCTCGCGCGAGGAGCTGTGGCGGGCGATCGGGATCTACCTCTCGCGTGACCGGCGCTTCGGCGGCGCGATCGACACGCCCGACGCCCCGGCCTGAGCCCGGAGCCACCGCTCCGCCTCCCGTGGATGCCGCAGGCGCACGACCGTCAGGTGCGGGAAGCGCTCCTGCAATTCGGGGAAGCGCTCCGCCCACTTGTGCAGCGTCGCCCTCTGCCACGCGAGGATGTTCTCCTCGGGATCGCGGTTGAGCAGGTTCCACGGCCCCTTCTCGCGGTTGCCGTTCCAGAGCTCTCGTCGCAGGATCCCTCGGGCCAGGGTTCGCCTGATCAAGCGGCCGCGCACCACCCGGTAGGGGTAGTCCAGCCAGAGGACGAGCTGGGCGCGAGGCGCGAGGATCTCGTCGGTTCCCTTGCTCGTGTACTGCCACTCGGTGATCCAGCGATCGTCGGCGGCGAATGCGCGCACGTCGTCGAGGAACTCCGGCCGCGGCGTCCAGTTCGGGCCGTGGAACAGCGCGTCGATCTCGATGTGACGGAGACTCCATTCGGCGCCGATGCGACCTGACAGGGTGGTCTTCCCCGACCCGGAGACGCCGGCCACCAGGACTCGCTCCGGGACGAACGGCAGCGGATCGTTGGCGGAGAGCATCCGAGAATCCTATCCGCCGGTCCGCCAGGCCACGGAATAGCTCACAGGCGCATGCGGTTGGATGAAAGTGTGACTGAACCCATCTCCATCGACATCTGGTCCGACATCGCCTGCCCGTGGTGCTACATCGGCAAGCGCAACCTCGAGAAGGGTCTCGAAGCGGTGGCGGCCGATGAGGACGCACCGCAGGTCAACATCACCTTCCACTCGTTCGAGCTCTCGCCTGACACTCCCGTCGACTTCGACGGCGACGAGATCGACTTCCTCGCCGGACACAAGGGCATGCCGCGCGAGCAGGTCGAGCAGATGCTGTCGAACGTGACCGGCGTGGCCGCGAACGCAGGGCTCGAGTACCGCTTCGATCTGCTGCAGCACACCAACACGGTGAAGGCGCACGAGCTGCTGCACTTCGCCAAGGCCGAGGGGCTTCAGCACGAGATGGAGGAGCGGCTGATGTCCGCCTACTTCACCGAGGGCAAGCACGTCGGGCGCATCGATGACCTCGTCGAGCTCGCGGTCGAGGTCGGCCTCGACGCCGACCGCGCTCGTGCCGCGCTCGAGAGTGAGCAGTACCTTGCGGCCGTTCGCCAGGACCAGGCCCAGGCTCGCGCCTACGGCATCCAGGGCGTGCCGTTCTTCGTCGTCGACGGTCAGTACGGCATCAGCGGTGCGCAACCGCCCGCCGCGTTCGAGAACGTGCTCCGCGATCTCTGGTCGAAGCGCGCAGAGCCGGAGGCGGAGAACGCCGCTGTCTGACGGGGGCGCGCCGCCTAACGGGTCAGTGCTGCTTCGATCGCGCTGACGATCTCGGGGGCGTCCGGCTTCTGCTTCGGGCGGAAGCGCAGGACGTCTCCGTCCGGCAGCACGAGGAACTTCTCGAAGTTCCACTCGACGCGGCCGGCCTTGCCCCCGGCGTCCGGCGTCTCCTTGAGCGCCTTATACAGCTCGGAGGCGTTCTTGCCGTTGACCTTCACCTTGTCGTTCACCGGGAAGGTGACGCCGTAGGTCGTCGAGCAGAACTCGAGGATGTCGTCCACCGAGCCCGGCTCCTGGCCGAAGAACTGGTTGCACGGGAAGCCGACGACGGTGAATCCGCGGTCGCCGTACAAGCGCTGCAACTCCTCGAGCTGCTCGTACTGGGGAGTGAGCCCGCACTTCGAGGCGACGTTCACGACCAGCACCACGTCGGCGCCGAGATCGTCGAGCGTCTTCTCCTCGCCCTTCGCATCGGTGAACGGGATCGTGCGGAGCGCGGAATCGGTCATATTCACAGCTTAGATCGCAGCATCCCTCCCGGCTCCGCGTCTGGGAGAATAGAGGGGACATGACTCTCGCCACCGCCCCCGCCCGCCCCCTTCGCATCGGTCCGATCGATCTCGACGTGCCGGTCGTCCTCGCACCCATGGCGGGGATCACCAACACCGCCTTCCGGCGTCTGTGCCGTGAGTACGGCGCCGGCCTCTACGTGAGCGAGATGATCACCTCACGTGCCCTCGTCGAGCGCAACGAGACCACGATGCGGCTGATCCGCCACCACGAGTCGGAGACGCCGCGGTCGATCCAGCTCTACGGCGTCGACCCGAAGACCATCGCCGAGGCCGTGCGGATCATCGTCGCCGAGGACCACGCCGACCACATCGATCTCAACTTCGGATGCCCCGTGCCGAAGGTCACGCGTCGTGGTGGGGGAGCGGCGCTGCCATGGAAGTCGAAGCTCTTCGCCGACATCGTCGACCAGGCCGTCAAAGCGGCGGGCGACGTGCCGCTCACGGTGAAGATGCGCAAGGGCATCGACAAGGACCACCTGACGTTCCTCGACGCCGGTCGAGCCGCCGAGGACGCGGGGGCGGCCGCGGTCGCGCTGCATGCGCGTACGGCGGGCGAGTTCTACTCCGGCTTCGCCGACTGGAACGCCATCGGCGAGCTCAAGCAGGCTGTCACGAGCATCCCGGTGCTCGGCAACGGCGACATCTGGTCGGCCGACGACGCGGTGCGCATGATGGCCCAGACCGACTGCGACGGCGTCGTGGTCGGGCGCGGCTGCCTCGGACGCCCGTGGCTGTTCGGTGAGCTGGCCACGGCTTTCGGAGGCGAGGGCAAGACGGTCGATGCGACACTCGGCTTCGTTGCGAGCGCATTCCGGCGTCACGCCGAGCTGCTCGTCGAGTTCTTCGAGGACGAGGACCGCGGGTGCCGCGATGTGCGCAAGCACGTGTCGTGGTATTTCAAGGGTTACCCGGTCGGCGGAGACATCCGCACAGGACTCGCGACCGCATCCAGCCTCGCGGAGATCGACGACTTCCTCGGGCGGCTCGATCACACGGCGCCGTATCCTGGCGCGGATGCCGAAGGCCAGCGCGGTCGGTCAGGACACCCCAAACGGACGGCACTGCCGGACAAGTGGCTGGAGTCGCGAGAGCTCGCGTCGTCCGCCTCCGAGATGATGCGTGGAGCGGAGATCGAGAACAGTGGCGGTTGACCCCCAGGTCGGCCTGCGCGCCGACGGCTACGACGCGCGTGACGCCGAGCGCTTCTTCGCCGAGACCCATCGATCCGAGCGCAACGACTTCGCCCGCGACCGCGCGCGCGTGCTGCACTCCGCAGCGCTGCGTCGGCTCGCGGCGAAGACGCAGGTGCTCAGCCCCGCCAGCACGGCCGATTTCGCGCGCAATCGCCTGACGCATTCCCTCGAGGTCGCGCAGGTCGGGCGGGAGCTCGCCGTCGCCCTCGACGTCTCGGCCGATGTCGTCGACACCGCATGCCTCAGCCACGACCTGGGGCACCCTCCCTTCGGTCACAACGGCGAGCGGGCACTCAACGAATGGGCCGAGCCCATCGGCGGCTTCGAGGGGAACGCCCAGTCCCTGCGCATCCTCTCCCGACTCGAGGCGAAGGTTCTCGACGACGATGACCGCTCGGTCGGCCTGAACCTGACCCGTGCCAGCCTCGACGCGACATGCAAGTACCCGTGGACGGTCGACAGCCCTGTGCCCGACCCCGGTGGACGCCTGAAGTTCGGCGTGTACCCCGAGGACGAGGCGGTATTCCGTTGGATGCGCGAGGGCGCGCCCGGGCGGCTCCGGTGCATCGAAGCCGAGATCATGGACCTCTCCGACGACATCGCCTACTCGGTGCACGACTTCGAAGACGCGATCGTCAACGGGTATGTCGACGTCGCTCAGCTCGCCGACCCTCGCCAGCACGACGCCCTCGTCGGACGCATCCAGCAGTGGGTGGGGTACGACTTCACCCGCGACGAGCTCGCCGACGCGCTCTACCGCCTCGCGTCGCAGCCCATGTGGCTCTCGTCCTTCGATCGCTCCCGCCAGGCTCTCGCGCGTCTCAAGAACCTGACGAGCGACCTGATCGGACGATTCGCCCGAGCCTCGGTCTCCGCCACCAAGGAGGCCTACGGAACGACGGCCCTGGTCCGCTACAACGCCCACGTCATCGTCCCGCGGGTGATCGAGGTCGAGATCGCCGTCCTCAAGGGCATCATGGGGCAGGCGATCGTCACGATCGAAGCCCGCAAGGGCGTCTACAAGGAGCAGCGGCGCGTGCTGAAGCGACTCGCCGACGCGCTCTGGTCGACCGACGCGCTGTGGTCAGCCGGCTCCGATGTGCTCGAGCCCGCATTCGCCGCGGACTTCATCGCGGCGGAGAACGATGCCGAACGCGCCAGGGTCGTGGTGGATCAGATCGCGAGCCTCACCGACCAGAGCGCCATCGACTGGCACAACCGCCTCGTCGGCGAGATCGATCCGGCCGAAGTCGGGATCTGGACTCCCCGTCACGCCCGTCCTGGCGCGCAGGCGCACGCCGAGCGGCAGCCCGTCGCCGAAAGGGCGCACTGATGCCGCGGATCCTGCAGGCCGATGTCGACGAGGTGAAGGCGCGGACGAACATCGCCGACATCATCGGGGAGCGTGTCGCTCTCAAGTCGGCCGGCGTCGGGTCCCTCAAGGGGCTGTGCCCTTTCCACGATGAGAAGAGCCCGAGCTTCCATGTGCGCCAGCAGGTGGGGTACTACCACTGCTTCGGCTGCGGCGAGTCGGGTGACGTGTACTCGTTCCTGCGGGAGATGGACCACGTCAGTTTCACCGAGGCGGTCGAGCGTCTCGCGGGACGCATCGGGTACACGTTGCACTACGAAGACGGGGGAGCCGCTCCCGAGACGAGCGGCCGCAGCCGGCTGTACGCGGCCAACACCGCGGCGGCGGAGTTCTTCCGTGCACAGTTGCTCACTCCCGACGCCGAGGCCGGGCGACGCTTCCTCGGAGAGCGCGGATTCGATGCCGGAGCTGCGGCGCATTTCGGAGTCGGCTTCGCCCCGCGCGGCTGGGACGGGATGCTGAAGGCCCTCACGGCGCAGGGATTCACCCGCGAAGAGCTCAGCAACGCCGGCCTCGTCTCCACGGGGCAGCGTGGTGTCTACGACCGATTCCGCGGGCGCCTGGTGTGGCCGATCCGCGATGTCTCCGGACAGACCATCGGATTCGGCGCACGCAAGCTCTTCGACGACGACCAGGGTCCGAAGTATCTGAACACCCCGGAGACGCCGATCTACAAGAAGGCGCAGGTGCTCTACGGACTCGACCTCGCCAAGCGCGACATCGCTCGCGGTGATCCTCGCCGGGTCGTCGTGGTCGAGGGGTACACCGACGTGATGGCCTGTCACCTCGCCGGCCTCACGACGGCGATCGCGACCTGTGGCACGGCCTTCGGCACCGAGCACATCAAGGTGCTGCGCCGGGTGATGGGCGACGACAACGCATCGGGTGAAGTCGTCTTCACGTTCGACGGTGACGAGGCGGGACAGAAGGCGGCGTTGCGGGCGTTCACGGAAGACGACCGGTTCAACGCGCAGACGTTCGTCGCCGTCGCTCCCGACGGCATGGACCCCTGCGACCTGCGACTCCAGCGGGGAGACGCGGCTGTTCGCGGCCTGATGGACACCAAGCAGCCGATGTTCGAGTTCGCGATCGACCGCAAGCTCGGCGGCTTCGACCTCTCCACCGTCGAGGGGCGCGTCGGCGCGCTGCGGGCGGCCGCTCCCATCGTGGCTGAGATCCGCGACCAGCTCCTTCGCCCGGGGTACGAGCGCGTGCTGGCGCGTCGGCTCGGGATGGACCCCACCGAAGTGCGCAGCGAGGTCGAACGCGCGGCACGCGGGGCGTCGGCGCCCGCGCAGGTACGTCGGGAGGCTCCGTTGATCGACGCGGTGACGGGCGCTCCCGTCGTCGCTCCGGTCACCCTGGCGAGCCTGCCGCGCAGCCCTGATGTCGCGGTCGAACGCGACGCGCTGATGGGTGCCCTGCAGTACGGGCACCAGGTGGATCAGGCCCTCCTCAACCGGGCTCTGGAGGCCCCGTTCCGGACTCCCGGTCTGGACGCCGTGCGCGAGGCCGTCGCCGCGGCTCCCGATCGCACCAGGGCCGGATGGGTGACGGAGGCGGTGAACAGCGTCCGTGAGCCCTATCGCTCGCTCGCGGGCGAACTGCTGATGACGCCGTTCCCCGCCGGCGACGAGGAGCGCGCCGTCGCCACCGTGGCCGACCTCACCCGACGCCTCGTCCTCCGCCAGCTCGAGCGTGAGAAGCAGGAGCTCCTCGGTGCGGTGCAGCGGGTGCCCGCTGACTCGGACGGCGGTCGCGCGCTGCGGATGCGTCTGCGCGACATCGACGCCGAGCGTCAACGGTTCGCCGAGTCGTAACGCAGACTGGCATCGCGCAGAGGGCAGGATGGAGTCATGTCCCGCAGGCCCGAATCCACGAACGCGATCGATTGCTCTGATCTGGTGATCGACCGCATCGGCCACGGGATACCGACGCGCGCCGTCGACGGCGTCACGTTCTCCCTCGCTCCCGGCGAGCTCATCTGCGTCGCCGGTCCCACCGGGTCCGGCAAGTCGACGCTGGTCGCCGCTCTCGCCGGCTCCACCGATCCCTCGGTCAAGGTCGTCGGCGGGCGCGCTCAGGTGTGCGGAGTCGACGTGCGCCGACCGGGCCGCAAGCACCGGATCCTCACCTATCGCACCGGATTCGTGCCGCAGGGTGCTGGCGCCGACCTGCCTCCGCGGCTGACGGTGAACGAGGTGATCGCGGAGCCGATCCTCATCCGCGAGCGCCGGGTGAACACGAAGGCGCTCTCGATCCGCGTGGCCACGCTGCTCGACGAGCTGCACCTCCCGCTCGGCACGGCGGCGAAGTTCCCCTACGAGCTCAGCGCCGGCATGCGTCAGCGTGTGGCGATCGCACGGTCGTTCGTCCTGGAACCGAAGGTCCTCATCGCCGACGAGGTGCTCGCGAATCTCGACCTCGAAGTGCGGCCTGTGGTGTTCGATGCGATCACCCGTCGACGCAAGGAGCAGTCGATGGCGGCGCTCCTCGTCACCAACGATGCGGACTTCATCCGCGAGCTGAACGCTGAGACGCTCATGCTCCGCAGCGGACACGTCGTCGCGCGCGGCGTGGGCAAGGACCTGCTCTGGGTGCCGAACGCGGAGTCGGATTCGCGCCACTGAGCACGACACGCCCGGCATCCCGGAACGGCGCCCCGGTGTCGTGAACAGCTCCGGGAGTTTGCTAAGCTTGTCGAGTTGCCCGCTCAGCGGTGCACATTCCTCGGTAGCTCAATTGGCAGAGCAGCCGGCTGTTAACCGGCAGGTTCTTGGTTCGAGTCCAAGCCGGGGAGCCAACGAGAGAAGCCCCCTCCACGGAGGGGGCTTCTCTCGTTCACGACGACGTCGAATCTCTGACGCGAGTGCGGCGCAAATGGCACTTGCGTTTTTTGCGCCCTCCTCCGCGTGCAGCGTATCGCTGACGCCGTGAATCACGGCGTCGACAACCGTTTCTGCCATGTCGAGTCGCCCTACGGGTATCCCGTCATGACCGAGCCGGGGCGCACGCGCTGAAGGCGCCAGATGATGGCCTTTTCCATAAGCGTCCACGCCGGTCGAAGGAAGCCCGCGCCTGAGTCCGACGCCTCCGTCCGAGCCCGTCCGCCACTCTCGTGAGGCTCGGCGACCCGGTACACGAGTGCAGACCGCGCGGTACGGGGACGCCTGGACTCGACCGCAGGTTTCGCGGATGGGCGCGGCTTCTCGTGCTCTAAACACGCAATGGCCCGACGATCCGCGCTGCAGTGGGCGTCCTTCTTCTTCAATGGCGACTTGATCTACATCGCTTCCAGGCAACGAGTCTGGGACAATGAAAGGAAGCTACATGATCACCTCGTCTCCCGGGGCATCATTCCGCCGCCGCTCTCTACTCACGGGAGCAGCCGTGTCAACGGTGGTCCTCGGAGGTCTCGGCAGCCTCGTGGCAGTGCTGCCGGCCTCTGCGGCCGCTCCTGAGGCTTACTCACCGCCTTACAGCACGGCGCAGGCACTGGCGATCAACCTGCAGTCGGCCACGACTCCGGGTACTACCCAGTACGAATCGGATTTCTTCAACGCCGTCACGAACCCTGCGAACGGCGGACCTCTCGTCGGCTACACCGGCGCCGGCGGTCGGTATTCCGTGACTACAGGGCTCGTCTATCCCGAGACCGACGTCTTCAATTCCTCAATCACCGTCCATGCGCCGGTCGTCTTCACGACGGGAGAGCCGTCGTGGACGACGAGCGCCGGAAGCCTCGGCGTCACGTGCGATTGGGATGGCAACAACGCAACCACCCCGACGGGTTCGGTGAGCGTTTTCGCCCCCGTGCCGAACACGGTGCCAGCGACGCCGGGTGCCAACCACACCGTGTACATGGGGGGCGCGGGCATCGAAAGCGACTACGAGATGAAGATTGTTTACAACGAACAGTCGACGTTGGAAAATGGTCAGCTCCAGGTCATCGGGCAGCACGTCTATTTCAACATTCCCGACACCGGCGCGAGTCTGGCTGTGACGGGTGATGTCAAGCTCGGAATCCTCTCCTGTGGACCCGCCGCGAAGACACCGGACTCGAATCTGAACGCTGCGGCGTCGGCGTCTGCGGATTCTGATGCGAACATCGCGGCTCAGGCTGCGGCGATGGCGGATGCGACCACGCAGGCGAGTGCGGCGGCGATGGCGGATGCGGTGGCTGCTGCTGCGGTTGCGGCGAACGCGGATTCGTCGACGACGGCGTCAGCGGATG
>Ga0160464_101141_pt1 | contig 11273 bp, 11 predicted proteins | sample HID1971I_E11MG_FD_108275 | JGI IMG/M metagenome (GOLD analysis project Ga0160464, IMG submission 108275) | Enriched millipede-associated microbial communities from UW Madison campus, WI, USA - HID1971I_E11 MG | ecosystem: Host-associated > Arthropoda: Insects > Digestive system > Unclassified ... | reverse complement strand
TGCTCTCCTTCATTGCTTCGATCGATCCTTTCTCTAACGCTATCGACGCTTGGCATTCCATAACGTCAAGCCTACTATGACCGTTAGTCGCCGCCAGCAACCCAGTCCCGTACCAGCCAGTATACACCATATCTGCGACTGACGATATCCGCCAATAGCAGATAACGGTCATGCTCATCCTGGACCAAGGGGCCTGTTATATCGCACTGCTGGACCGCTATCTGGCAGATATTCGCACACAAGTGTTGCACGCGCTTGATGACGTTGAGGTCACGCATTATGTAGGAGAGACGAACCGCGGGCGTGCCCGCGGTTCGCTCCTCTTAGCTATTAATTGTAATCGTTGGTGCAGAAATCGTAGGCGGAACCGTCATATCGGAGGTTGCATTCGCAAAGCTTGCTACCTCGATTGAGACGGGCGTCCCCTCCAGCAAGTCGGTTGTATCCAGCACCAGGCTGGCGGTTGTCAGCGTGGACAGCGAGCTTTGTTGAAGCACGCCGTTCACGTAGATGCTGACCGTGTCAGAAGCTGTAATGGCGGGCAAGGCAACGACAGGAGCATCGGCATCATCTGTAAAGCTCGCTGCTGGTATGGTCGTGTCTGTTGCCCCGATCATTGCTGCCGTAACGACTGCAAAAAAATTCGATACAACCGGATTAACTGAAGTCGTGATTGTGCCGCCTGTTGCTACAGGAGCTGAAGACGTAGCAGTGAAAACTGGCTTTATAACCGGCATACACTCATCTCCTTTCTCTTCAAATGCGTCGAAAGTGGATTCGACTCCTATTATATAATGCTATGAAAACGATGAGGAGACGGCTATTTTACTAGTTTGTGGCATTTAGGCAGCGTACATTTCGCAGATCTGGATACTTATCCACTCGCCCCACTATTTATTTACATAAGATACCTTATACAAATATGCAAGCTTGAAATGGGAGGTGCTGGAGTTGACTTGCACTGCTGTCCGGGACAAAAAACTACGCTTGAAAGAGCAACCTCAAAAAAAAGCTGCCCGTTCGAAAAGAAAAGCCCGTCCTGCCGCTTGTAGACCCGGAAGAAAGCAAGCGGATGCTGCGTACAGAAAGAAAAAATGCGGCAAGCGTCATCCTCGCAATCTGAAAAAACATCCCGTGGGAAGCCGATACTGCGACAAAGCCAAGCCGTGCAAGGAAGAGACACGTGGACATGAAGGAGAAGCTATAGCTCAAGGCATGCGAGGGCCTGCAGGTTCCGGACTGCCCGGGCCGGTTGGACCTGTGGGGCCTATGGGGCCTGCGGGGCCTGCGGGGGCGGCAGGTCCTGCGGGGGCTGTCGGACCTGCCGGCTCGGTTGGACCTGCCGGGGCTGTTGGGCCTATCGGGCCGACAGGACCGCAGGGACCGCCAGGGGAAGTTACAGCGGTCAACATCATACCGACGGCTTACCGGTATTTCTATCTACCTCCCGACAATCTAACCTCCACGGTTGTTATTCCCGCCAGCCAATTTACGGACGATAATGGATTGCCGGTCGCCTTATTTGAGGGGATCGGTTCGAACGGCTATACGAACCTGTTTATTAACGGCATTTTGCAGGAGGGCAGCTTGTATCGTATCAACGAGCAACTGCTGACTCTTTTCTTGAATGGCGATACGATCTTAGCCAGAACGCCCATCATCATCGAAAACGTTGCGTTCGAAGCGCAAACGACTGTCGTCTTCATTGGCGAGTCAGCGCGTTTCGTGGTTTGACAGCCGAAGCGTCGCTATATGAAACGGCTCATCGCAGAGCGATGAGCCGAGGTATTCGCTGTTCTTTGGCGGGACAACAAATTTCATTCAAAAAAAAACGCTGCGACAACATAGCCTCGCAACGCGGGATAAAGAGAACATATGGGTGCTTCAGACGACCACGGGCAAACGAACGCGAAAAGTCGTCTCGCCGTTCCGACTGATGGCCTCGATCTTGCCGCTATGCCGCTCGACGATGCTCTTGCAGATAGCGAGCCCAAGTCCCGAGCCGCCAGAGCTTTCGGTCCTCGATTTGTCCACGCGGTAGAAGCGGTCGAAGATATGCGGCAGATCGGCCTCGGGGATCGGCTCGCCGTCGTTCGTAATGTCGACGACCGCATAGCCCGCTTCCCGTTTGAGCCAGACGTCAACCTTGGTGCCGCCGCTACCGTATTTGACCGCATTGGAGATCAGATTCTCGAATACACGGACCAGCTTGCCGGTATCCCCCGGGATGAGCAATCTTTTATCTTCTGCCTGCAGTTTGGCTTGCAGCCCCGCTTCCTCCATCGACAGTCGGTATTGCTCCAGCAGTTGGCCCAGCAGCTCGACCAGGTTGAGCTGCTCCAGCTTCAGCGACGCCCCTTCATGACGAAGACGCGTATAGTCGAACAGATCCTGGATGAGCACATTAAGCCGCTGACTTTTGGCATAGGCAATCTGAACATAATGTCGCAGCTCGACCTCGTCGCGATACCGATCCTGCTCGATTAGGCCCAGGTAGCCGATCACGGAGGTAAGCGGCGTCCGGAGATCATGGGAGACATTGGTGATCAGCTCGTTTTTGGCCTGCTCGGCCCGCCGTTCCTCCTCCATGCTGCTCACCAGCCGTTCGACCAGCAGATTGACGCTAACCGCGATCTCGGCGATTTCACTGTTGTTTTTTACCGGCACCTTACGATCGTAGCGTCCCTCAGCGATCTCGCCGACCGCCCGGTGCACCTGGGCCAGATAACGGTATTTGCGCCACTCGAAGAAGGTCAGCACCAGCCCAAAGTAGAACAATGTGCCGAGCACCATAAAGGCCTGAGTGCCAATTGCGCTCTCCAGCGCGCGGGCAATGCCATTCAAAATATCGAATCGCGAGGACAATTGGACCGCAAGCATCAGCGTAGCGAACATCAAGGCTACGCCAAGCACCGCGCTGGCGATGAAGGAGAAAATCAGGCGGACGACCATCCAGACCATCACATTACCCCTCAATTTTGTAGCCTACCCCCCATACGGTCACGATCAGCTTGTCGCCCGCTTCCTGCTCCAGCTTGTCCCGCAGCTTGCTGATGTGGACCATAACTGTGTTATTCGATTCGAAATACTTTTCCTTCCACACATGCTGGAAAATATCCTCGGCGCTGAACACCCGACCCGGGTGACTGGCGAGCAGATGCAAAATATTAAATTCGGTGGAGGTCAGATGGAGCGGTTGCCCGTTCACAAGCACGCCATGCGTCGATTTGTCGATTTTGAGCGGCCCGATCTGCAGCGTATGCTCGGAGGACTTGTCGGTGGTTGGCGTCGTATTGTATTGAAAAGAACGGCGCAGCAGCGATTTGATCCGCGTCACCAGCTCGAGCGGGTTAAACGGCTTCACCATATAATCGTCGGCGCCGGTCATCAGCCCCATAATTTTGTCCATATCCTCGGCCTTGGCGCTCAGCATGAGGATCGGCACCGTCTGATCCCGCCGCAGCCTGCGGCATACCTCGAGCCCGTCGAGCTTCGGCATCATAATGTCCAGCACGACCGCATGGAAGGTGCTGCTCGCGAAGCGCTCGAGCGCCTCCTCGCCATTATGGGCAAGCTCCGTTTCGTAGCCTTCGTTTTGCAGATAGATCTGGATCAGCTCGGCGATTTCCTTCTCGTCATCGACGATCAATATCCGGCGGTTGTTGTTCATTGGCGCAGCTCCTTGATTCAGCAGGGTTTTGTATTACTATACACCAACGCCCCTCCGATTGTCCCGTCCGCTGGCAAGAGTTTAGAATGATTAAGCTTTTCTTAAAGGTTTATTTAAGTTTGCTTCGTCGGGGCGGCAATAAGCGAAAAGAGCGAACCGATAGCCGCCTCGTAAAGCAAGCAGCGCAACAGTCAAAGCACGCGCCGGATGTCGCCGCCCCCCGTCCCGTATACGGCATGCAGACTGCCGGGCGGCGCATCGAGCGACCAGAAGTCGCTCCCCGGGCGCAGCAGCGCCGCGATCATCCGGATCGTGCCGCCATGCGTCGCCACCAGCAGCGGCGGCCCGTTGTCTGCGAGGGACTGCTCGGACAACCAGCCCCAGATGCGGCTGCGGAGCTGCGCCAACGACTCGCCGCCTGGCGGCGCGACGGATGCCGGATCGTCCAGCCAGCGGCGATAGATATCTGAGTCCTTCAACTCCTCATAGGTGAGCCCCTCCCAATCGCCGAAGCTCAGCTCCCGCAGGCGCGGGTCGCATGAAGCGTCAGCCGCCATGTCGGGGGCCGCGTAGCGCAGCGACTGGCGCGCCCGCAGCAGGTCGCTGGAGACTGCGCCTGACAGCGGACGGCCCTGCAGCCATGCCTTCGCCGGATCAAGCGTTGCGTACCCATGCGGCGTCACCGGCTGATCCGTCCAGCCGAGATAGCGGCGCTCATCGTTCCATGCCGCAGGCCCGTGGCGCAGCAGCAAGAGGGCGGGGACCTCGCAGACAGAGTCCTCTCGGGATGCGGAGTCCTCGCTAACTGTGGAGTCGTAGCAGGCTGTGCCTGTGCTGGCTGAGCTCTGGCGGCTGCTCTCGTTGGCCTCAGCGCAGGCAGCGCTGATGGAACTTCGGCGAGCGCTCCTCTCGTTGGCCTCGGCGCAGGCGATGCTGATGGAGCGGCGGCGGGCGCTCCTCTCGGCGGCATCGTCGCGGTCGACGCTGGCGGAGCGGCGGCGGGATGCGCTCATGGCTGCTTCTCCTCTTCGACGTCGCATCGCAACGCGGGAGCCGACTGCCCGCTGTCAGAGTCAGCGGCTGTACGCGGCTCGAGCCCGAGCAGTGCGTAGACGGCGGTCAGATTGAGATGGCGTCGCACATGCTCCGCCAGCCGGTCGAACGCCGCCTGCCGCCGCTCGCCGAAGGCGAAGCCTACAGCCTGCGGCGGCAGGCCGCGCTCGCTCCGCATCGTATTGAGCCAGGCTCGACGCAGCCCATCATTGTGCAGGATACCGTGAATGAAGGTGCCCCAGATCCGCCCATCCGCAGATGCCGCTCCCTCGGGCGACAGCGGCGCCTCGGGCGTGCGGCTGTCCCTCACCAGGAAGGGTCGCATGACGCCCGGCGGCATCTCGATCTGTCCGGTGTGGATCTCATAGCCCTCCACCGCGCAGACTCCCTCCAGCCCGGGCAGCCAGCCCTCGCCGCTGACGCGGACCGTCCGCTTGGCGGCGGCGAAGGTCGTCTCGAAAGGGAACCATGCCAGACCCGGCTGCTCCGTCACATAGGACTCCGTATGCTCGGGATCGCGCAGCGTCGCTCCCATCATCTCGTATCCGCCGCAGATGCCCAGCACCCGCCCTCCCCGCTCCGCATAGCGGCAGAGCTGATCGGCCAGTCCAGCATCCCGCAGTACGGCCAGATCGGCCATCGTGTTTTTGCTGCCCGGGAGGATGACCGCGTCCGGCATCCCCAACGTGCCATTCACCTCGATATAGCGCAGCCGGACATCCGGCTCGGCCGCCAGCGGGTCGAGATCGGTGAAGTTCGACAGGCGCGGCAGCCGGACGACGGCAATCTCCAATCGCGCTCCCGCCTCTCCCGGCTCGCGCGGGTCCGTCCTAGCAGCATCGCGCAACGCCGTATCCAGCGACAGCGAATCCTCCGCCTCCAACTCCAGACCGTCAAGATACGGCACAACCCCCAGCACAGGCTTGCCGGTACGCGTTTCGAGCCAGTCGAGTCCGGGTTGCAGCAGCGAGAGGTCGCCGCGGAATTTGTTGATGATAAAGCCCGCGACCCGATCGCGCTCGTGCGGCTCGAGCAGCTCCAGCGTACCGACGATGGAGGCGAACACGCCGCCGCGATCAATGTCGGCGACGAGCAGCACCGGCGCATCGGCCCACCCGGCCATCCGCATATTGACGATATCGCGGTCCTTGAGATTAATCTCGGCCGGGCTGCCCGCCCCCTCCAGCACGACGACATCGTATTGCGCGCGGAGGCGGCCGAGCGCCTCGCGGACGATCTGACCCGCCTGGGGCAACAGGTCCTCGCGATACGCGCGCGCCTCGTAATCGCCGAGCGGTCGGCCGTGGACGATCACCTGCGATACCATATCGGCCTTGGGCTTGAGCAGGATCGGGTTCATGTCGGTCGTCGCCAGGATGCCGCAGGCGTCCGCCTGCATCCCTTGCGCGCGGCCGATCTCCTTGCCGTCCCAGGTGACGTAGGCGTTGAGCGACATGTTCTGCGACTTGAACGGCGCGACGCGCCAGCCATCGGCGGTCAGGATGGCGCATAGCGCTGCGGTCAAGAGACTTTTGCCGACATCCGAAGCGGTGCCCTGCAGCATGATCGTCGGCGCAGCGACCTGCTCAGTCATCCGCCTCCGCCTCCTTCTGATAGCGCTGCAATACCAGTTCCAGCTCGGTCAGCAGCCGCTCGTTGTCCTCCCCCAGCCGCACAGCCAGGCGCAGGTAGCCCTCGGACAAGCCGGGGTAGCGGGAGGCGTCGCGGATCAGCACGCCGCGCCGCCCCAACGCGGTCTGCAGCTCAGTTACGGATAGCTGCCAGGACTCGGGGATGCGGACCAGCACATAGTTGGCGGCGCTGTCAAAGACCGTCAGCCCGAGCTGGCGCAATCCCGCGATCAGCCGAGCCCGCTCGGGAGGCAGCCACGCCAGCGTACGCTCCGCATAGGCCGCGTCCTCGAGTACGGCGCAGCCGACGGCCTCGGCCAGCGAGTTGACGCTCCACGGCGTCTGCAGCTCGCGCAGTGCCGCGATGCGCTGCGGCGAGCCGACGATATAGCCGAGCCGGATGCCCGGCACAGCATAGAACTTGGTCATCGAACGGATGACCAGCAGTTGCTCCGACTCGGCCGCCTCTGTCAGCCAGGAGTAAGCCTCGGCATCATGCACAAAGTCCATAAACGCCTCGTCGAGGATGACCTGATCGCCGCGCGACAGCAGCGCCGCCACCACATCACGCTCCAGTAGCGTGCCGGTCGGATTGTTGGGCGAGCCGAGCAGCCAGCAATCGACCTGCAGGCTACTGCTCGCCAGACGCTCTCGACTTAGCGCGAAGCCATCGTCCGGGCTAAGCTCCAGTCTATCGACCCGGCCGCCCGCCTTGCGCACCGCGTCGGCATACTCGCCGAAGCAAGGCGCAGCCAGTCCCGTCGCTCCTGAGCCCGCCAGCCGCGCCGCCAGCTCGATGAGCTCGGCGGCGCCGTTGCCGACGAGCACGCACTCGGCTGCGATGCCATGCTGCCGGGCGATCCGAGCTGTCAGCTCCCGCACAGCGGGGTCCGGATACGCTGCGATCCGCTCGGCGTAAGCAAGGATCGCCGTCCTCACTCCGTTCGGCGGACCGTACGGGTTCATGTTGGCGCTATAGTCGAGGAAAGTGTCCGGCGCATGGCCGTACAGCTCCGCCGCGGTTCGCAGATCGCCGCCATGACCGTATTGCTCCAGTCTCGTCAGTTCCTCGGGTTTATCCTGTCGTCTCTCCATCCTTCCGCCTCCTTCTCCTTTCGATGAGGGCCTCCCAGCTCTAGCCCTACCCTGTCGCCAGATTCAGCCGCCCAAGTAGGCAATAGCCACAGCCAGCAGCAGCGCCTCGACCCCTTCATTAAGCGCGCCATAGGTATCGCCGGTCAGCCCGCCGAGCTTGCGCGTCAGCCACCACGCGCCTGCCGCTCCCGTCACAGCGGCCACGGCCAGCGCCGCGAGCGAGACGAGGAGCGCGGGGACGAGCGGCATCCACGCCGCCAGCCAACAGACGCTGCCGAGCAACGCCAGCAGCGTCAGCGGCAGCAGCTGCCGCCGCTTGACCTCGACGAGCAGACCGGCCATGCCGCCGTCGACGCGGGCGCGCGGCCAGCCGATGACGGCGACGCTCATCCACCAGCGACTCCAGAGCGGGATCACTCCGAGCCATATGAGCGCATCGCCAGCGAAGCGAGGCTCAAGCAGACTTGCCAGTAGGCTGAGCTTGAATAACAGCAGCAGCACGCCGGCGATCACCCCCATCGCGCCGACTCGACTGTCCCGCATAATCTCCAGCATCCGCTCGCGGCTGCGATGGCTCAACACGCCGTCTGCCGTGTCCATCCAGCCGTCGAGATGGAGTCCGCCTGTCAGCGCAGCCCAGGCGATCAGCACGAGCACAGCCGCCGGCAGCGTCGGCAGCAGCACAGACGCCAGCCAGGCAGCCAGCGTCAGCAGCGAGCCGACTGCCAAGCCCGCCAGCGGGTACCAGGTGACGCTGCGAGCTGCCGCTGCCGTTGTGAACTCAGGCTGCAGCGGCAACGGCAGACGCGTCAGGAACTGGAGCGCCAGCACAAGCTCGGACAGCCAACCTATGACCCGCTTGCCCACCATAAAGCGATCCCTCCGATCCCACAGATGATGCTGACACCGTACAACAGCCGCACGGACAGGCGGATATGTTCGGCCTCCAGCGGTCGCAGCGGCCAGCCCAGGCGGGCCCGCTCGCTCGGCACGCCGAAATAGATGTTGCGTCCGCCCAGCTCGATGCCGAGCATGCCCGCCACCGCCGACTCGGGGATGCCGCTGTTGGGGCTTGGGTGCCGATGCGCATGCTCCCGGACGGCCAGGCGGCCTCGCCGCGGCGACGCGCCCGGGAGCATCAGCCCCGCTGCCAGCAGCAGCCAGCCCGTCAGACGGGCTGGCACATAGTTCATGGCGTCGTCCAGTCGCGCCGACGCCTTGCCAAAGTCAAGGTAGCGGTCATTGCGGTAGCCGACCATCGAATCGAGCGTATTGACCGCCCGGTACAGCATCGCCAGTGGCGCGCCGCCGAGAAGCGCCCAGAACAGCGGTGCCACTAGCGCGTCGACTGTGTTCTCCGCGACGGTCTCTACAGTCGCCCGCGCCGCATCGGGCTCTTCCATCGCTGCCGTATCGCGACCGACGATGCGACCCGTATAATCGCGAGCCTCCGCCAGCCTGCCCTCGCGCAGCGCCCCGTATACGAGCATGGCTGCGTCCTTCAGCCCCTTGACCGCAATCGTCGTTGAGATATACCAGACCGTGACGCCATAACCGAGCCACGGATGCAGCCACTGCGCCGCCGCAACCGTCGCCGCCATCGCGATCCCGGCAGCAGCCGGGATCGCGATAGCCAGCAGCAGTCCCTTGCGCCGCTTCACAGCCGGCGCATCCGCTGCCCGGTAGAGCCGCCCCTCGAGCCGCTTGATAGCGCCGCCGATCCGGATGACCGGATGGACTGGACGGCGAGGCTCGCCGACGATCCAGTCGACGATGATGGCAGCGGCGATCATGAGTGCGACCTCGCTCAGCGAGTAGCCGATCACAGCTCGTCCAGGCGGGCAGCAATTGATTTCAGCTCGACCGGGATGCCCGCCGTCACCAGATAGACACGGTCGCATACTGCTGCCAGGCGACGATTGAGCCGTCCCGCCTCATCGCGGAAGCGGCGGCCCAGCGGATACTCCGGCACGAGACCGCCGCCGACTTCATTGGTGACGAGCAGGAGCGGCAGCGAATAGCTGCCGCACAGCTCGACCAGTTCGTCCATCTCTGCCGCAAGCGTCGCCGCCTCGATCTCGCCCCATACGCCACCCGCGCCTTCGAGCGCCAGCATCCGGTTGGTCAGCCACAGCGTCAGACAGTCGACGAGTACGACCGGCGGACGTGGATTGCACGGGGCCGCTGGCCGGAGACCTGTATCCTGCCTGCATAGGTCCTCCGCCGATTGCCCGCCCTCACTCACCGCCTCGTGTTCGGCATCTGTCGCCTGCCCGCCCTCACTCACCGCCTCGTGTTCGGCATCTGTCGCCTGCCCGCCCTCGCTCACCGCCTCGTGTTCGGCATCTGTCGCCTGCCCGCTCTCGCGCATCGCCTCATGCCCGGCATCTGCCGCCAGCTCTCGCAGTCGCGCAGTCAGCGCATGCGGCTCCTCGAGCGTCTGCCAATCGAAGCCACTGGCTGCCCGTTGTCGGCGGTGCAGCGCCATCCGCTCCTGCATCTCCTCATCCAGCGGCTCGAGCGTCGCCACATAGACGCCTCTGTCGGCCAGCCGCGCGGCCGCCGCTTCGGCGAAGTCGCTCTTGCCGCTGCGCGCGCCGCCCGTAATCAGGATCGCCATCCCGCTCCTCCTCCCTGTCTGCAGCATCTGTATCAGTCGTCTTCGCTCCGGGATACGCCAGCACTCTCGAAGGTCGCCATCTCGTGCATAATGCGGGATGCCGCCTCTACCAGATGGAAGGCGAGCACGGCTCCCGTGCCTTCGCCGAGCCGCATCCCGAGACGGAGCGGCGGCTCCAGGCCAAGCGACTCCAGCAGCCGGGCATGTCCACGCTCCTGCGAGAGATGAGAGGGCAGCACATAGGGCGCTGCCGCAGGCGCCAGCCGCAGTGCGACGAGCGCCGCCGCCGTCGAGATAAAGCCGTCGAGGACGACCGGCAGCCGCCGCGCCGCGCCGCCGATGATCAACCCCGCCAGCGCTGCGATCTCCAGACCGCCTACCTTGGCCAGCGTATCGAGCGGATCGTCCGGGTCCGGCCGATTGGTCGCGATGGCCCGAGCGATAACCTCCTGCTTGCTCCGCCTCGCTTCTTCCGTAATCCCGGTGCCGAGGCCGGTCGCCAGCTCCAGCGGGATCTCCCCGAGCACCGCGCAGAGCGCAGCGCTCGCCGTCGTATTGCCGATCCCCATCTCGCCGGTGCCGAGCAGCTCGACGCCGCGATCGGCCAACTCGCCGGCAACCTCGATGCCAGTCAGCACTGCCCGCGACGCTTCGTCGCGGCTCATCGCTGCGCCTTGCGCCATATTGGCCGTGCCGGGACGGATCTTGCGATGCCAGATCGCGGGGTGCTTCAGCTCCGCTGCGACACCGACATCGATACAGTGCACCTCCGCGCCGGCTTGCTTTGCCAGCACATTAACTGCCGCCCCGCCGGCAGCGATATTGAGCGCCATCTGCGGCGTCACCGCCGCCGGATAGGCGCTCACTCCTTCCTCGCACACGCCGTGATCAGCCGCCATGACAACGATCGCCTTGCGCTGGATCATCGGCAGCGCCTCTTGCTGGATGCCAGCCAGCCGCACAGCCAGCGTCTCGAGCGCGCCGAGACTGCCCGGCGGCTTGGTCAGGCTATCCAGCCTCGCGGCTGCCTGGGCCATCGCCGTCTCATCGAGCAGACCGATGGCCTTCGCCGTCGTCGTTACCTGTTGTTCTGCCGATTGTTTCATATCTCTGTCATGCTTCATCTCTCGGTCACGCCTCCTCTTGCTTGCTCGCTGTCTGTCGCCGATGCCCCAAGCGACGATAGGTCAGTGTCGCCCGCCCG
>Ga0160464_101139_pt1 | contig 11276 bp, 9 predicted proteins | sample HID1971I_E11MG_FD_108275 | JGI IMG/M metagenome (GOLD analysis project Ga0160464, IMG submission 108275) | Enriched millipede-associated microbial communities from UW Madison campus, WI, USA - HID1971I_E11 MG | ecosystem: Host-associated > Arthropoda: Insects > Digestive system > Unclassified ... | reverse complement strand
TGCCCAACACGCGGTTCGCGTTGCAGTTCGGCGATGCAGATGCCACGGCTCAGGCTCAGGCGGGTCTGCCCGAGCTCCTGCAGCCGACGACGCTGGCTCCCTTCCTCGACGCCGCGAACTTCCCGCAGACGCCTGCCACGCCTCTCCCGACGGGCGGCCCGACCGCGACGCCCGGTCCGACGCCCAGCCCGACGAGTACGCCCCAGCTGCCCGACGACACGGAACTCACCGCGATCGACGGCTCGATCCCCCAGATCCTGTGGCCGGACGACGAACTCGGCGAGGACGATCTGGCCGCTTTCACGCGGTACCTGGGCGAAGGAACGACCACGGTCGTCTCCTCCGCTTCGCTCGGTGGACAGAGCGCAGCACACGCCGCGGTCGGCGGACACGACCTCCTGGTCACGGATGCCGGCTTGTCCGAGTCGCTGTCCGATGTCGCCGCCGAGTCAGACCCCGTCGATCGCCAGCGACTGCTGGCCGAGGCCGCTGCGCTGCTGACGCTGGCAGAAGACCGTGTCGCGGGTGCCCCGCTGCTGATCGGGCTCGACCGCGATGAGAACCGCAACGCCGATGCGCTGCGCGACGCCATCTCGACAGCCGATTCGATCGGATTCGAGCTCTCCGCGCTGCGTGCGACACCGGCGACGCCGGCCTCCATCACGACGCAGGCCGATCCCGCGCGCGCCGCCGCAGTGACGAATCTCCTTGCCGACGAGGGAACACTCACCGCCTTCTCCTCGATCCTGGCCGACCCGCAGGTGCTGCTGAGCCCCGAGCGCATCAGAATCCTCCGCACACTGGCCGTCGGTTCGTCGGCGAAAGCCTTCACCGAGGGCGTCGAGAAGCACCGCAAGCGCACGACGGACACCCTGTCGGCCGTGAGTATCCCACCGTCCAGCACCATCCAACTGCTCACCGCCAACGCCGACCTGCCGATCGCCGTGCGCAACGACCTGCCGTGGCCGGTGACGGTGCAGCTCTTCGTCTCGCCCGCCGACCCGCGTCTCGAGGTCACACCGATGACGGAGACGGTCGTCGAGGCGAACTCGACCAAGCGTGTCAAGGTTCCGGTGTCCGCACGCGTCGGCAGTGGCGAAGTCGACCTGCGACTCAGCCTCTACAGCCCCACCGGCGTGCAGATCCAGGGCCAGCAGGAGATCCGGGTCGCCGTTCGCGCAGAGTGGGAGACCATCGGCCTGGTCGTCTTCGGAGGCCTCGCCGTCGGCCTGATCGCGCTCGGCGTGATCCGCACCGTGCGCCGCAAGCGCCACGAAGCAGCCGAAGAGGCCGCCGTCGAAGCCGAGATCGAGACGCTCGAAGAGGGTGCCGTGCACACACGACCGGATGCCACCACGACCGAAGACAAGAATGAGTAGCCTCGGCCGCGCGAGCGCCATCATCGGTGCGGGCACCCTCGTCTCACGCCTGACCGGTCTGCTGCGCAGCATCGTGCTCGTCGGAGTCATCGGCTCCCTCGGGTCGCAGGCGGCGGATGCGTTCACCTACGCGAATCAGCTGCCCAACAGCGTCTTCTCCTTGATCTCCGTCGGAATCCTCACGGCGGTCATCGTCCCCCAGATCGTCAAGGCGACGACGGATGCCGATGGCGGCAATGCCTTCATCTCGAAGCTGTTCACCCTGGGCACCGTCGTCCTGGTCGTGGTGACGGGAATCGCGACGGCGGCAGCACCGTGGCTGGTGCACCTGGTCGCCGGTAGAGCGACAGAGGCCACCCTCGCCCTCGCCACGGCACTCGCCTACTGGTGCCTGCCTCAGATCCTCCTCTACGGTCTCTACGCGATGCTGGGCGAGGCTCTCAACGCGCGGAAGATCTTCGGTCCCTTCACCTGGGCGCCTGTCGTCAACAACATCGTCTCGATCGTCGGCTTCCTCGCGCTCGGCGCGCTTTTCGGTCCCGTCTCCACGAAGGCCACCGACTGGACACCGGAGATGATCACGCTGCTCGGTGGCACGGCCACGCTGGGCATCGCGCTGCAGGCCGTCGTCCTGCTCATCTTCTGGCGTCGCACGGGCCTCGCTCTCAAGCCCGACTTCCGTTGGCGCGGTGTCGGTCTCGGCAATGTCGGCCGCCTCGCTGGCTGGACCTTCCTCATGGCTTTCGCGAGCCTGTCCGCTGGAGTTCTCCAGGGCTACATCGTCAGCGAGGTCGCCGGTCTGGGCGCCTCCGCCACCGTGACCGCGAACGCGTGGCTGATCTTCATGCTCCCGTATTCCGTCATCGTGCTCTCGATCGGAACCCCCTACTTCACCCAGATCAGCGCGCACGCGGCTGCCGGTCGCGATGACGACGTCCGCGCCGACATCGCGCAGAGCATCCGCACGCTGCTGTTCTTCATCGTCGCGGCCACCGCGGCCGTCGCCGCCGCGGCCATCCCGGCGTCTCGGGTGTTCACCGAATCCGCCGACGACGCCCAAGCGGCCGCAATGGTGCTGCTCGCCTACCTCGTCGGGCTCATTCCTCTCACGATCCTCTTCATCGTGCAGCGGACCTTCTACGCCTACGACGACACGCGGACCCCCTTCTGGTTCACGATCTTCCAGTGCGTCCTCATCGTCGTCACCGCCCTGGCTGCGCTCGGTCTGCGCGAGGCGGGGATCATCCCCCTCACCTCTCTCGCCGCAGCGATCGCCCTCGGCCAGTCGATCGCGAGCATCCTGCAGACGATCGTCGCCACCTGGCTGCTGCACAAGAAGATCGGCGGTCTGAGGATTCGTTCGTGGATCACGGCCATCGGTCGCTTCACGATCGCCGGAATCCCAGCAGGATCCGCCGGCTGGGGAACGTTCCAGCTTCTCGGCGGTACCACGGGTTGGGCCACCTCCGGCGTCATCCCCGCGACCCTCGCGACCGCGATGGTCGGCCTCGTCGTGGTGATCGTCTACATCGCGATCCTCGCCATCATGCGTGCCCCCGAGCTCACGGCCGGCCGCGCGCTGGTCCGTCGCTTCCTCCCCGGTCGCTGATCCGCGCCCGGAGCCTTCTCCCAGCCCGGTGGCGCACACTGTCCGGGGAATGCCTCGCGGTTACCATGGGTTGAAGCACTCGAAGGTCATTCGACTGCAGTTTCTAAGACGGAGAGCACATGCGTCAGGTCATCATCATCGGCTCCGGCCCCGCCGGATTCACGGCTGCCATCTACGCGGCCAGAGCGAACCTCAAGCCGCTGCTCATCGCGAGCTCCGTCGAGGTGGGCGGTGAGCTGATGAACACCACAGAGGTCGAGAACTACCCGGGCTTCCCCGAGGGCATCCAGGGACCGGAGCTCATGGCCAAGTTCCAGGAGCAGGCCGAGAAGTTCGGCACCGAGGTCGTCTACGACGACGTCACCGAGCTTCAGCTCGACGGCCCCGTCAAGAAGGTCATCCTCGGCAGCGGCGCAGAGCACGAGACACAGTCCCTCATCTACGCGACGGGCTCGGCCTACCGCAAGCTCGACATCGCCGGCGAGGAGCGCCTCTCCGGCTACGGCGTCTCCTGGTGCGCCACCTGCGACGGCTTCTTCTTCCGCGAGAAGACGATCGCGGTCGTCGGCGGCGGCGACTCCGCGATGGAAGAGGCCACGTTCCTCACGCGCTTCGCCGACAAGGTCTACGTCATCCACCGCAAGGACACCCTGCGGGCCTCCAAGATCATGCAGGAGCGCGCCTTCGCGAACGAGAAGATCGAGTTCGTGTGGAACAGCGAGGTCGCCGAGGTCCTCGGTGGCGATTCCGTGACAGGCGTGCAGCTGCGTTCCACGGTCGACGGCACCCTCAGCGACCTCCCGCTCGACGGACTCTTCATCGCGATCGGCAACGACCCGCGCACGCACCTCGTGCACGACAAGCTCGAGCTCACACCGGAGGGCACCATCTGGGTCGACGGCCGTTCGTCGAAGACTTCGGTCCCCGGTGTCTTCGCTGCGGGTGACGTCATCGACCCCACCTACCGTCAGGCCATCACGGCTGCCGGCACCGGCACGGTCGCCGCTCTCGACGCCGAGCACTTCCTCGCAGACCTCGAGGACGCGTCCGTCGAGGTCCCGGCCGCCGAAGCCGCCGAGATCCTCACCGCCTCCGCGTAGGGGCGGGAACACTTTTCCCTCGTCGGCTGTTGTAGCAGACGAACCTCGAATCAAGGAGAACTCTGATGAGTGCAAAGGCTACGAGCCAGGCGACCTGGGAACAGGACGTTCTGCAGGCCGACGGTCCCGTGCTGGTGGACTTCTGGGCTGAGTGGTGTGGTCCGTGTCGTATGGTCGCGCCGGTTCTGGACGAGATCCAGGCCGACAACCCCGACAAGATCACCATCCTCAAGCTCAACGTCGACGAGAACCCCGAGCTGGCGATGAAGTACCAGATCACGTCGATCCCGGCGATGAAGGTCTTCCACGGTGGTGAGGTCAAGACGACCATCATCGGCGCCAAGCCCAAGTTCGCTCTCGAGAAGGACCTCGCCGCCTTCATCGGCTGATCCTCCGACTCGAAAGGGCCGTACCTCCCGGGGAGGTGCGGCCCTTTCTTCGTCGCCGCAGCTTCGTGTCGTGCGCGATGCGCCTCTTTGTCAGTCTTTGTCGTACACCGAGACTGGCAATAGTCCACGAGCGGCACGGGCTCGATCGACGAGGAGCTGGATCACTGCGGTCTTGCCCGCGTTGTATGATTCCTCCCCCATTCGCGAGGCGTCGACAGCAGCGTGCTTCGCGCGTTCGTAAAGATCGGCATCTCCCGGATTCTGCAGCAGCCAGTCCCGGAGAATCCTCTGGTTCGCCTCATCCCACCCGGACGCCTCGAAGAAGTGGGCGATTCGAGTGCGCATGCCGTCCTCCTCGAAGATCATCACCTGGTGGCTTCGCACTCCGCTCCCGAGCCGCCACCCGACGGTCTCGAGGGCGGGCAGATGCCGGTCGAGGTCCTCCTCGTCGGCGATCCGCACCGCCACATCGATGATCGGCTTGGCGCTCATCCCCGGGATGCTGGTCGAGCCGATGTGCTCGACGATCCAGTTCGGGTTCCCTTGCGTCCGCAGCTCTGCCACGACCCTCCGGAAGACGTCCGGCCAGGCCGGATCGTACGGAACGAGGACGGCCTCCACCTCAGGAGGCGTCGGCGACCGACGGATCCCAGCGACGGTGGCGCTGCTTCTCGTCCAACAGGCCCCAGACCGCGGAAGTCAGCTCCGGATACTCGAGGGCGATCTGCCGCAGCACGCGATAGTGTCGGGCCGCGTTCGGTCGCACACCGTCGTTCGCATTGATGTTGTCCGCACGCAGGAGGTAGACGACGAGCTCATCGACGCTCGGAAGCTCTTCCATGAACTCCCAGGGATCTTCTCCGCCGAGAAGACGCTCCTGGATGAGAACGGCGAGTTCGTCTGCCGCTTCGGCACGCAGCACTTCCAGGCTGGCGCGACGCTGTACGGACTCGGTCATACATCAAGCCTACGTCGGCTGAGGACCCCTCCGGCGCTCCACCTTCATGTTCTCGGTCATGTCCTCGAGCTCTTTGCCCTTGGTTTCCGGAACCTTGAAGAACACGAAGAAGAACGACAAGAGCGCGAAGAATGCGTAGAACCCGTAAGCGAACGTGAGGCCGATCTCGGCGAACGCCGGGAACGTCGTGGAGATGAAGAAGTTCGCGACCCACTGCGCGGCTGCGGCCACGGCGAGTGCGCCGGCCCTGATCGAGTTCGGGAAGATCTCGCCCAGCAGAACCCACACGAGCGGACCCCAGCTCGCACCGAAGAACACGACGAATCCATTCGCACAGACCAGGGCGATGGTGGCCCACGGGTCGGGGAGCGTCGCCGTACCCTGGGCGTCCAGGGTGCCGAACGAGAATGCCACGGCCATGAGGCCGAGGGTCACGGTCATCCCGACCGAGCCGACCAGGAGCATGATCCGTCGACCGATCTTGTCCACCAGCAGGATCGCCACGATCGTCACGACGATGTTCGTGACCGACGTGATGACGGAGGTGAGCAGAGCGCTCGACTCATCGAAGCCCACCGACTGCCAGAGCGTCGTCGAGTAGTAGAAGATCACGTTGATGCCGACGAACTGCTGGAACACCGACAGCAGGATGCCGATCCAGACGATCGGCTTCAAGCCCAGGCGGTTGCCGCGCAGATCGCGCAGCGACTCGGAACGCTCGGTGTTGATGGTTCCGGTGATCTCGTCGATCTTCCCTTGGACGTCCACCGTCCCGGTGACGGTCTCGAGAACTTCCGCCGCCCGTTTCAGCTCGCCCTTCCGGACCAGGTATCGCGGAGATTCGGGGAGGCGAAGAGACATGAGCCCGTAGACCAGGGCGGGTATCGCCGCGACCATGAACATCCATCGCCAGGCGGTGAGCCCCCAGAGCGGCTGATCCGCAGCGCCGGCGATACCTGCCAGCAGCGCGTCGGAGAGCAGTGCCGCGAAGATACCGGTGACGATGGCGAGCTGCTGCAGCGACCCGAGGCGCCCACGAACAGCCGCGGGCGAGACCTCAGCGATGTACGCCGGCGCGATGACCGACGCCGCACCGACGCCGAGTCCGCCGATCACCCGCCAGATGATGAGGTCGACCACACTGAAGGCGAGTCCGGAGCCGATCGCGGAGATGAAGAACATCGTCGCCGCGACGACCATCACGGGAATGCGCCCGTACTTGTTGGACACGGGTCCCGCGAACCAGGCGCCCACCGCACACCCGATGAGGGCCGACGACACGGCGAAGCCCTTCAGCGCTGTGCCGAGATCGAAGCCGGAGACGTCGCCCGCCAATGCGTCGACGGCTCCGTTGATCACGGCCGTGTCGAATCCGAAGAGGAAGCCACCCAGCGCGGCTGCGATGCTGACGGCGATCACACGACGCTTGATGGCTGCCGGACCGGCTGTTCTTGACATGACATCCCCCTCGTCGTCACGATGACGCGAGTCTAGGCTAACGCTGTCACTGCCGGGGCGTCATTTCGCCGTGCCGTAACCGCTCTCTCCGAGTTCCTCCAGAATGCGATTGAGATCCTGGATGGATGCGAAATCAATTGTGACCTGGCCTTTTCGTGCTCCAAGTGCGATCTTCACTCGCGTGTTGAGTCGATCACCGAGCTTCCCGGCGACCTCGTCGAGGTAGGCACGCCGAGCACCGGGGGTGGGCTTCACGGACGTGCCGGGGCTGGGCTGCGACTTGGCGGCCTCCTCGGTCGCGCGTACCGAGAGATCTTCGTTCACGACCTTGTCCGCGAGGCGCTGCATCGACTCCGGAGTCTCGAGGCTGAGGATCGCTCGTGCGTGTCCAGCCGTCAGCACGCCGGCTGCGACCCGCTGTTGCACGGGTACCGGGAGCTTCAGCAGTCGGATCGTGTTGCTGATCTGCGGGCGGGAGCGACCGATGCGCGTGGCCAGCTCCTCCTGGGTGATGCCGAAGTCTTCGAGGAGCTGCTGGTAGGCGGACGCCTCTTCCAGCGGGTTCAGCTCGGAGCGGTGGAGGTTCTCGAGCAGGGCGTCGCGAAGGAGATCTTCGTCGGCGGTATCGCGGACGATCGCAGGGATCACCTCGAGGCCGGCCTCACGCGCAGCGCGGGTACGCCGCTCCCCCATGATGAGCTCGTACTGCCCCTCGGTGTTCTTGCGGACCACGACAGGCTGCAGCACGCCGAACTCCCGCACGCTGTGGACCAGCTCCGCGAGATCTTCGGGGTTGAAGTGTGTTCTGGGCTGACGGGGATTCGCCACGATCGTGTTCGGGTCCACCTGGATCAGGTGGATCCCGGGAACGACCTCCAGATCGGGGGCGTCAGTCTCGGCCTCGGTTACCGGTTCAGTACTCGCCTGACGCAGGCTCGCGCCGGGGAAGAACACGTCGACGGGACGTTCCGACTGATCAGCCGTGGGGATGAGGGCGCCGATACCCCGACCCAGCCCAGTGCGCTTCGCCATCATTTCTCCTTGCTCTGCGTCGCTGTGCGCGATGCGATCTCAACAGCGGCCTCGCGGTAGGCGATCGCGCCGGCGGATTGTCCGTCGTACGCGATCACCGTCTGCCCGAAGCTCGGGGCCTCGGACACTCGAACCGAACGTGGGATGACCGTCTCCAGCACCTGTTCCGGGAAGTGCGTCCGCACTTCATCCGCGACCTGCTGCGCCAGGCGGGTGCGCCCATCGAACATCGTCAGCAGGATCGTGGAGAGGTGAAGAACGGGATTCAGATGCTTCTGGATCATCTGGATACTGCCGAGCAACTGGCTCAGCCCCTCGAGTGCGTAGTACTCGCACTGGATCGGGATGAACACCTCCGTTGCCGCGGTGAAGGCGTTGATAGTGAGGAGCCCCAGCGACGGAGGGCAGTCGATGATGACGAAGTCCATCGGATTGTCGACGAGGTAGACCTCGAGCGCGCGGCGCAGACGATGCTCGCGCGCTACCTGTGCGACCAACTCGATCTCTGCACCCGCAAGATGGATCGTGCTCGGCGCACAGAAGAGGTTGGGGTCTTCCGGACTCTCCTGGACGATGTCGGCGAGGGGCAACTCGTCGATCAGCACGTCATAGACACTGGGGACCTCGGCGCTGTGAGGAACACCCAGTGCAGTGGACGCATTTCCCTGCGGGTCGAGATCGATGACCAGAACCTTCGCGCCTAGTCCTGCGAGGGCAGACGCGATGTTCACAGCGGTGGTGGTCTTCCCCACTCCACCCTTCTGGTTGGACACCGTCAGCACACGGGTTTCCCCCGTGAATTCCACAGTGGCCCCCTCGAGTGCCCGCCTGCGGGCGGAGAGGTCGGCTAGTTCCCGCGCAAGCGGCGTATCCATCCCGAACGATTCGTTCGAGGATGTCTTCTCGGACTGTTTCACGTGAAACATCCACTCCTTTCGGGGCCGCGTTCCACTCTAATCGCAAGCGACGACGTTCGATTACTGCGCTCAGCTCCTCTCCCAGCGAAATCGAGCCGCTCGGACATGAAATGGTGCAGAGACGCACCCAGAGGTGGGAGCCGGATGTGGTTTCCGGTCTGGTTTCACGTGAAACATCGACTCCCCCTTCCTGTTGGCTCCCCCTCGGTGAGATCGAGTTCCCACGTCGCCGAACTGCTCCTCTAGGGAACCCTGAACGCGGAGCGCACCACTCGCCCAAAAGCACATGCGCCTCGTTCGCCTCTGGCTACACTCCTTTCCGGAGGCGCGGAGGTGGCCCGGACCTCTCGCGCGCTCCGCACTTCACCTCGTGTTCCACGGGGAACGGACGCACCGGGATCGGCGCGTCATGATTCCCCCAGAACGGCCTACGTGCGTCGCAGCGCTGCCGCGAAACGAGACTTCCGGAGTACTACATGTCGCGCGGGCATCGAGGGGTGAAGCGCCCACCTCCCACCGAGGAAACACTCGACGCTCCCTCGTCAGGCAGGGCCACTCTGCAGACACGCCCAACAAGGATTCATTCGTCAACCGTGACTAAGCGGTGGGATCTCTCTTCCTGCGTCGCGAAATGGTTCGTTCCGCAGATGGAGCACCTCCAGCAGCACAGCTTGTTTCACGTGAAACATGCGCTGCGGAGTTTTCCACCCTCAGGTAGTACTTCTTCCGTGCTCGTCCGCCTTGCGAGGAGAGGTGACATCCCGAGCCTTCCACTCAACAGGCGCCTCTGTGCCTCGATGTTTCACGTGAAACGCTCCGGGAGGAAGGTGGACTCATGTCGGTTGCCGTCCTGGCGCGCTCGATCCCTCACTCTCGCGGCCCCTCGCCACGACGAACGAGAACGTGAGACCCAGAACGGAGCCGGCGAGCCGCGAGTTCATTCCGGCTAGTGCGCTCCCCAGCCCTCGGTAAGGCCCGTGAGAAGCCTCCCTCACCTGCTCGGGCTACTGAGAGCTGCGCATGGGCTGAGGAAGGTGTTTCACGTGAAACAACGGGCGTGCCCACCAGGCGTGGGTGCCCTTCCGGTGGTGGCCGACAAAGCCGGTCCTGCAGCCTTTGTCGCGGAGGTGGAATGCCCCCACTCGCTACGACGCCTTCGCACGATCGCGCTCGACCATCGAGTTCCGATCCTGCACGTCTGTCGCATCTACCCTGGGCCTACAGCGTCCGGAGGTCCATCTCAAAACACTCCGTGGGGAACGGTCACCCCCGCTCGTATCCCCTCGGTTTCTAGGACCCGTCATCCCCCAAATGACAGAGCGCGGGGTGTTTCACGTGAAACACCCCGCGTTCTCGAGAACAGCTGACCTACCGGACGAGAGCCCGAACCGCCCGAGTCGTCTCGGGGAGCACACCCTCACCCAGAACCTCGACTCTGACGTTGCTCAGTCGGAACTTCTTGATCTGCTTCTGCGCTGCGTCGATCTCATTCGCCGCATTCATGCCCTTAAGGAGCGTCAGCTCTCCCCCGTCGCGAACCAAGGGCGCTGTGAGGGGAATCAACGTACGCAGCGCGCTCACCGCACGGGCTGTCACGACATCGAAGCCCTCCACTAGGCGCACGTCCTCAGCGCGAGAACGAAGCACCGTGACGTTGGTGAGCGCCAGAGCATCGACCTGCTCATTGAGCCAAGTGACGCGGCGCTCCATCGGCTCGATCAACGTCCAATGCACGTCAGGACGAGCGATGGCGAGTACCAGCCCGGGGAGTCCGGCCCCAGAACCGATGTCGGCCACCGAGCCATGAAAAAGCGGAGCAGCGATGACACTGTTGAGGATATGCCGAGTCCACAGTCGAGGAAGCTCGAGAGGGCCGATGAGGCCACGCTCCTCGCCCTCACGCGCGAGGGCCGCCGTGAAAGCGCGTGCCGCGTCGATGCTTTCGCCGAAGAGCTCCGCTGCAACGGCGGGCTCGTGCTCCAGATCACTCACGCTAATGCTCCGTCCACGCGATGTTTCACGTGAAACATCAACGACGACGGAGGACCGTGTGGCGGTCAGCGCCTTCGCCGTACGACTCGGACACGAGTCCACGCTCGGCGGCGATATCGTGCACGAGCTTGCGCTCGTAGCTCGACATCGACGGCAGGGATGCCTGGGACGAACCCTCATCGAGCTTGGCGGCAGCCGCGTCGACCAGGGTCTCCAGCTGACGACGACGAGTGTCACGCGAGCCGGCGATGTCGAGGATGAGGCGAGAGAAGGATCCGGTCTTGCTCTGGACGGCGAGGCGCGTCAGCTCCTGTAGTGCCTGGACCGTGTCGGGAGCGGAGAGCAACGCAAGCCCGTCACCCTCAGCCTCGACCGAGACGTAGGCGCGGCCCTGACGAACATCGAGGTTCAGGTCGCCATCGATGTCCGCGATGTCGAGGAG